>ENA-ORLW01000007-ORLW01000007.1-human-gut-metagenome-genome-assembly--contig:-NODE-7-length-310146-cov-7.215755_pt1 | contig 310146 bp, 280 predicted proteins | sample MGYA00243017_ERZ508829 | MGnify/ENA primary metagenome ERZ508829 (study PRJEB26277, sample SAMN04329776) | human gut metagenome | biome: human-associated habitat | host: Homo sapiens | place: USA...
CGGCCGTTCTTCGTCAAGCAGTTTATTGCCCAAAAGCCTGAATATGACTATCGCCACAACGTAAAACCAGGCATCACAGGACTGGCACAGATAGCAGGCAAATATAATACCAGTGCCTATGACAAGCTGATCTACGACTTGCTGTATATACAGGACGTCAGCGTCAAAACCGACCTGATGATCATGCTGCAGACATTCAAAGTTTTGCTGACAAAAAGCAGTACCGAAGGAGTACAGGGAAAATGATTGATGATTTAGTTTCCATAATAATGCCTGCCTATAACGCAGAAAAATATATAGAAGAAGCTATCGAAAGCGTATTAAAGCAGACATATAGAAATTGGGAACTGATTATCGTTAACGATTGTTCAATAGATGCTACAGAACAAATCGTAAAAAAGTATCAAGAGCAGGACGAACGGATCAAGTTCCATTCTTTAACTGAAAACCAGGGTGTTGCTAACGCCAGAAATACAGCACTACAAAATGCTGTTGGCAGATATATAGCTTTTTTAGATAGTGACGATATGTGGTTGCCAGAAAAATTAGAAAAACAAATAGGTTTTATGAAAATAAATAACTATGTTTTTACTTATCATCAATATCGTCATTTTGCAAGTAGAGATAAGGTTGGGAAAATTGTAAATATACCATTAAAACTTGGTTATAAGGAAGCATTAAAAGGTAATTCTATGGGATGTTTGACAGTGTGCCTTGATAAAAGCAAAATAAAACCTTTTCTTATGCCAGTGCAGAGGCATGAAGATTATATTACCTGGCTTAATGTCTTAAAGGAAAATGAAGTAGAGGCTTATGGATTACAGAGTGATTTAGGAAGGTATAGGATATCTAGTAGAGATTCTATTTCTGCAAATAAATTTAAAAGTGCTATATGGACTTGGAAAGTTTATAGAGAAAGTCAAAATTTGTCCATATTGGAATCTATATGTTGTTTTAGTTATTACATAATAGGTGGAGTATTCAAATATGTGTAAGTATCAAGGAGTTAGCGAATGAAGATTGGATTGATTGGATTTTCCACTAGAAATTATATTCCTTATATTGAGTATTATGAGAATATTTTTAAAAGTAATAATATTTCATATGAATGTATATTTTGGGATAGATTTAATAACGATAATACTAAAAAAAAATCTAACGAATATACAATACATGTGGTTTGTAAACCTGGAATGAATAAATTAAGAAAAATATTTCCAATGTATAAATTCAAGATGGAATTGGAAAGAATAATAGAGAAAGAACAGTATACTCATTTAGTTGTATTAACAACAGTTCCAGGAGTGCTTATTTGGAAAAAGTTGCTAGCAGGTTTTAAAAATAAGTATATATTGGATATCCGTGATTATAGTTATGAAAAATATAGTTGGTATAGAAAAATTGTAGAGCAACTTATAGCCAATTCATATTTCACAGCAATTTCTTCAAACGGATTCAAAGCGTTTCTTCCAGAAAGCGATAAGATAGTTACCTGTCATAACATAGGATGTGATTTCCCAGAGGTAAAAGAAGTTATTGACTTAAAGAATAAAGAGAAAATAACAATAGGTTTTGTTGGTGGAATAAGATATTTTGAAGAAAACTGTAAACTAATAAATATTTTTGCCAATAGCCCTAAATATCAGCTTGCCTATATTGGCAGAAAAAATCTGGATTGTGATTTGGAAGGGTACTGTAAAAAAAATAATATAAAAAACATTATATTTAAAGGCGAGTTCAAAAATGAAGATAAGCCTGAAATATACAAAGAAATTGATTTTATAAATGCTATTTATGGTAATACTAGTTTAGAAGTAACAACGGCATTGCCTAATAGATTATATGACGGAGTTTTGTTCAAGAAACCAATTGTTGCTACCCAAGGTACATATTTAGGGGAAGTTGTAAAAAAATATGAGATTGGCATTATAATAAATGAAAGTGATAATGACATAATTGCTGTTGTTGAAAATTATCTAAATAAATTTAATGTAAAAAAATTTAATGAAAATTGCAATAAATTTTTAATGGAAGTTAATAACGAGCAAGAAAAATATATAGAAGCACTTAATCTATTTGTTTCAAATGTTTGAATGAATAAAAAACTTTAATGTATTATGGAGGAAGTTGTGTCAAAAATATTTGAAAAAGCAAAAGAATTATATTGGAATAATTCTTTTATGTCATCAGAAGATAAAGAAAAAATTTTTTATTACATTAGAGGAAAGGTTAAAGGGAAAGTAACGAAAAAAGTTAAAGGCGATGAATTAAGTAACGAGTATATTTCGAATATTTTAGAAAAACAATTACCAAGTAAAGAATACGAAGAATTGGAGGAAGAAGGAGATTTTTTCGAAAAAAACAATCCGAAGATAATTGCGTATTACTTACCACAATTTTATCCTACAGAATATAATGACAAATGGTGGGGAAAAGGTGCTACGGAATGGCGGAATGTTGCTAAAGGGATGCCCCAATACGTTGGACATTATCAGCCAAGGTTGCCAGGTGAATTGGGTTTTTATGATCTTCGTATTGTTGAAAATATAAAGAGACAGGTTGAATTAGCGAAAAACTCAGGGATTTATGCATTTTGTTTTTATTATTATTGGTTTGATGGTAAAAGATTACTTGATTTACCAGTAGATGAGTTTTTTTCTTCCAATGTCGATTTCCCCTTTTGCTTTTGTTGGGCTAATGAAGATTGGAAAAAACAGTGGTTTGGGACTTCAAACGAATCACTAATTGTCCAAAGCAAAACGGTGGAAAGTTACAATAATTTTATTAGTAGTATATTAGATTATTTAAAAGATGAGCGTTATTTGACTGTAGAGGATAAAAAGATACTTGTTATTTATAAACCAAGAGCAATTCCCAAGCCGGAAAACGTTTTAAAATATTGGCGAGAAGTTGTTCGAAACGAGATTGGCAAAGAATTATATATTATTGCCTCTATTAGTGATAAATATGAAGAATATCAAAAAGCAGATTTTTTATCTATGGGATTTGATGCTTTAGGAGAATTCAGCGTAGCACCACACTTGGAGTATTTTAAGAATGTAACGCAAGATAAGAAATTTGTTTGCGATGATTTTTTGGGAAATATTTATGATTATGAAGAATTTGTTTTGAGTAAGAGATATTTTGAAGTGAATTTACCAAAAACATATAGGGCAATTGCACCCATGTGGGACAATAGTGCTCGTAAAGTTAATAAAGGGATTATTTTAGATGGTTCAACACCTGAATTATATCAAAAATGGCTTGAAGATATAATTTGTGAAACTCAATTTAAGAAAAAAGAAGGACGAATTGATGAGGCATTAATTTTCATTAATGCGTGGAATGAATGGAGCGAGGGTGCATATCTTGAACCTGATTTAAGATGGGGATATGGATATTTGAATGCTACACGACGGGCTTTGAAAAATACTAGAGAGAAGTGAGATTTATGAAAGGCATAATTTTAGCAGGTGGCAGTGGTACACGCTTATATCCAATTACTATGGTTACAAGCAAACAGCTGCTGCCGATATACGATAAACCGATGATTTTTTACCCATTATCTACGCTGATGTTAGCTGGTATACGAGAAATATTAATAATTTCTACACCGCAAGATCTACCTAATTTTGAAAAGCTTTTAGGTGATGGCAGTAAATATGGTTTGCGATTGAGCTATAAGGCGCAGCCTTCACCTGATGGTTTAGCTCAGGCCTTTATTTTGGGCGAAGAATTTATTGCAGATGATAATTGTGCTATGGTTTTGGGCGATAATATTTTTTATGGAGCAGGTCTTACCCAATATTTAAAGAACGCTGCGGCAATAAAAAAGGGAGCGATTGTCTTTGGTTATTACGTAGAAGAACCGGAACGCTTTGGCGTAGTTGAGTTCAATGAAATGGGAAAAGCTGTTTCGTTAGAAGAAAAGCCTGCTGAACCTAAAAGTAATTATGCGGTTACAGGTCTTTATTTTTATGACAATAAAGTTTGTGAGTATGCCAAAACCTTAAAACCGTCTATACGTGGTGAGCTGGAAATAACTGATTTGAATAAAATGTATTTAGATAACGATGAATTGACTGTAATTACCATGGGACGCGGCTATGCCTGGCTTGATACAGGTACTGTGGACAGTCTTAATGATGCCGCAGAATTTGTAAAAGCTGTTGAGACACGAGCCGGGATACCGATAGCCGTATTGGAAGAAATTGCTTACCATAATCGATGGATAGATACGGAGCAACTGCTTGCGGCTGCTAAAGCCTATGGAAAATCACCCTATGGGCAATATTTGCAAAAAGTTGCAGATGGTAAAATCAAATACTAATTTTGCGGAGATTACATAACTATGGTAATAACAAAAACAAAACTTGCAGGAGCAGTAATTTTAACACCGGATGTTTTTGAAGATAATAGAGGCTTTTTTATGGAAAGCTGGAGTAAGCGTACTATGGAAGAGTTTGGATTATATTACGATTTTGTGCAGGATAATCACTCGAGAAGCACAGTAAAAGGAACTCTGCGTGGCATCCATTTCCAAAAAGGCAATAAAGCACAGGCTAAGTTAGTGCATTGCACGCAGGGTGCAGTTCTTGATGTAGCTGTTGATTTACGCCACAGCAGCCCTACATATAAAAAATGGATTGCGGTGGAACTGAGCGCCAAAAACAAAAAACAACTACTCATACCTCGTGGTTTTGGTCATGGATTTCTTACATTGACGGATGAAGTGGAATTTCTTTATAAAGCGGACAATTATTATGATCCCGAAGCCGATGTAGGTATTCGTTGGAATGATCTGGAGCTGGGGATAGACTGGGGTATATCTGCCCCGATTCTTTCTGAGAAAGATAAGCAACATCCATTTATTAAAGATATTGAACCATTATTTTACGCTTAAATGTTATTAGATATTTTACAGTAAAGAAGGCAGAACATGACAATCATCGTTACCGGTGGAGCCGGTTTTATTGGAAGCAATTTTATCTTCTATATTCTTAAAAAATATTCTCAACATCGTGTTATCTGCTTAGATAAACTTACTTATGCAGGCAATCTAGCTACATTGAAGCCTGTCATAGATAACCCTAATTTTTCCTTTTGCAGGGCAGATATCTGTGATCGTGAAGCTGTCTATAAACTTTTTGAAGAAGTGCAGCCTGATATAATAGTTAATTTTGCTGCTGAATCTCATGTAGATCGGTCTATTGAAGATCCGGGAGTGTTTTTACAAACCAATATAATGGGAACTGCTGTTTTGATGGATGCTTGTCGTAAATATGGTATTGAACGCTATCATCAGGTTTCTACAGATGAAGTATATGGTGATCTTCCTTTAGATAGACCTGATTTATTTTTTACAGAAACTACGCCTTTACATACAAGCTCGCCGTACAGCAGTTCAAAAGCAAGTGCAGACCTGTTGGTTTTGGCCTATAGCAGGACTTATGGATTGCCGGTAAGCATTTCGCGTTGCTCTAACAATTATGGGCCATATCATTTTCCCGAGAAACTGATACCCCTAATGATAGTTAATGCTTTAAACGACAAACTGTTGCCGGTATATGGCAACGGGGGAAATGTTCGTGATTGGCTTTATGTAGAAGATCATTGCAAAGCTATTGATCTAATAATTCATAGTGGCAAAGCAGGAGAGGTTTACAATATTGGCGGTCATAATGAAATGAGCAACATTGATATTGTTAAAATTATTTGCAGAGAACTTGGCAAACCTGAAAGCTTGATTACTTATGTACCTGATCGTAAAGGACACGATATGCGTTATGCTATTGATCCAACTAAGATACATAGTGAACTTGGATGGCTGCCGGAAATAAAGTTTGCCGATGGAATCAAGAAAACAATAAAGTGGTATTTAGAAAACCGTAGTTGGTGGGAAGCAATTATCAGTGGAGAATATCAAAAGTATTATCAAAAGATGTACGGAGATAGGTGAACTAATGAAAGTTCTTGTAACTGGAGCAAACGGGCAGCTTGGATATGATGTAATAAATGAATTACGACATAGAAACATAAAATGTATTGGTACAGGCAGGCAGCAGTTTGATATTACTGATTATGCGGCAGCAGAGCAATTTATAGAGTATTATCTGCCAGATGCAGTTATTCATTGCGGTGCGTATACGGCTGTAGATCGGGCGGAAGATGAACCGGAACTTTGTTATAAAGTTAATGTCATAGGTGCTGAGAACATTGCTAAAATATGTAAGAAAATAAACGCCAAAATGATGTACATTAGTACTGACTATGTATTTGATGGTACTAAAGAAGGAGTTTATGAAGTAGATGATATACCAAATCCGCAGAATATGTATGGTAAAACAAAGCTTGAAGGCGAAGTAGCGGTACAAAGGCTGTTGAATAAATATTTTATTGTACGCATATCTTGGGTGTTTGGCAGTAATGGCAACAATTTTGTTAAAACTATGCTCAGATTGGGACAAGAAAAAGAAGTGATAGATGTAGTGTCAGACCAGGTTGGTTCGCCAACATATACCGTAGATTTATCCAAACTGTTAGTTGATATGATACCAACAGATAAATATGGGATTTACCATGCCGCCAATGAAGGTGTTTGCAGTTGGGCCGAATTTGCGGAGAAGATATTTGAGATAAGTAAAATAAAGGTTAAGATAAATCATATTTCAACTAAAGAATATTTAAGCAAGGCGAAAAGACCGAAAAACAGTAGATTGAGTAAGGAAAAACTCATGGAACTAGGATTCGGAAAACTGCCAAGTTGGGAAAATGCAGTTGCGAGGTATATGGATAGTGTTATCTAAGATTGTGTATAAAATAGATGAACATGGAATTGTAGTGGCATGTATGTTAGGTTTAAGGAAAATTCTTAATATTTTTTATAACTATGCCCTGATAGGGAATAAAAACATTCAAATTGATTATACGTCTAGGGTTGAAGGAATAAAAAATATAGTTTTTGAGGGAAAGGTGAGTGCAGGAAAGCATTTTTGGCTTGCAACTTATGAGAAATATCAGGATCAGGTATTTCAACCAAGAATTATCTTCAAAGGGAATTTCAGTGCCTCAGATTTTTGCCATATAGGTGCGACTAATTATATTGAAATCGGTAGAGACGTACTTTTTGGCAGCAAAGTCTATGTTACGGATCATAATCACGGAAAATATTCTGGAGATAGGCAATCTTCGCCTGATCAACCTCCGATTTTACGATTGCTGATTAATGATCAGAAGGTAGTTATTGGTGATAATGTTTGGATAGGTGATAATAGTGTTATTCTTCCAGGAGTAGAAATCGGCAAAGGAAGCATTATTGGAGCTAATTCAGTAGTGACTAAATCTATCCCGGATTATTCTATCGCAGTTGGTATACCGGCAAGATTAGTAAAAAAGTACGATTTTCAAATGGAACGATGGGTTGATGTTTAATATTAAGATACTAAGTTGTAATAATAACCATTTTTAAAATGCTGTTGGAAATAAAAAGCATTGACATAAAAGATTTCATAAATTTGAATTATAAAATCTAAATAAAGTAGGTATAAAAGTGAAAGAGATATACGATGTGTCGGCATTGATATTAACATACAATCCAAATCTACAGAAACTGCTTATGACGCTTAAATCCTTTTTACTTCAAAAAGGATTACTGTTGCAGATTATAGTGTCAGATGATGGATCAGAAGAAAATTATTTTACTGAAGTAGAAAGAATGTTTAAGAAATATAATTTTACTAAATACAAATTAGTCAAAAATGAATCTAATGTCGGAACAGTAAAAAATTTAATTGGTGGTCTTGCTGTATGCCAAGGTAAGTACGTTAAAACATTATCTCCAGGTGATTTTATCAATGGAGAGTACACACTATTTCGTTGGATGCAGAAAATGCAATCAGAACAGCTAGTAGCAGCTTGTGCAGATGCTATTTATTATCGTACTAGGAAAGATGGTAAGCAGGAGGCTGTTTCCCAAAAGACTCACCCACAACGTAAGAATTTGGTGGGCAGGAAACTAAAAGTAAGTTATTTACTTTGTGATGATATATTTCTGGGAGCAGCGATAATGTGTGAAACGAAAACATTTCGATATTACCTTAACATTATTTCTGGTAAGGTAATATATGCAGAAGATAATGTATTAAGACTAATGGTATTTGACGATAAAAAAGTTGGCTTTTTTGATGAGGAAGCTATAATTTATGAAATTGGTGATGGAATTTCTACACAAGGTTCTGTTAAGTGGGCTAGACTACTTAGAAAAGATTGGGAAGCAGCTGATAAAATAATTATAAATTTACCAACGAAAGACCTTGAATTTAAAAATAAATTTATAACAATAGCGAAAATGAAACTGGAAAACAAATCTAACCAAATTAATAAGTTGCTACGATATTGTATGATTAGCGATATATTTTTTTATAAACTAAAAACGAAGTTTAATTCAAGGCTTAGTTCGAAAATATTACCTACGCAATGGCTATCACGTTTACAATCTTAATATATTATAAAATTATTTAGTTATAAAAATTAGAAGTGTTCCAGGAAGGTAGGAATTTATGCAGGTAATAAAATATGTTTTTCAACCTCATGGCGATGAAAGAGGGCAACTTGTTGCATTAGAGGAATTTAAAGATATCCCTTTTAAAATAAAGCGAGTTTATTACATGTATGATACTGCTAAAAGTGTAATACGTGGTTTTCACGCGCATAAAACATTGGAACAAATTTTAATTTGTATTCATGGTAGCTGTAAAATTCGGCTCGATAATGGCAAAGAGAAAAAAGTAGTCCCATTAGAAAAGCCCTATGAGGGGTTATATGTTTCCAATAATATGTGGCGAGAAATGTTTGATTTTTCTACTGATGCAGTATTGATGGTGCTCGCCTCTGAATTATATGATGAGGCAGATTATATAAGAGATTATGATGAATTTTTAGAATATGTTAAAGAAAGTTAATTTAGCATTGCATATAGGAGGATAGGAAATGAATATTCCTTTTGTGTCTTTCAAGCCCTTGGAAAAAGAATTAGATACTTATATACATGCTGCCTTTGAGCGAGTATATACTAATAGCTGGTATATTGATGGCAATGAGGGTAAGGTTTTTGAAGAAGCGTTTGCCGAATACTGTGGAACAAGATATTGCGTTGGCTGCGGCAACGGTTTGGATGCACTTATACTTTCATTGAAAGCTTTGAAAATTAGTACAGGCGATGAAGTTCTTGTACCATCCAATACTTACATTGCCACAGCTTTGGCGGTTACTTATGTGGGAGCAAAACCTGTTTTTGTGGAACCGGATATTCGTACTTATAATATCGACCCTGTGAATATAATAGAAAAGATAACATCTAAGACAAAGGCTATTATTCCAGTGCATTTATATGGACAACCATGTGATATGGAAAAAATTGTGGATATTGCACAAAAATATAATCTGTATGTGATTGAGGATTGCGCTCAAGCTCATGGGGCAACATACAACGGGCAGAAGGTTGGCTCTTTCAGTAATATTGCCGGATTTAGTTTTTATCCCGGTAAAAATTTAGGAGCACTGGGAGATGCCGGTGCAATTGTAACCAATGATGAAAAACTTGCTAAAATGGTTCGTGCTCTGGGGAATTATGGCTCAGATTATAAGTATCATCATATATACAAGGGAAATAATTCAAGATTAGACGAACTTCAGGCAGCATTTTTGTCAGTGAAATTACCGCTTTTAGATCGGATAAATATAGAGCGACGTAGTATTGCCAAACGATATATGAACGAAATAAAAAATACTAAACTGATTCTACCTTATGTTCTTGATGGTGTAGAGCCAGTATGGCATATTTTTTCAATTCGTAGTGTTAATAGGGACGAACTTGCGGCATATCTATTTGAGGCTGGAATTGGAACTAATAAGCATTATCCAATACCGATACATTTGCAGGAAGCTTATAAAGAATTAAATATTGGTCAAGGAGCATTGCCAATTGCAGAGCAAATTAGTGCAACTCAATTGAGTTTGCCAATGTACTATGGAATGACAGAAGAACAGATAAACTATATTATAGATAAGTTGAATGCCTTTTAAAATATCAATGGAGGCAATGTAAATGAGATATTCTAAATTTGAAATATTAAGGATATTGGCAATAATGGGAGTGATAATACTTCATTATAATGCGATATTGTTAGATTATGTATTTGAAAATTCGATTAATAAAGAGATGATTTATTTCACCGAAAGCATGTGTATATGTAGTGTTAATATATTCATTCTTATATCTGGATATTTTATGTGTCAATCTAAAAAACAAACACTTTGGAAGCCAATAGAACTTTGGTTTCAGGTAATTGTTTTTAATATAGTAATGAGTTTATTATCCATGGCAATGAATGGCGGGGGTTCGCTATCGCAGTTGTGTAAAGCATTGCTACCAATAAATTATTTTGTAAACTTATATGTAGTCCTTTATATTATTTCTCCATACCTGAATTGTTTGATTAATAGACTTTCTATAAAACAATTGCGTAGGATGGTTTTTACTAGTTTTATTCTGTTCTCGATTTGGCCAATATTGCAGGATATTCTTGAAGCTATAGTTGGGGTTAAATTAATAGGGTTAAGTAGTATTGGTGCTTATGGTGCACAATCTGGATATACTATCGTTAATTTTGCTATGATGTATTTAATAGGAGCATGGATTGGTAAAGATAATATATATCTTTCCAGAAAAACGCTACTAGTATTTTTGGCAAGTGTTTATACAATTTTATTTTTATGGATCAGAGTAAGTTGGAGTACGGCAACAGAGTATTGCAATCCGGTCGTTATAATTTCGGCAATAGTTATTTTTCTTTTGTTTCAAAGTACCAATATAAAAGATAGTAATATTATTAATGGATTAGCGCAAGCTTCATTTACTGTCTTTTTATTACATTCTTACTTTTTACCATGCTGGTATTGATAAAGTTGCTAACCTGTCTTTAGATGTTTTAATAGTACATCTTGCAATAACGTGTATAGCAATATATATAATTTCTTACCTAATATATATTATATATGTAAAGGCTACAAGTTCATTCTTTAAATCGTTAAAGAAACATATTATTTTGCCGCAAATAAAAATTCTCAGAGAAAAAGATTGAATGATAACAAATTTTCTTTGATTTTCGATACCATCATAAAAGAAGGATAAATAAAAATGAGACTTAGAAAGTTAAAACTTAAAGATGCACCTTACATGTTGGAATGGATGCATGACGAGTCAGTTGTAAGGAATATGGAAACAGATTTTTCAAGAAAAACGATAGATGATTGTATTAAATTTATTGTGGCTAGTAACAGAACTGTAGAAAATGTACATATGGGCATTGTTGATAGCAACGATATTTATATGGGAACTGTAAGTTTAAAAAATGTTGATAATATCACTAAAAGTGCAGAATTTGCAATTACTTTGAGAAAAAGTGCAATGGGGAAAGGTTATGCTTTGTTTGGAATACAAGCAATAATACAGATAGGATTTAAAAAAATAAATTTAAACAATATATATTGGTATGTTGCCAAAGAAAATATAAGAGCACTTCGTTTTTATGACAAGAATAATTATAAGCGGTTCCAAGAAAGTCTAGAGGCATTAAATTGTGTTGTTTATAATGCTAAAAAAGATTATGTGTGGTATCTTGTAAAAAATATTGATGAGGCTTTACCATGAAAAAAACAGTTTTGGTAGTAACAGATTGGTATCCTACAAAAGAAAATCCTATTGTAGGTTGTTTTTTTAAGGAGCAAATAGAACTTCTATCTGATAGATATAAGCTTGTTGTAATAAAAATAGTTGAGAAAAGAGTATCTCTTATTACATATTTAATTAATAAATATGTAAACAAAACACTACAATTAAATTTGATCGAGAAGTATAAAGATATTCAGCAATATGAGTTGACTATATTTGTACCAGCTTTTTTTTCAGTTATCGAGAGGATAAAAGGGATTTTAATAAAAAGATTTGATCCTATAGATAATATTGGAAAGTATTACTCTGTTACTTATAAAAATCGGATAAAACAACAAATGTTAATGCTTAAAAACATGATTGCGCAACCATATGATTTAGTATATGGTATATCTTCACAAGGAATTTCTTACCAAGCAAGTTGTTTGGCAACAATTATGAATAAGCCGTTAATAATGGGGGAGCATGCGCCATTTCCTTGGCCTGGTCAAGTTGTTTCTAATATTCTTAAGGAGAGTCTTGAAAAATCGGATGTGTTTTTAGCAATTAGCAATGATAAAATTCGGCAGATAATGTTGCAAAATATACGACTTCGTAAGATTTGTTATGTAGGTAATTTTGTAGATGAGGATATATTTCAATATAAACCAATAAAACATGGAAGGAAAACATTATTAATAGTAGCAGCTCATTCGTTTTATAAAAATTATGATTTATTTATTGATACGATGAACAAACTTAAGAGTAAAACTAACAGGAAGTTCAAAGTTGTTATTGCTGGATATGCCGCCAACAAGGGTTACAGCAAGGATGTTGAAATATTAGAGGAAAAAATAGCCAATTCAGATTTTTCAGATTGTGTTGAATTAGTAAAGTATGTACCTAGAAGTGAGATGAGTAATTTATATAATCGTGTGGATGCTTTTGTTATGACTTCAATACAAGAAGGGCAACCAGTTTCTGCGTTGGAAGCGGCATGTTGTGGTTTACCGATTTTTGCGACGAGATGTGGGGGTATAGAGGATTATGTAACAGAACAGATAGGACGTATTGTATCAATAACAGATTCTGAATTATTGTCTGAATATTTAAGACAATTTGTGGATGATGAAATATGTTTTGACTCTGAATATATTAGGCAGAGTATTATAGAAAAATTTGGGAGAAAAACGTATTTAGAAAATATTAGTGGCTGTTTCGATGAATTAATAGATTGATAGAAATGAGAAACGTTGGCTTTGGGGGATTGAAAGTGGTCAATGTAAAATTAAGTGTTATTATACCTATTTACAATGCTGAAAAATATCTTAAGAAATGTATTGAAAGTATTTTAAACCAGTCTTTTAAAGATTTCGAATTGATATTAGTTGATGATGGATCAAAAGATGAGAGCGGATCTATTTGCGATGTTTATGCAGATTTGGATGATCGCATTAAGGTTATTCATAAGGCAAATGGTGGTTCGGTTAGTGCTCGAAAGGAAGGGTTGTTAATAGCGCGAGGTGAATATGTCAGTTATGTTGACAGTGATGACTGGCTTGATTCTAATATGTATGAAGTTATGTTTAACAGCACTGACGGGGCAGATGCGATTATATGTGGATATATTGCTGAAACAAAACATGGGAGTAGTAAAGAAAAACACAATATTCCGTCTGGCATTTATGAAGGAGAGTGTGTACAAAAATTGCATAGACAGTTATTGTTTACTGGTAGCTTCTATGAGGCGGGGATAGTTCCTGCCCTTTGGAATAAGTTGTTTAAAAGAACTCTTATCGCTCCTGTTATGGAGGTAGTTCCATTAGATATAAAAATGGGGGAAGATGCTATTTTAACCTATCCAGCATTAATGGACGCATGCAAGATTGTCGTTATGAATGAGTTTGCGCCATATCATTATCGAATAATGCCAAATACACTTTCAACCTCATTTGATGAATTTTATTTTGACAGAATAGAAATATTGAATAAGTTTTTACAAAAAGAACTAAGTGCTAGAAATGAGAATATTGTGGAAAACCAACTACCATACTACTTGATGTTTTTGGTACATATTGGAATAATTTCTGAGTTGTCTCTTGGCAATAAAAAAAAGTTTGGTAAAAAAATTAATTCTCTTAATAAAATTGTAGAAAGTAAATGGTTAAGAGACGCTATAAAAGGAGTAAAAAAGGAACAAGTTCCTGAAGATATTTGGGAATTAAAATGTGCTATTAATAGTGCATATTTTAATAGATGGATTGTAAAATATTATTTGATTAAAATTTTGGGCAAGTTGAAGAGATTGGTGAGAATAAAATGAAAATAGTGGTTTATGATCCAGAGATATTATTATGGGGAATTGCGACAGAGTTTCACGGATATTCAGTAGCCTTTATTAATAAATATGCAGACTTTATTTATGTGAATTGGAAGAGTAGGTCTGGCTTGTTAAGAATGCTAAAATATAAAAAGAAAATGAGAGAGTTAGGAATAAATAAGAAAATTCGATTTACATCTGATATGAAAAAAATTAATAAATGTACGGATGTAATGGTGGGATTTCTTGTACCAGAGTGTACTGATGGACGTGATGTTGGTTATTACCAAGGCTTGAAAGTTTTTCACCTTTTGGATTATTACATTAATCCAAAAAAAAATAACAAATTTCTTATAGATAATCAGGTTGACTATGTTATGGGGCACTGTCAGCTGGATACTTATAGTGAATTGTTTCGTAAATACTATCCCAATTATGTTAATAAAGTGTTAAATATCCCATTTGGCTATAGCAGTAGATTCAAGTGTATTAAGTCATTTATGGAACGAAAAAATAAAGCTGTTGGATTGGGGTCAATAAATCCTATGCTGGATCCAAAATTAAAAGATGAAGCTACTATAGCAATAAGAGAGTTTTTCCCTTGTAATAAATATATGCATGAAACCAGAAAATATTTGCAGGATAATGCAAATAAATATTTTGATTGTATTGATGCCTTGTTTCCAACCCCGGAACAACAAAAAGATTTCTCTTATGACGCAGTTGAGATGCTTAACAATTACACGATGTTCATTAATGATGAGGGTATATCTAATTTTCCACCTGCCAGAACTTTTGAGGGGATTGCATGTGGAAGTGTAATGATTGCAACGAATAATCCAATCTATATAGATCTTGGATTTGTTCCAGATGTTAATTATATTTCATTTATGAAGTGTGATTATGAAGATATGGTAAAAAAAATTCGGTATTATATGGAAAATCCAGACTTGTTGCTAAAGATTCAAGAGGAGTCTTTGAGTCTGGCAAAAGGATATGAGCACAACATAATTGCCGATAAAATATATCAACTAATAGTTGAAAAAGGTGAAAAGCATTATTGATTCGTCTCGGATTAGTGTGGTTATTTCAGGGCCAGTATTGGTTAAAGTAAAAGAGAGTAATATAGATAATATTACTGCAAAAGCGTGCCAATCTGTTCGAAAGCGATTACTGAAAACGGAGAGAGTTATTTATTCCATAGAATAGGTTTCATTGCTATATATTTTTTTATTTGAAAAAGGTTGCAATATAGAAATGCAGTATTTATATTTGTGTTGTGAATTGTACTGTATTAGAGAGACTGGTTTGTCTGGTAATAGAAGGAGAATTGTTTGTGGAAGATAAAAAAATGGCATTTCGCAATGCTACAAGCTCCTTGATATCACAATTAGTTAAGGTGTGGTTTCAGTTTATTTTACGCAAATTGTTTATTCAATATATTGGTGTAGAATTACTCGGCATTAATCAAACTTTAGCTTCTATTATTGCTGCAGCGGTGTTAGTTGAAGGGGGAATTCAGTGTGCAGTAATATATCATTTGTATGGTAAGCTTGCAGATAATGATGAAAAGGGAATTAATGATGTATTAAATGTTTATAGATTCCTATATACATGTGTTGGTGTAGTTGTTTTAGTTATTGGAAGTGTAAGCGCGTGTTTTATTGACAGGATTATAACAGGAATTGAAGTTACGGGTATAATTTATTTATATTATTTTCTGATTGTAGTGAACACTGCAGTCTCTTATTTTCTGGCTTATAAAAGAGCTCTTTTTACAGCTGATAGATGTGATTATGTTTGTAAATATTATGATACTATCTGTGACGTTATTTTTAGCGTACTAAAAATTGCTACAATTGTTTGGTATAGAAACTTTCTGCTGTATTTGTTATTAGCGATATTACAAACTATCGTTTCTAATATCGTAATTAATATAGTTTGCGAGAAAAAGTATCCTTTTATAAAGAGGGAAAAGCATAAAAAAGAATTGATCAATGAAATGTCAACTGATATTAAGCATTTATTTGGCGGTAGCGTTGCTGCATATATTTTTAATTCTGTTGATAATATTATAATCTCAAGATTTGTAAGTACTATTGCAGTGGGTTTATTTAGCAATTATACGATGGTGACTACAACATTAAAAATGCTTATTCTTCAAGTTTGCAGTTTTTGGGGTCCTATAATGGGAAACCATTTTTCTTCTAAACCTGATAACAAAGAAATTAAGAAAGAATACTTACAGGTTTATTCGTTTGCAAATTATTTTTTAGCATGCATGATAATTGTGCCTGAATTTTTATTACTACAAGATTTCGTCAGTATTTTTCTTGGTAAGGAAAGATTGTTGCCGAATTTGTTAATTATTATTGTTCTGATAGAACAATATATAACATTAGTGCAAGATCCATGTGGGGTTTTTATTGTTGCAGATGGGCAATTTCGGCTTTCAAAAATCGCAGACGGAACAGCAGCGATACTTAATCTTGTAGCTTCATTAGTTTTTGTACAATTTTGGGGGATATATGGAGTGATTTTAGGAACAATAATAAGCCGCATTGTTCAATGGATTATCAAAAGTACAGTTGCATTTCGCGTAACTATTGATGAAGGTGGTTGGATAATAGTGAAATATTGGATAAATAATTGTTGTAAAGCTTCTGTTTTATTCATTATTACTATAATCGCGTATGAAATTGCTCTTCTAATGAGTTTTGAATCATTTATTATGAAGTTTTTTTGTTTAGGAATTATGGGTGTAATGGTAGCTTTTGTGGGAATAGTATTGATATTTTGGTTTACTGATGATGGTAGATTAGTATTGAGAATTATGAGAAATGGTATAAACAAAATATAATTAAATATGCAATGAAAATGATATTATGAACTGGAAGGTGAATAGATAATATGAATATTTTGGCACACAGGGGATTGTGGAAAACACCAGAAGAAAAAAATAAAATGTTTAGTATAGAACGTGCTTTTGCATCTGGATTTGGCGTTGAAACCGATTTGCGAGATTATGATGGAACATTGGTTATCAGCCATGATATAGCTGATGCTGGTTGTTGTCGTGCAGAAGAACTCTTTAAGTCTTATCGAGATAGTGGTAGCCATTCAATATTAGCATTGAATGTTAAGGCGGATGGGATACAGATACTACTGAAGCCGTTACTAGAAAAATATCAAATAAAAAAATATTTTTTATTTGATATGTCAATCCCGGAATTAGTTGTTAATGCGAGAGAATCACTGCCTTTTTATACTAGACATAGTGATATAGAGAACGAATGTGTTATGTATGAAATGGCAAAAGGAGTATGGTTGGATAGCTTTTATGATAAATGCTGGCTTACTAGAGATATTATTGGACGGCATTTAATGAATAATAAAGAATTATGTATTGTTTCTCCTGAACTGCATGGATATGCCTATGAGCCAACATGGAAAATGCTAAAGGACAATTTTTATCATGAAAGTGGATTGATATCATTGTGTACTGATGAGCCAAATAAGGCAAAGGAGTTTTTTTATGCGTAAAATTAAGGCTATATTGTTTGATATGGATGGGGTGCTTATCGATGCAAAAGAATGGCATTATGAGGCGTTGAATGAAGCATTACGGTTATTTGGGGTTGAGATAAGCAGATATGATCATTTGCACACATTTGACGGATTACCCACTAAAGTTAAATTGGAGATGCTTGGTGAGCAAAACTTTCTTCCACAAGAGTTACATTCTTTTATTAATAACGTAAAACAAAAAAACACTGTACGAATGGTTAATGAAAAATGTCATCCAATGTTCCATCATGAATATGCTTTATCTAGGTTATCTTCAGAAGGTTATAAAATTGCAGTATGCTCAAATTCTATAAGAGATACCATTGTTAATATGATGAGTAAAGCTCAACTGGAGAGTTATATAGACTTGATCATATCAAATGAAGATGTGACTAGAGCAAAGCCTGACCCTGAAATGTATATAACCGCAATTAGAAGATTTGGATTGAATGCTGAAGAATGTTTAGTTGTAGAGGATAATCCTAACGGAGTGAAAGCTGGAATAGACAGTGGAGCTTGCGTATTGCGAGTAGAAACGATATATGATGTAAATTATACCAATATAAAAGCAAAAATATATGAGGTGGAAAATGATTAATATTTTGTTGCCTGCAATGGGAAATTCTATGTTTTTTAAGGACTATTACTTTCCAAAGCTAATGCTTGAAATAGGGGGAGAAACAGTTCTTGAAAAAATTATTGGTAATTATGCAAACCTCAGGGAAAAACATTTCGTATTTGTATTAAATCAAAAAGATTGCATGGACTTTCATATTGACAAGTCGGCAAAAATTATTACCGATTCAGAAAGCAGCATCATTATTCTAAAAAATCAAACTGGCGGCGCATTATGTACTTGTTTGCTTGCGATAAAAGAAATTAATACCAATGAACCATTAGTTATTGCTAATTGCGATCAGATAATTGATGTTGATTATAAAGACGTTTTAGAGTATTTCGAAAGCAAAGATTATGATGCTGGAGTTATTACCTTTCCAAGTATTCATCCTAGATGGAGTTATGTACGAATGGAAAACGAATATGTAATTGAAGTTGCTGAGAAGAGACCATTATCAAAACATGCAATTGCAGGGTTTTACTATTTTAAGCATGGTGCTGATTTTATTGAGGCTGCCAAGAGAACAATTCTTAAAGAAAATTCATTAAATGATAAGTATTATATTTCTTGCTCCTTGAATGAAATGATTTTGATGAATAAGAGAGTTGGTATTTACGAGATAGATAAGGAGAAATATCATTCGTTTTATTCTCCAGATAAAATAAGAGAGTATGAGAAAGGAATTAAAACTGATGAAAGAAGCAAAACTTGATGAGATGACCAAAGGGTGGTTTGTAGGAAATTTTTCTCCAACATTGTACGAAACGAACAATTGTGAGGTTGCCTATAAAACTTATGAAAAGGGAGATTTTGAAAGAAAACATTATCATAAAGTTGCTACTGAGATTACTCTGATAGCAAAAGGAAAAGTGAAAATGTTTGATAAGATATATAGTGAAGGGGATATTGTGATTATTGAACCAGGAGAAGCTACGAGCTTTGAAGCGATAGAAGAGACTGCTAATGTTGTTGTTAAGATACCGGGAGTTAATAATGATAAATATTTTGTGGAGGAATAGCCGTGTTAAATATTGTAGTACCTATGGCAGGACGTGGAAGTCGGTTTGTGGACGCGGGATATATATTGCCTAAGCCACTTATTGATGTTAAAGGTCGTCCTATGATTGAATGCGTTACAAAAAATCTTAAACCACAATGTGAACATCGTTTTATTTATATTTGTCAGAAAGAACATGTTGAAAAATACAACTTGGCAGAAAAATTAGAATATATGTCAACAGGATGCAAGATTATAACTATTGATTATATTACTGAGGGTGCTGCATGTACTGTTTTATTGGCAGAAAAGTATATTGATAACAATGATGCACTTATGATTGCTAACAGTGATCAATATGTTGATACAAATATTGATGAATATATTGCTGCTATAGGCGAAAAAGATGGTTTGATTATGACTATGCCTGCTGATGATCCAAAATGGTCTTTTATTAAATTTGATGAGAATAATTATGTAACAATGGTAAGGGAGAAAGAAGTAATTTCCAGTGAAGCAACTGTAGGAATTTACAATTATGCCCGTGGCAAGGATTTTGTAAAGTATGCACAACAAATGATTTCAAAGAATATTCGTGTAAATAATGAGTTTTATGTTGCGCCAGTTTATAACGAGATGATTGAAGCAGGTATGAAAATAGGTTTTTATAATGTTGGAACAAGTATGTTTGGATTAGGCATTCCAGAGGATTTGAAGAAGTTTTTAAAAACCGATGTTGCAAAACGGTTATATACATAATGGAATAAAATAATATTATTTACAAGTTAATAGGTATTTTAAACGCCGCACTTTTCCAGTGCGGTGTTTTGCTATATAATAGAGCGGTAGTAAATATAAAAAATAAAGAGGTACTTATGCGTTTATTGATTACCGGCGGGGCCGGGTTTATTGGTAGCAATTATATAAATTGGCATTTACAGCAGTATCCGGGTGATGAAATTGTATGTTTGGACAAGCTGACTTATGCTGCTAATATGGCGGCGCTGGCAGATGTCGTTAAATTAAATAATTTTACTTTCATCCAGGGCGATATTTGTGATGAGCAATTTGTAGAAATGTGTTTTGCGCAGTATAAGTTCGATGCAGTGATAAATTTTGCGGCTGAGAGCCATGTCGATACTTCTATCAAGTCTCCGGCTATTTTTACTAAAACTAATATCGAAGGTACAGGTATGTTGTTAGATGCCTGTGTTAAGTTTGCTGTAGCAAGATTTCATCAGATATCTACGGACGAAGTATATGGGGATAAACCGCTTGATTATGACTGGCGTGGATTTACAGAAGAGTCTTCCTTACAGCCTTCCAGTCCTTATGCAGCGTCAAAGGCATCAGCAGATTTGTTGTGTTTGGCATATGCCAGAACATATAATTTGAATGTTACTGTTAGTCGCAGTAGTAATAACTACGGCAAGTGGCAACATCCCGAAAAACTTTTGCCTAAAATCATATCTTTAGCAGAGCATGGTCAAAAGGTACCTGTTTATGGTTCGGGACTAAATAAACGTGACTGGTTATATGTGCTGGATCATTGTGTTGCTGTTGATAAAATCATCAGACATGGAAAAGCAGGTCATATTTATAATGTTTCGGCAGGTACCGAGATGTCTAATCTGACCTTTATAAAATCAGTACTGAAAATTTTAGCCAAAGATGAAAATGCAATTGAATTTACAGAAGACAGAGCAGGGCATGATTTAAGATATCCTATGGATTGTGAAAAAATAAAAAATGAATTGGACTGGACTCCGCAATATGCTTTTAAAGAAGCGTTGGATGAAACTGTGGCCTGGTATAGGAGTAGAATGTTGTAAAGCAGAGCATATGCTCTGCTTTTTTGGTTAAATTTTTAACAGTTAAAATTTGCCACTGCTAACCTAAAAAGGTATAATAATATAATATAGATAATTTTGAGAAGCTGCTCATATGCAGTTTCAATTTTAATATGAGGTGTATTCAGTGACTGCAAAAACTTATGCAATTTTAAATTATGGCTGCCAGATGAACGAAAGTGACGCTGAGCATTATGCCGGGCAGCTGCAGGAGCTTGGTTATAAAGCTGCTGAGGATTTTCATGATGCAGATGTTGTGGTAGTAAATACCTGTTGTGTGCGTGAGAGTGCGGAAAAGCGTATTTTAGGGAAAATTGGTGAATTGAAAGGGGTCAAAGCTAATCATCCAGGGCAGATAGTTTGTGTTGCCGGGTGTATGGCACAAAAAGATGGTGAGAAGCTTATAAAAAAACATCCGCAAATCGATTTGCTGATCGGTACGGCTCATGTCAACGGGTTTAAAGAAATACTTGCTGAGTATTTGTCTGAAAAGGGCGAGCGTGTTTATAACAGTTTAGAAGTAAAAGAAAGCGAATTTGAGGGTGAGCGTATCCGTCAAAGCGGTTTTTCAGCCTGGATTCCTATTATGTATGGCTGCAATAATTTTTGTACGTATTGCATTGTTCCTTATGTACGTGGGCGTGAACGCAGCCGCAGTATAGAAAATATTGTAGACGAGGTTAGACAGGCTGTTGCTAAGGGGTATAAAGAATTTACGCTGTTAGGGCAAAATGTAAATTCTTATGGGAAAGATTTTGGGGCGAAAGACCAGTTTGCTAAATTACTGCGCCGTGTAAATGAAATCCCTGGAGTTGAACGGATTCGCTATATGACGAGTCATCCGCGTGATATGCACGAAGATGTTATCAAAGCAGTTGCCGAATGTGAGCATATTTGCGAAAACTTTCATATCCCGTTTCAATCTGGCAGCAATAAAATTTTGAAAGCAATGAACCGCGGTTATACACGAGAAAAATATTTAGAGCTTGTAGCCATGATCAGACGTTATGTGCCTGAAGCTGCTATTACAACGGATATCATTGTCGGTTTTCCGGGTGAAACAGAAGCTGATTTTAATGATACGTTGAATTTAGTAAAAGAAGTTGGTTTTGATGCTGCGTTCACCTTTATTTATTCCAAGCGTTCTGGAACACCGGCTGCGGCGATGGAAGAACAGGTTCCGTTAGAGATAAAAAAAGCTAGGCTGAATTTATTGATGGAAGCCCAGAATATTTCAAGCTTGCAGCGTAATGAAGCCCTGGTTGGCAAAACACTGGAAGTTTTAGCTGAAGGCCCAAGTAATAATAATAATAAAGAATGGAGCGGAAGAACGCGTACAAATAAGCTGGTTTTATGGCCAGTCGAAGGTCGTGATTTTGAGCTGGGGGATAAAGTGCAGGTGCAAATTGAAACTGCGCAGACCTGGCTTTTGAAAGGGAAGGCGGTAGAATGACAACTGCTTATACGCCGATGGTGCAGCAGTACCTTGAAGTAAAGCGTCAGCATGAGGATGAATTGCTGTTTTTCCGTTTAGGCGATTTTTATGAAATGTTTTTTGAGGATGCGCTGACTGCCTCCAGAGAATTAAATATTACTTTGACTGGGCGTGCCGGCGGTATGGAAGAAAAGATACCGATGTGTGGTGTGCCTTATCATTCTGTCGATAATTATATTGCAAAACTGATCAAAAAAGGTTACCGCATCGCAATTTGTGAGCAGGTGGAAGACCCTAAAGCGGCTAAAGGGATAGTTGAACGTAAGGTTGTTAAGATCATTACACCGGGCACTGTTTTGAGTGAACAGCTTTTAGATGATAAGCATAACAGATATTTAGTCTTCCTGCAGGAGGATGGCAGTGAATTATGTCTTGCTGCTGCCGATATTTCTACCGGTGAATGCCAATGGTTCAGTGCTGCTGGTGAAGAGCGTTTAATGGCGATACAGGAACAATTGTTTCGCATTCAACCGGCAGAGTTAGTTGCGTATAGCGGTATTGTAAACTGGGAAAATTTAGCAGCTTGGATCAAAAGTAAAGTTCCAGAGTGTGCTGTTTCTGTATATCAGGAAGAAGAAGGTGCACCGCAGTATTTTGCGCAGCATTTTGGCAGTGATGATGTTGCCGATACTTTAGTACATGATACAGTAGAACATTTACTGCGTTATCTGCATGTGACCGTTAAAGCTGATTTGTCGCATATTAACAGCTTATCACGCATAGCTAAAGAGCAGTTTATGAATTTGGATGCAACAGCTGTTAGAAATTTAGAACTTATAAAGAATATGCGTGATGGTTCTAAACGAGGTACATTATTAGATGTGCTTGATTTTACCTCTACTTCCATGGGTGCCCGTAAACTCCGGAATTGGATCGAATGTCCTTTACTTGATTTATCACAGATAAGGTCAAGGCAGGAAGCGGTAGGAGAATTGCTGACAAATGTACAGATGCGCGGTAATCTGCAGGATAAATTAAAAGCAATTTTTGATTTGGAACGAATAGTTTCACGTATCGAAGTTGGCAGTGCTAATGCACGTGATCTGGTTTCATTGCGTTCTTCGCTGGCGGTGCTTCCAGAAATAAAAAGCTTACTAAGATATTGTAACAGTAAACTTTTACAGCAGTTATGCGAAGATGTACATTTGCATCAGGAGCTGTTTACTACTTTGCTGGCAGCAATTGTTGATGAGCCGCCCTTTTCCGTACGTGAAGGGGGCATGATCCGTAGCGGCTTTGATTTAGAGTTAGATGAACTGCATTCAATTGCCAGTGATAACAAAACATGGATGCAGAATTTTGAACTTAAGATTAAAGAAGAAACTGGTATCAAAACCTTAAAGGTTGGTTATAATAAAGTTTTTGGTTATTATATCGAGGTATCTAAAGGCCAAAGTGCAAATGTACCGGATTATTTTGTACGTAAGCAAACACTTGTAAATGCTGAACGGTATATTGTCCCGGAATTAAAAGATTTTGAGAATAAAATTTTAAGCGCTAAAGAAAAAATCGAACAGCTTGAATATTATATTTTTACACAGCTGCGCGAAAAAATAAGGTCTCAGATTGTTCAAATGCAGGAAACTGCTCGTGCTTTGGCCAATATTGATGTTTTAGTATCGTTGGCGGAAGTAGCATTTAAATACAACTATGTGTGTCCGGAATTGAACAATCGCAGTGAAATAAAGATTTATGACGGTCGTCATCCTGTTGTAGAGCGTCTGCTGGAACGTGAGATTTTCGTTCCTAATAATACAACCCTCAATAATAATGATGAACGTATGATTATTATTACAGGACCGAATATGGCAGGTAAATCGACCTATATGCGCCAAGTTGCTCTGCTGGTCTTGATGACACAGATGGGCAGCTTTATTCCCGCACGTCAGGCAACTATTTGCCCGGTAGATAAGATTTTTACCCGTGTAGGTGCCAGTGACGATTTGGCGACTGGTCAAAGTACATTCATGGTAGAAATGAATGAAGTTGCACAGATTCTCAGATACGCAACTAAAGACAGTTTGATTATTTTGGATGAGGTTGGACGTGGTACAAGTACTTTTGACGGTATGAGTATTGCACGTGCTGTCATGGAGTTTATTCATGAGAAAATAAAAGCAAAAACATTATTTGCTACACATTATCATCAGTTGATCGTGTTGGAAGACGTGATGAACGGAGTAAAAAACTATTCTGTGGCAGTTAAAGAACGTGGTAATGATATTGTCTTTTTGCGCAGAATCGTGCCTGGCGGTACTGACCGCAGTTATGGCGTACATGTGGCAAGGCTGGCAGGACTGCCTAAAAAGGTCATTGACAGGGCCCAGGATATTCTGGAAGAATATGATAATTGTGAAACTGCCTGCAGCGTTCAGATAACACCCAGGGCAGAAAAAGAAACAGCACCTATGGGATCATTGTTTGCCAGCAGTCTGCAGCAGCAGATTTTAAAAATGGATGTTATGGCGATGACGCCAATCGAAGCCTTGAATGCTTTGTATAAATTGCAGGATGAAGCAAAAAGGGAAGGCGGTGAATTATGAACGAACAAAAAGTGCAGTTATTAGATCAAAATACAGCGAATCAGATCGCTGCCGGTGAAGTTGTTGAAAAACCTGCTTCTGTAGTAAAGGAGCTTGTGGAAAACTCTTTGGATGCAGGCGCTGATAACATCGAAGTCACTATTTTTGGCGGTGGGACAGAATATATCCGTGTTGTCGATAATGGCAGCGGTATGTCGGAAGAAAATGCAAAATTAGCAGTTTTAAGGCATGCTACAAGTAAAATCAGAGTTGCTGAAGACCTGTTGCATTTGAATACTTTAGGATTTCGCGGTGAAGCGTTGCCGAGTATTGCTTCTGTCAGTAACTTCCAGTTGCTGACACGTCCAGTTACTGAGGAGTTTGCTACTTCAATAAAAATTGAAGGCGGTAATCAGGCAGAATGTAGTGCTACTGGCGGGCACACAGGTACGACGATCATTGTTGAGAATTTATTTTTTAATGTTCCGGCCAGGCGTAAATTTTTACGTACTGTACAGACTGAAAGCCGTTATATCAGTGAATTGATCACAAAATTGGCTTTATCACGCCCTGATGTGCGGTTTAAGCTTGTCAGCAATGATAAAGAGGTTTTGAGTACGCCTGGTAACGGCGATTTAGTTGATACTGTTAAGGCACTATATGGTAAAAATGTTAGTGAGGAGCTTTTAACCGTTGATTTTGCCGACAGCGAAGTTAAGGTAAGAGGTTTTATTGGTAAACCTACTTTACTAAAAGGTACGCGTCAATGGCAGACATTGCTGGTAAACGGACGTATCATTACTAACAGAATGATCGCCAAGGCGATTGATCATGCCTATCAGTCTCAGATTCCGAAAAGCGGTTTCCCTTTTGCTGTTTTGAATATTACCGTTGATACTGAAAGTATTGATGTTAACGTACATCCTCAGAAGAGTGAAATTAAGTTCAGCGATGACAGTACTGTTTATAAAGCGATGTATAAAGCTTTGACTGATGCACTGACAAGGCCTATGAGCGCTAAACCTCAGGACCTGACATTATTGGATGATTCTGAACTACAGGTATTCAAGCCTGCTGAAGCAGTTGTGGCAGTAACAGAACCACCGATAGTCGTTGAAATATCAGCTGCTGAAACTAAAGTGGCTGAGGCAGAGTTGCCGGATTTAAAAACAACTGAGACAAATATGAGTACAGTAAAGGCTGAGGTTTACTCGGCTTACAAGCCACAACAGCAAAGCGTTTGGAAAGAGCCTGAATACACATACAGACCTCCAAAAACGGAGCCTGTTTATACGATCAGTGAAACTCGTGATGTTTTTGACAAGCAGGATAACATTGCTTCTAATATTATTGACTTCACTGATACCGATAGTGGTGTTGATACGATCTGGCCATTGGGTCAGATTGACAGAACTTTTATTGTTGCCCAATCTGATGATTCTTTGTTTTTGGTTGACCAGCATGCCGCGCATGAGCGCATTTTATACGATAAGCTTGTTGCGTCCCATAATGATATTCCGGCCCAGCAGATGTTGATTCCTTTATATATCGATGTTACTGCCCAGGATGTAAATTTGATAGAGGAACATCGAGAAGAATTTCTGCGCCTGGGTGTCGATATTGAGGCTGCAGGCGAATCTATGCTGCGCGTTTCAAGCTTGCCTTCAGATATTAGGGCTGATGATGCCGAGGACTTTGTGCGTGAAATTACTCAAATGCTGAGTGAATTAAGAACGATTAATCACAGCGATTTGCGTCAGAATATTTTACATATGACTGCTTGCAAAGCAGCAATTAAAGCCGGTGAGGTGCTGAATATGCGGCAAATGCGACAGCTGATTATTGATCTTTGCAATACAGAGCATCCTTTTACTTGTCCTCACGGCAGACCGTGTATGGTTGAAATAAATTCTGCCGAGTTATATAAGATGTTTAAGCGAACTTAAAAATGCAGAAAACGTTTAAATTTGCAGTAACAGTTGGACGCAGTGAAAATATTGCCTTAGAAAAGCTTGCGCAAACATGGGCAGTAAAATTTGGTGTAAAATATGTGGAACGTGGCAGTAAGGGGTCTTTGGGTTTTTTACTAGCTCAAGAACAGGTAGAAGCACTTTTAGTAGCAACAAATAAAGGTCCGCAGGTATATACTGCTTCTGGAACTTTCTTTTTTCATCCAAGTATGGCAGTTTTGCGGGTACAGCGTTTAAAAAAGCACGAATCCGATCATTTTAGTGCTGCATTGGCTCTTAAACCGGGAATGAGAGTACTGGATTGTACGATGGGGCTGGCAAGTGATGCTGTTGTTGCCAGTTTTATTACAGGCCTGACAGGGACTGTTTGTGCTGTTGAGGCTTCGCCGTTGTTACATTTTGTAGTAAGTGAAGGCCTGCAGAATTATCAGGCTGAAGATGTTGATTTAAACAATGCCATGCGCAGAATAGAAACGGTATATGCGGAAGCAGATGAGTATTTGTACACTTTGCCTGCCGACAGCTTTGATGTTGTTTATTTTGACCCAATGTTTCGAATACCGATAAATGCTTCTTCAAATATGGAGCCATTGAGGCCTATTTCCTGTGAGAAACCGTTAACAGAAGCGACTGTTAACGCGGCACTTAGAGTAGCTCCTTGTGTAGTGGTTAAAGAACGCGGACAAAAATTATTGGAAGCTTTAGGCTGTACAGAAATTCTGGGCGGCCGTTATAGCCGTGTAAAATATGGTATCCGAAGGAGGTAACGGCATGAAACCGAGAGTTGCAGTCATTTTAGGTCCTACTGCAACAGGCAAAAGCCATTGCGGGATAGTCTTAGCCAAACGTCTGAATGGCGAGATAATTTCCGGCGATTCCATGCTTGTATATCAAAGAATGGATATTGGTACAGCAAAACCTTCTGCTGAAGAACTGGCGTCAGTACCGCACCATTTAATCGATATTTTGCCGCCGGATGCTGCTTTCAGTGTTGTTGATTTTAAAGAAAAAGCGGCAAAATTAATTGCTGATATCAATAATAGAGGTAAATTACCTGTAATTGTTGGCGGTACCGGTCTTTATATCAAGGCCCTGATTGAAAATTATGAATTTAATACTGTTGAAGAATGCAGTGAATTACGCAGTGAGTTGGAAGCATTTGCTGAAGAACACGGCAACAGCGCCTTGTATGAAAAACTACAGGCACTTGACATGGAGGCCGCTTCAAGATTACATACAAATGATCGCAGAAGAATTATCAGAGCTATTGAAGCAGCACAGAGTGGTGAAAAAATAGCTCATAGGAAGTCGGAGGAATGGCCTTATGAAACTGTTGTTTTTGGTCTGCGAATGGAACGAGAAACTTTATATGCGCGGATCAATGCCAGAGTTGATAAAATGATGACAGATGGTCTGGTAGAGGAAACTAAAGCTTTACTCGACAGTGGGATATCGTTGGATGCTCAGTCAATGCGCAGCATTGGTTACAGACAAATAGTCTGGTATCTACAAGGCCAGATGGATAAATTGGCAGCAGTTGAGAAATTGAAACAGGCGACACGTAATTTTGCTAAACGCCAATTTACCTGGTATCGTCAGATGCCGTATATTAAATGGTTCGATTTGGAAAAAGAGCCTGTGTATGAAAAGATTATTGATGAGATGCAGCAAACGCTTGTGGAAAAGTTTAAACTGCGGTAAAATTATAACAATAGATAGAAATTATTTTGGAGGGGAAAGTTATGAATAATAGTGGATCAAAGCCGGCAATGAATTTGCAGGACAGTTTTTTAAATCATGTGCGGAAGGAAAACCTTGGCGTCATTATTTACCTGGTTAATGGTTTTCAAATCAGAGGTCTGGTAAGAGGTTTTGATAACTTTACTGTTATTATTGAAAATGAAGGCAAACAACAGCTTGTTTATAAGCACGCTATATCGACTATTTCGCCGGCTGCTAATATTACAATTATGCAGCCAGAGAAGCGCGAACAATAATGTTTTGAAAAACAGCGCTTGAGCGTTGTTTTTCTTTTTTGAGGATGAAATATGAACGATAAATTAAATTTATTTTTTGAATATCTGACAGTTGAATTAGGCTTAGCGTCAAATACAAGATTAGCATATGAGCGTGATTTACGTTTGTTTAAAGAAGCTTTAGGATTAAAGGATAATGACGCCTTGGCAACTGTATCGCGTGAGCAGGTTATTCGATATATGACAGGTTTGAAAAATAAAGGCTTAGCCGCAGCAACGATTGCCAGAAAACTTGCTGCTATAAAATCTTTTTATCGTTTTATGACAGCAGAAGGGTATTTGGAGATTGATCCTGCGGAAGTTGTAGAAGCTGGAACAAAAGGTATCAAGCTGCCAAAAGTTTTAAATCAGGAAGAGGTGTTGAAGCTTTTGGAACAGCCTGATTTGAGGACGGAAGAAGGCTATCGTGACAGAACGATGCTGGAAGTGCTTTATGCAACGGGAATGCGTGTTTCTGAATTATTAGGTTTGCCTGTCAGCGGCGTTAATCTGCAAATGAAGTATATAATCGCTTTCGGTAAAGGCTCTAAAGAGCGGTTAATACCTATTGGCGGCATAGCAGTTGAATATTTGGATAAATATCTGAATGTTGTAAGGCCCAAACTGCTTCATACTAAAAATCCTAATGTAAAGAATTTATTTTTAAGTATGAGCGGAAATGAAATGACAAGGCAGAGGTTTTGGCAAATCATTCGCGGTTATGGGCATCAGGCAGGATTAAATAAGGAGCTTACACCACATATGCTGAGGCATTCCTTTGCAACACATTTACTTGACAATGGTGCTGATCTGCGGTCTGTACAGGAGCTTTTAGGGCATTCGGATATTTCTACAACACAGATATATACGCATTTGACGAATAAACGCCTGCGCGATATTTATGAAAAAGCGCATCCGCGGGCATAGAGGAGGCTATTATGGTAAGAAGGACTAATAGAAAAAAAGGGTCAGGAGGAGGTTTTGTACTGACTTTGATTTTAGTATTATTAGCTATAGCTGTTGCTGGAGGCATTTATTATGCGGCGAGCAGAGACGGAGAAAAAGATGTGCTTGATAAAGGCTTGACTGGTTCTTCTTCGGTTGATTTGCGGGAAGAGTCCAAAGAAGCGCATAGGGCAGTCGATGATATTTTATTATCGAAGGATAACTGGCAGTTAACTGATAATGGTCGTGAAGATCAGCACGAACGTATGAAAGAAACAGGTGGAGAAGTTGTCTGGAATAAGCGGCAGCTGGCTATTGGAGTTCCGCCAAGTACTGGATTAGAAGGTGCGGCAGCTTGGCTTGGCGAAAAGATTTCCGGTACGAAAATGATTGTTCTCAATCAGCGTGAGGCTACTTATAATGGTTGGGAAGCTGTACGTATGGAAATTGCTATTTCAGCTAAAGCAGGAACTGGTAAAATGAATTTTATCACCGATACGGTTTACTTTTATCATAACTTAAATCTGACTAAAGAAGATAAAGATATCAAAGAAGACGAAAGTACGAAGAAAGATGACAAAAAAACTGCTCAGAAATATCATGGAAAATTGGCTGTCATTATTGACGATTGTGGTTACGATCTGGCACCGGTGAGAAAGCTGGTCAATTTGAATGCGCCTTTCAGTTACGCTATTCTTCCCTATAAAGATTTCAGCAGTGACGCTTTGCATGTTATAAAAGGCGGCGGTCAGACCGCGATGCTGCATTTGCCTATGGAACCTATGGACAGAACAGCTATGTCTGAGGGTAAGATTACAATCTTGACTGATATGACTGCTGAACAGGTGCAGCAATTAACTCGGAAAGCGGTAGATAGTTTACCAGGTATCGAAGGTGTCAATAATCATCAGGGTTCTAAAGCAACAAGTAATGAAGCAACGATGAAAGCTGTATTGAAAGTTTTAAAACAACAAGGCTTGTTTTTTGTAGACAGCAGTACATACTCCAAATCTATAGGTGATCAGGTCGCACGCAGTATGGGTGTTCCTACTGCCCGTAACAATATATTTTTGGACAACAGTTCCGACGAAGATGACATTATTGCTAAAATATGGCAGGCTGTAGAAATGGCGGACAGAAATGGAAGCGCTATTGCCATTTGTCATGCCAGACCGCATACTGCCGCAGCGTGGAGCAAAGTTATCGACGAGGTAAATGCATCTGGTATTCAATTAGTTCCTGTAAGTAGTTTATTGAAGTAGTCGGAGGATTATACATATGTATGTTGAAGAAACGATCAGTAAATATGAAAAATATATTAACCCTGCTCAGGCGAAATTATTTCGGTTTATGGGATTGGCAAGCGTTGAAAGATATGCAGAGGGGTGGACTATAACTGACAGCGAGGGCAAACAATTCATTGATTGTCTTGGCGGCTACGGAATGTTTGCGTTAGGACATCGCAATCCTGATGTCGTAGCTGCTGTAGAAGCAGAACTGCATAAAATGCCAATGAGCGGTAAAGTGCTTTTTAACAGACCTATGGCAGATTTGGCCGAAAAACTGGCTTTAATTACTCCTGGTGCTTTGCAATACAGTTTTTTCGTTAACAGTGGTACAGAAGCTGTTGAGGGATGCCTGAAGGTTGCGCGACTGGCTACAAAAAGGAAAAAGTTTATTGCGGCAAGGAATGCGTTTCACGGAAAAACTTTTGGTTCGTTGACAGCTACTGGCAGAGATTTGTTTAGAGATCCTTTTAAACCGCTGCTGGATAATTTTACACATGTAGAATATGGGGATATAGATGATCTTGCTGAAGCTATTGATGAAGAAACAGCTGCCGTTATTTTAGAGCCGATTCAAGGGGAAGGTGGCATCATCGTTCCGCCGGCAGGTTATTTAAAAGCAGTAAGAGCTTTATGTGACCAATACGGTACTTTACTGATTGCGGACGAAGTACAGACTGGTATTGGCAGAACCGGGACCTGGTTTGGGGTTGAACATGAGCAGATAGCTCCGGATATCATGGCTACGGCTAAAGCATTAGGTGGTGGGGTGATGCCGATCGGAGCTATAACGGCTACGGCTGATGCCTGGGCTGGATTAATAGAAGCACCTTTTTTACACACCTCAACTTTTGGCGGCAATCAATTAGCGTGTGCTGCTGCCAATGCTGCTCTGAATTACATTGAAAAAAATGATGTGCTGGCTCGCAGCGCTGCGTCGGGGGCATACTTTAAAAAAGGGTTGGAATCAATTCAAAAGGATTATCCTTCGGTAATCGCAGAGGTTCGCGGCCGCGGAATGATGATCGGAATTGAGCTTACAAAAGAAGGCGCCGGTGGAATGCTGATGTCGCTGATGATCGATAAACGAGTTATCATTGCTTATACTCTAAATAATCCTAAAGTTATTCGTATCGAACCGCCTCTGATCATGCCGACAGATGTTATTGATCAGGTTTTGACTATCTTTAGAGAAGCTGTCAGCAGTACGGCTGAAGTGATTGAAGATTTATAAAAGGAGCAGAATTATGCCTTGCGTAGAAACAAAGATTGTAATCAACGGCGATAGTAAGCCTATTTTTGAAATCATAAAAAATATGGAAGCTTACCCCTCTTTTATGCATGATCTGGTGAGTGTAGAAATTTTAGAACGCGGAGAAAATACTACTGTTTCACATTGGGTATCTAATGTTGATGGTCGTAAAATCATCTGGACTGAACGCGATACCTTTTATCCGGAAGAAATGCGTATCACTTATTGTCAGACCGAGGGTGATTTGAAGAAAATGGAAGGGGAATGGAAACTTGTACCGGTGAGTGAAGGGACAGAAGTTTCACTGTTGGTAGATTTTGAATTTGGCATTCCGATGATTGCGGGACTGTTGAATCCTATTTTAAAGAAAAAAGTTCGTGAAAACAGTGAAACTATGTTGACAGCCGTTAAAGCGCAAATTGAAAAATAGTGCAGTAATTGGTATAATATGCTATAAGACTTACGCAGGTCTTATAGATAAAGTTCGATAGTTTTTATTTTGAGGAGGAACAAAAAAGTATGAGAACAGCTTTTTTAATGACGGCTCTTACTGTGTTATTGGTACTGGTCGGAGATTATTTCGGCGGTGCCCGCGGTATGATGATGATGCTTATCATCTCCCTCGCCATGAATCTATTTTCGTACTGGAACAGCGATAAACTGGTTTTGGCACAGTATAATGCCAAACAGGTTGATGAAAAAAGTGCGCCTGCTTTATATAAAATGGTGCAGCGTTTGGCGGAAAGAGGCAATTTGCCGATGCCTAAAGTATATATTATTGACAGCCCTGTGCCGAATGCATTTGCAACCGGCCGTAACCCTGAACATGCTGCGGTTGCAGTAACTACCGCTTTGGCCAATGCCTTAGATAAAGATGAGATTGAAGGCGTTTTGGCACATGAATTGAGTCATGTCAAACATGGTGATATTTTAATCGGTACAATAGCTGCATCTATGGCAGGTATTATTACGACGCTCTCTCACTGGGGGATGTTTTTTGGTGGCGGAGACAGAGACCGCAATAACAGCAGCAGCGCTATTGTTGGTTTGGCTATGATGATACTGGCGCCTTTGGCTGCAGGCATTATTCAGATGGCTGTTTCGCGTTCGAGGGAATATATGGCTGATAAATCCGGTGGTGAGTTAAGTGGTAATCCGGATGCTTTGGCTGACGCTTTGCTGAAAATAGAATCATATGCAAAAAACAGAACGATGCCGGGAGCTACTGAAAATACTGCTCATATGTTTATCATTTGTCCCTTTAGCGCAAAAGATATGCAGCAGTTATTCAGTACACATCCCAGCACCGCAGACCGTGTGGCACGGTTACGCGCGCAGGCCAAAGCTATGCGCAGCAGTGGAGGTGCGAAATAATTGGATAAAAAATTAACTTGGTTAAAACAGCTTTCTGAAACCTGCGGTGTTTCAGGATTTGAAACACCAATTAAAAATTTGCTTCAAAAGCGGCTGCAGGGCAAAGCCAAGGTATCTTATGATAAATTAGGCAGCGCTGTTTTTACCAATGAAGGTCAAGGCAAGGACTTGCCAAAAATTATGCTTGCCAGCCATATGGATGAAATTGGTTTTATGGTTAAGCATATAACAAAAGAAGGTTTTTTAAAATTTACTTGTTTAGGTGGCTGGTGGGAGCAGGTTATGCTGAGCCAGCGCGTTACTGTACACGGCAGCAAGGGTGATCTTGTTGGCGTTATCGGCAGTAAACCGCCGCATATACTGACACTGGAAGAACGAACAAAAGTGGTTTCCAAGCGCGATATGTATATTGATATTGGCGCTGCTGACGAAGAAATGGCACGCAATTTAGGCGTTTTCGAAGGCTGCCCAGTGACGCCATATGCTGAATTTGCAGTTATGGGCGATGGTAAAACTCTGCTTGGTAAAGCTTGGGATAATCGTATCGGCTGTGCAGTCATGGCAGACGTTATGGAAAATATCGGCACAAAGCATCCTAATACTGTATATGGTGTAGCAACAGTACAGGAAGAGGTCGGGTTACGTGGTGCTCAAACAAGCGTTAACCTGCTGAGCCCTGACGTTGCTTTCGTTATTGATACATGTGTGGCTGGTGGTACGCCAGGTGTAAGCGATGATGTAGCTCCTGCGAAATTGGGAAAGGGTATTGCTATCACTATTTTTGATGCTGGTATGATTCCCAATACAGCGTTGCGTGATTTTGCAAAAGAAGTTGCTGAAGAATTGAAGCTGCCAACACAAATCAGTATTTCAGAGGGCGGTGCTACTGATGGCGGTCGTATACATTTACACGATGCCGGTGTTTTGACATTAACATTCAGTATCCCTACCCGTTATATACATAGTCATCAATCCATTATTCATATGGACGATTATCAAGGTGCTGTTCAGTTGATCACAGCAATGATCGAGAAACTGGATAAGAAAAAGTATCAGCAGCTTTTAAAAGGCTAAAATCGTTTTGCGATTTAGTATAAATTAAAATAGTCTAGATAGGAGAGATTCCAATGCAACAAACACTCGTACTCGTAAAACCAGATGGTGTCAAAAAAAATCTGATTGGTGAAATCATCGCTCGTTTTGAACGCCGCGGCTTGAAAGTTTCGGCTTTAAAATTAGTAAAAATCACTGAAGAACAAGCTAAATATCATTATGCTGAACATGAAGGCAAACCTTTCTTTGGTGAATTGGTTGAATTTATTACTTCCGGCCCTGTTGCAGCAATGGTTATTTCCGGTGAGAATGCAATTAAAGCGGTTCGTGGCCAGATGGGGGCTACTAATCCGTTAGATTCTGTTCCTGGTTCTATCCGCGGCGATTACGCGCTGACTATCGGCGAAAATATTGTTCATGGCAGCGACAGTGAAGAATCCGCTGCACGCGAAATCAAAAATTTCTTTAAAGCTGAAGAAATTTATTAATTTAAAATTTTCCGGAAGGATGGTGACAAAATGAAAGCAGCAGTATATACCAGAACTGGTGACAAAGGCACTACCGGACTTTATACAGGCGAACGTGTACCAAAACAAAGCATGAGAGTTGAAGCTTACGGTACAGTTGATGAGATCAGTTCGGCGCTTGGCTTGGCAAGAGCTACAGTCAGACGCGAAGATGTCAGGGAAACGATTTACAAAGTTCAGCAGCTTCTGATGTCACTGATGGCTGATATAGCAAGCTTGAATTTGCCTGAGCCTTATATCAAAGAAGAGCATGTGAAAATGTTTGAAGAAACTATCGATAAATTCGATAGTATGCTCCAGCCTTTGAGTCATTTTATCATCCCCGGAGGCACCCCCGGATCAGCTGCTTTGGACATCGCGCGTACAACTACTCGTCGTGCCGAGCGCTGTCTGCTCCGTTTATCTGAAACAGAAGAAGTCAATCAGCAGGTTCTTATCTGTTTGAACAGACTTTCTGATTTATGTTTCATTTTATCAAGAGTTGAAGTAGAAGTAGAAGCTTAAAACAAAATGACCATAGGTTCGGTAAGAACTGTATGGTCATTTTCTTTTGGGTTAAATTACTTTAAAAACGTTTTGAAGTAGTTAAAAATGTAGTATTTTTATACGAAAGATATATACTTACTATAATTATATTGAAAGATAATGGGAGATTACTATGAATTTTTACCTGTTGTCGATAATTGCTTTTGGTGTGTTTGTAGCAATTCTCTATCTTAAGTCTTCTGAACATCAAAGAATGTTGTATTCGCAGAAATATGTACGTGATAAAGTAAGCGGTACACTGGGCTTTGATAAGTTTAAAGAAAAAGCGGATGAAATGCTGCAGCGCAAAAAAGAGCTTTTGGCGCTAATACATTTAGATATTGACCCTTACCATGATATCGTTGATATTTATGGGCGTGAGACAGCGGATAATGTTTTACGCATTTTGGGAACAGAACTTAACCGACGTGTTGTGAAGGGATATCTTACAACAAGGCAGGCCGGAGATAAGTTCTTTTGCCTTGTTCCTTTTACAGATGAAGAAACGCATAATAATTGGTTTGACGGATTATCTGATATGGTAGAAAGCGAAGTCAAGCGTATTTGCAGTGTCAGCATCAAACTGCGCGGAGATCTTTATGTATGTCGAGCCGAAGACTCGCTGGAAGATGCAATGGTAAAAACTGTTGCTCAGCTCAACAAAAAAGTTTTTCACAAATGCTGCCGCAGTTTCTTTATAATCAATGATTTTGAATTTACAACTGGTTATAATTCTCTTTCTGAAGAAGTTTGCAGTGCTCTTAATAATAAAGAGTTCACTGTTTATTTTCAGCCGCAATACAATATCTATACTAATGAGATAGTTGGTGCGGAAGCTTTGCTGCGCTGGGAGCATCCTACGCGCGGGATAATTCTTCCAGAAGTTTTGATTCCTATCCTTGAAGATAATAACCAGTTATCTAAATTTGAAAATTTTGTTTTTGAAGAAGTCTGCCATTTTTTAGCATTACGCCTTGCCTTGGGGTTACAGGTTTTCCCAATCTCCTGTAATTTTTCATTTGAACATTTTAAAGATGAAAATTTTATTGACTCTTTAAAAGAAGCTGCCGATAAGCATAATGTTCCTCACAAGCTTTTGGTAGTTGAGCTTGCTGAAAGATTATTGGCTGATGATGTGAATTTTGCTGGGATGCAGGTCGACGAGCTGAAAAATCAGGGATTTAAGATTGCTGTTGATAATTTTGGCGCCGGGTATTTGTCTCTGCGTATTTTAAGTGATATCAGCGTTGATATTTTAAAAATAGATAAAAGAATGCTTGCCGCCTGTGATAATGATAAAGATATCAAAATCATCAAAGGAATGGCAGCTATTGCAAAAGAATTGGATATCACAATGATTTGTGAAGGTGTGGAAACTGAGGCACAGGTTGCGATAATGAAAAGTGTTTCCTGCAATATAGCTCAGGGATTCTATTATTGCCAGCCGTTGAGAAGGCCGCAGTTTGAAAATCTGCTTAATTTAAGTAAGATTGAAATCGTTAATGCTGAACGTCGCAGCATCAACGGTTACGGACGTACTGTAAAATTACCGTCATACAGAGATTTGGGCGATTTATTCCCGCAGATGTATGATTTTGCAATTGAATTGAATCTAAAAGATGGACGCTATTCGAGAATGGCTTTTAATCCTACAGGGAATGTTTTTATTCCGTATACAGGTGATTATAAAAATGATTACAAGCATATCGTTCAGGAATTGCTTTATCCTGAAGATATTGAAAAGTTTACGGCTCAGCTTGATTTTGACGTTTTATCTGCAAATTACAATAATAATCCTGATTATTCTGGCTGCGAATGTCGTTTCGTTGGAGCGGATGGTGTAGCTCAGTGGTATGAAATCAGGGTGTATTACTGGTTTGGACGCAGTCGTGTATTGATTACCGTAAGAAATGTTAATGACGCCCATGATTATTTAGATGAAGAATATGAAAAAATGCTTTGCAGGTCAGAAGGACTTTGCAAAAGAATGTAGAATATATAGTATTGGAAAAAATCAACAGGTGTGCCGATTGCGGTCGGCGCTTAATAGGGAAGACCGGTGTAAATCCGGCGCAGTCCCGCTACTGTAAAGGGAAGTTCACTGCAATATGCCACTGGGAAACTGGGAAGGCGCAGCTGAATGTTGAACCTGAGCCAGGAGACCTGCCTGTTACGGGTATCTTACACCTACGGGAGATAGGTGGATACTTGCATAGGTTGTTTATTTATGCCCTCTCTCGAGAGGGTATTTTTATTTTGAAGGGAGGCTTAAGGATGTGTAAAGAAATGATTTTAGTAACTGGCGGTGCACGCAGCGGCAAAAGTGAATTCGCAGAGCGTTTTGTTTTGCATTATGGATCTAAATGCGCTTATATAGCTACGGCTGAAATCTTTGACGACGAGATGGCTGAACGTGTTCGGCTACATCAGGAACGTCGTTCTCCCCAAAGATGGAATAATTATGAAGCACCTTATGCTGCCGAGCAGGTGATGGCTGAGGCAGGTAAGGAAGCGGATGCAATTTTGTTTGACTGTCTTACTTTGTATATGAGTAATTTGATGTATGGCAAGGTTGCAATTGCAGGAACTTTTGAAGAAAAGGTAACATTTGTCAAAGGTGAAATTGTAAAATTGCTGGAAGCCGCCAGAAAAATAGAAAAATTGGTAGTATTTGTTACTAATGAAGTTGGCGGTGGTATCGTACCGGATAATGTTATGGCACGTGAGTACAGAGATCTTGCCGGATGGGTAAACCAGCAGGTTGCCGATGTATGTGACAGGGTTTTTTATTGTGTCGCCGGTCAAGCTGTTGATGTAAAGAAAATGGCATTTAGTTTTGATGATGAAGGAGCAGAGCAATGGAAAAAATAATGATTCCACCGTTGGACAGCAACGCTGCGGAAGTAATAAAAAATAACTGGGCTAAAATGGATAAGCCGCTGCATAGTTTAGGTAAACTGGAGGAAATGGTTGAAAAATATGCTGCCATGACAGGGACGGCATTGCCTGATAAAATCAAAAGTGCAATGCTGTTAATGTGCGGCGATCATGGAATTGCCAAATATGGCGTAAGCGCATATCCGCAGGAAGTAACTATGCAGATGATAAACGGTTATATGCGGGAAACTGCCGGCGCTAACGTTATGGCACGTCATGCCGGTGCCGATGTTTTTGTGATCGATGCAGGTACGGCTTTTGACTTGAGTGCAATGCCTAAAGTTCATCAGGAGAAGGTTGCCTGGGGTACAGAAGACTTTACACAGGGACCGGCCATGACAGTGGAGCAGGCCGAAAAAGCATTGAAAGTTGGTATGAAGGCCGCGGACGAATGCATTGATAAAGGTTATAACTTATTAGTAACAGCAGAAATGGGAATCGGGAATACTACATCGACCGCAGCAATCGTTTCTGCATTTTTGGGGTTGCCGCCCGAGCTTACAGTAGGAAGAGGAACTGGTATCAACGATGAACGGATGGCGATAAAAAGAAAGGTCGTCGCTGATGGTCTGGCTAAAAATCAACCACGTTTGGGCGATGCCATGGACATCCTCTGTAAGGTTGGCGGTTATGACCATGCCGGGTTGGCGGGGATGATTTTAGCTGGCGCCAGACGCCGCATTCCTACAATGGTAGACGGTGTAAATGCGACTGCCGCTGCTTTGCTTGCATACGGACTTGAACCAGCATGTGCTGATTATATGCTTTGTTCACATCTTTCTGCTGAGATATCACATGCAAAGATGCTTGAGGTTTTGCGGCTTACGCCGATAGTTGACGCAGGCATGCGTCTTGGCGAAGGTACAGGAGCGTCTTTGGCGATTGTTATTTTACAGATGGCGATCAATACCTATAAAGAACTGTATAAGCGTGGTGGCATGCATGCGTGATTTTATCACTTGCCTGGAATTTTTGACGCGAGTGCGTTTTTCAAAACGGACAGATTGGCGTGACGAAGATTTTTCGCGCAGTGTGCCGTATTTTCCCCTGGTAGGTTTGGTTATCGGATTCCTTTTGGCGGCCATAAACTATAGCCTGTTTTATATCGAAACGCCGCTTTTTTTACGGGTAACGCTTTTGCTGCTGGCCGAGATCATTATTACCGGCGGGTTGATGTACGATGGTTTTATGGATACTGCTGACGGCGTTTTTTCTGCCCGCAGCCGCGAGAGAATGCTGGAAATAATGAAAGACAGCCATGTTGGTTCTAATGCTGTATTGGCAATAATTATTTTGCTGCTGCTCAAAATAGCTGCCTATCTTGAACTTAGCGGTGAAACACTGACCTGGGTTTTACTGACGATGTCCGTTGCGACACGAACTTTTATGGTAGTTTTTATTGTCAATTTTCCCTATGCGCGTAAAGAAGGAATAGGGCATATGTTTACCAAGTATGCCAAACCATTTTATACGTATATTGCTTTTGCAGTATGCGCAGGTATTATTGCGGCCTGTGGTTTACAATATCTGGCGGTGGCAGGAATATGTTTTACTGTCACTTTGATAATAGCGCAATATTTAAAAACACAGTTAGGCGGACTTACCGGTGATACATATGGTGCACTGACTGAATGCGGCAATGTGATTTACTTACTGACAGCAGTATTCTTACTAAGATAAGGAAGGTTTAAAGATGGATATAAATAATATTATTGAACAAATAAAACCAATCGATCGTCAAAAAGTAGAGGAAGCACAAAACAGATTTGACAATCTTATCAAACCGGTCGGTTCACTTGCAAAACTGGAAGCTATGGTTTCGCGTTACGCCGGTATTATCGGCAGTGCTGATAAAAAATCTGTTCAATATCCTAAAAAAGCTTTGTTTTTGTGGAGTGCTGACACAGATTCTGTTGCTAAAGCGATGCAGGAGGAGCTGCCTGTTGTTTTGCTGGCACGAGAAGCTAAAGCAGAGGTTTACCCATTGCTGGTCACATCTTGTAATCTTGAGGAAGCGCTTGAAGAAGGCGCTATTCTGACAAAAGAATATATTGTCAGTGATAAACTGCAAATGCTGGCCTTGGGAAGTCTGGAAAAATATACTCTTACAGAACAAACAGAAGCATTTTTACAGCTGGAAGGAATTGAATTTCTGCAAAAGCTTAACGATCCGGTAATAACCGCTATGACTGGTGCTGTTTTACAGGCTGCTGCCTGCAAGGTACCTGTAATGCTGGATGGTATCGCTACATGCCTGGCTGCTGTCGGAGCCTGCAAATTAGCTCCGGTAGTTCTTGAATATTGTATGGCAGGGCATGTGTCGGCAGAACCGGGTATGGAAAAATTATTGAATCGGCTGGAGCTATCGGCACCGCTAAAGTTGGATATTAACAGTGGGGCGGGAGAAGGCGCAGTTTTAGCTTTTACCTTGTTTGATGCAGGCATTAAGGCGTATAATGAAATGGAAACATTTGCTGAAGCAGGAGTACATGCTGAAGTGGAAGAATTTGCGCATTCAGTACAGGTAAAAGGTAAATAATAAGGAGGCAATATGGGCAAGATATATCTTATAAGGCACGGAGAAACAGAAGCTAATAAAACATTTCAATTTCAAGGGCACATAGATAATCCTCTTAACAGCAAGGGTCTGTGTCAGGCTGCAGCATTGGGACAGCATTATGAAAATATTGTATTGGACGAAATTTATTCAAGCTCCATGCAGCGAGCCAGACAGACTGCAGCACCTTTGGCTGAAGCTCATGGACTTACTGTTCAGCCTTTAGATGAACTGAAGGAAGTTTGTTTTGGCGAATGGGAAGGTTTGAGCTATGATGAGATCAAAGCAAAATGGAGTGATCAGTTAGAGTTGTTTTTTAAACAGCCGGCACAGTGCAGAATGCCAGGCGGGGAATCATTCGACGATGTTGCATTGCGGGTTCGTTCTGTCTGTGAAGACCTTTTTAAAAATAACAGCGATAAAAATATAGCAATTGTTTCTCATGGCGGCGTTATAAGAGTACAGCTTTGCCTTTTACTGGGGCTTGATATCAATAAACTGTGGGTGTTTGGCGTACATAATGCCAGCACAACCTGTATTGGTAAATGGCAGGACCGCTTTACAATTGAGTATGTAAATGATACACATTATTTAAATGATAATGTAAACTCCGACGGAATAAAATATCCTAAATAATTATAAATTTTAAAATGTACATTTCTTGTTGACTTTTATCTTTTTTTTAGATATACTGCTTATAGTATATCTCAGTGGTCCGGGTAGGGTTCCGAACTTCTTCCATGCTACATACGCAACATGAGGAAGCAGTGGTAACATCTATAAGTCCTTATGGGGTATGTTTAATGTAAGGAGTGATTAACCAATGAAAGAAGACAAAACCTTAGTATGCCGTGAATGCGGCACCGAATTCGTATTCTCTGCTTCCGAGCAAGAATTCTACGAAGAAAAAGGCTTCACAAATGAACCCGGCCGTTGCCCTGGTTGCCGTCAAGCTCGCAAACAACGTATGGGCATCAACAACGAGCGCCCGGCTCGCGAAATGTTCCATGCTACTTGCGCAGAATGCGGTCAAGACACCGAAGTACCGTTCCGTCCTTCCATGGATCGTCCGGTATACTGCCGCGAATGCTTCAATGCTCGCAAAGGCTAATAATTAATGAAGTTAAAAAACCAATTGCTTAGGCAATTGGTTTTTTCTTTAGTAAATAGACAGTTTTATGGTATAATATCATAATAGGAAAGTTGTGTATCTTAAGGAGGTCCTTTTTATTTTAGAACTAAAAAAAATAACATTGGCTGACAGGCCTTTGTTCGAAAGTTATTTATCACGTCCTGACCAACGGGGTTCTGAATGTGCGTTTACAAATTTATTTGTATGGCAGGACTGTTATGGCATTTACTGGACAGTAGTACATGACTTTCTGGTGATCAAGGTGAAACGCAACGAAGTGGATTTCTTTTTGCAGCCTTTTGGCGGTAAAGATGAAGATCTGCCTAAATTGTTTGCAGAAATTAAAGAATATCATGAAGGCAAGCCTTTTGAGATTCATGGTATTTATGACGATGGCAAAGAGCGGCTGGAAAAAGCTTTTCCAGAGATGGAATTTATTGAAGATCGTGATAATTGGGATTATGTTTATTTGCGTGAAAAACTGGCTAGTTTGTCTGGGCGTAAATATCATGGTAAAAAAAATCATTACAATGCGTTTAAAAAAGAATATCCCGATTATGTTTACGAACCTATCGGACCAGAGAATTACGAAGAGTGCAAGGCTTTTGGTGATGAATGGTGCGAAAAACGTGTTGGCGAAGACGAGAGCCTGCGCTGTGAGCAATGTGCTATCCATGAAGCGATCGATAATTTTGAAGCACTTGGTTTGCGCGGCGGCGCTATCCGTGTCAACGGAAAAATTGAAGCATTCAGCTTCGGTAAAAAAATCAATGACGACACGGCCGTTCTGCATGTAGAAAAAGCAAATCCTGATATCCGCGGTATTTATGCGGCAATCAATAAAGAATTTGCCGAACATGCATGGGGGGATGTAGTTTATTTAAACAGAGAAGAAGATATGGGGCATGAAGGGCTGCGTACTGCTAAGGAATCATATCATCCTGAATTTATGATCAAAAAATATTCGTCTGTTTTTAAATAGGTGTAAATATGGATTTTCGTATTATTAATGACGAAACTTTACCTAAAATAATGGAATTATGGGATTATTGCTTTGAAAAAAACGATACTCCTTTTTTTAAGTGGTATTTTAACGAATACTGCTTAAAAGAAAATATGGTGCTTGGCGGCTTTGATGAAAAATCCGGCAATTTGATGAATATGCTGCATTTGAACCCTTATACTATCAATTTGCGTGGAAGGGATTTGAAATTGCCTTATATTGTCGGCGTTGCAACAGCGCCGGAATACAGGGGCAGACATTTATTTGCTCCGCTTCTGGAAACTGCTTTTTCGGTTTTACGGGCTCAGGGTCAGGCATTTGTTTTATTAATGCCGATCAGTGCCGGTATTTACCGTCCATATCAGTTTGATTACTGTTATTACAGGCATCGTTACGAGATGCCTTTGGCCGCATTGCCCAAAGGCGATAAAGTTTCTGATATGTCATTGCACCGAACAGGGCTGGAGAAGGCCGAAGTTTTCCAAAAGGTCTATGATACCGTGACTGCAGCTTATCACGGCGTAGTAAAACGTGATTTAAAAAACTGGCTGCATTTACTGGCAGTTCATCAGGGTGAACAGATTAAAGCGGTGCTTGTTAAACGCGGCGAAAAAGTTGCTGGCTATATGTTTTACAGTATTGATGATAAAACATTTGCTGTGCAGGAACTTATGGCAGAAGAAACAGCGGCGCGTGATTCTCTGCTGCAGTTTGCCAGACAGCATGTTACTGAAGCTGAAAATTTCAGCTGGCTGGCAGAAGTCTGGGATAAAACGTACCTGCATTTACAGGATCAGAAGTATGCTGGCAGTTTGCAGCCGTTTATGATGGCACGCTGCATTAATGTGCGTCAGGCACTTTTGCAGCTGACTGACATAGCTGCAGATGTACAGGGAACATTGTCTTTGCTGATAAATGATAAAACCCTGCCTCTTAATAACGGGTTATTGAAACTGGAAATAAATGCCAGTCAGATCAATATTAAGAGTACAGTGGATATGCAGGATATTGAAATGGATGTAGCAGCCTTTACACAGTTATATTTTGGTCAGTTCTCCGTACAGGAACTGGCTGCTGAAAACAGGCTGAAGATACATAATCAGGAAGCGGCTTCATTGTTAGACAGGCTGTTTCCCAAGTGTCATAATTATATTAACGAGTATTTTTAACCGCATCTTATTTTGGAGGCTGAGTTTATGAGTACAATCAGACGTATTTTTGTGGAAAAGAAAGATGCTTTTGCTGTTGAAGCACATGGATTATTATCCGATCTGCGCAATAACTTAGGCATGAAAAATCTGACAGGCATCAGAATCTTAAATCGTTATGACGTGATGGGCGTCAGTGATGAAGAATTTGCTGCTGCAAGAAAAATAGTGTTGTCGGAACCTCCGGTAGATACTGTTACTGACGAAATTTTTGAAGTGCCTGCAAGCTGCTGTGCTTTTGCCGTGGAATACCTTCCAGGACAATATGACCAAAGGGAGGATTTTGCCGAACAGGCTATTCAGCTGATTACGCAAAAAGAACGTCCGATGGTAGCTTCTGCTAAAATTTATATTTTAGAAGGAAATTTGACCGAAGCAGAACTCGCTAAAATCAAAAGCTACTGTATCAATCCTGTTGAAGCCAGGGAAGCAGAGTGGGAGAAACCTGCTACTTTGATCGCGACCTGTGAAGAACCTGCCAGGATTAAGTCGGTTGCCGGTTTTTTGACCAAGAACAGCGATGAAATGGAAGTGCTGCGCCAGGAAATGGGTCTGGCAATGAGCTTGGAAGATATAATGTGGTGTCAGAAATATTTTAATGAAGAACACCGTGAACCTACTATTACCGAAATAAAAGTACTTGATACTTATTGGTCCGATCACTGCCGTCATACGACTTTTATGACGCAGATAGAAGATGTTGAAATTGAAGCCGGCGAGTATAATAAACCTATTCAAGCGGCTTTCGATAAGTATATGGCTACCCGTGACGCTGTTTATGGAGAGGATACCGAGCGCCCGGTAACATTGATGGATATCGCTGTTATCGGTATGAAAAAACTGCGTTCGGAAGGTAAACTTGACGATTTGGACGTTTCTGAAGAGATCAATGCCTGCTCGATTGTTGTTCCGGTAGAAATAGACGGTAAAACAGAAGAATGGCTAGTTATGTTTAAAAATGAAACGCATAATCATCCTACGGAAATTGAGCCATTTGGCGGCGCAGCTACCTGTTTGGGAGGTGCGATCCGCGATCCGCTTTCAGGACGTTCCTATGTTTATCAGGCTATGCGCGTTACCGGTTCTGCTGATCCGCGCGTACCGATCGAAGCAACTATGCCGGGTAAATTACCTCAAAGAAAAATAACTGTAGGTGCTGCTGCCGGTTACAGCTCTTATGGTAATCAGATAGGTCTGGCAACCGGTCATGTGCAGGAATATTATCATGATAAGTTTGTTGCTAAACGAATGGAAATCGGCGCGGTTATTGGCGCGGCTCCACGTGATACCGTACGTCGTGAACGTCCGTCTGCAGGCGATCTGATCGTATTACTGGGCGGCCGTACCGGACGTGATGGCTGTGGCGGCGCAACCGGTTCGTCTAAAGAACATACTGTAGATTCGCTGCTTTCCTGTGGTGCTGAGGTCCAGAAAGGTAATCCTCCTACAGAACGTAAAATTCAGCGTTTGTTCCGCAACCCTGCTGTTACGGCGATGATTAAGCGCTGTAATGACTTCGGTGCCGGCGGCGTTTCCGTTGCTATTGGTGAACTGACTGACGGCCTGGTCGTAAATCTTGATAAAGTTCCTAAAAAATATGAAGGGCTTGACGGTACGGAACTGGCGATTTCTGAATCGCAGGAACGTATGGCCGTCGTAATTGAAGCCAAAGATCTTGATGCTTTTATTAAACATGCTGATAAAGAAAACCTGGAAGCCACAGTTGTAGCTGAGGTTTCTGATAATCCACGTCTGGTTATGTACTGGCGCGGAGAAAAAATCGTTGATTTGGCACGGGCATTCCTCGATACCAATGGTGTAGCGCAGCATACTAGTATCACAGTTAAAGCTGCTGAAGGCGAAAATGCTTTTGATAAAGTACCTGAATGTGTTAATAAAGCTGCTTCTCTGGAACAAGCCTGGCTGGGAAATTTAAACCGTTTGAATGTCTGCAGTCAGAAAGGACTTTCCGAACGTTTTGACAGCACTATTGGCCGCGGCACGGTATTGATGCCATTCGGCGGAAAAACGCAATTTACGCCGAGCGAAGGTATGGTTTGCCGATTGCCGGTGCTCAATGGCACGACTACTGCCGCTTCGGTCATGGCCTGCGGCTATCATCCTGATGTTGCGTGCTGGAGCCCATTCCACGGCGCTATGTATGCAGTAGTTGAGTCTGTTGTGCGTGCAGTATGTCTGGGTGCTGACCCTGATAAATTGCGTCTGACTTTGCAGGAATATTTCCCCAAGCTTAATAATACTGAAGTTTGGGGACAGCCGTTCAGCGCTCTTTTAGGTGCTTTTACGGCTTTAGACGCGCTTGATTTGCCGGCTATTGGCGGTAAAGACAGTATGTCTGGTACTTTTATGGATAAAACAGTGCCGCCGACACTTGTTTCTTTTGCTGTTGATGTTATCGATGGAGAAAAAGCTGTTTCTGCAGAATTTAAAGCAGCTTGTCATAAAGTTGTATTCTTGTCCTGTCCGCGCGATAATGCCGAAGTTTTGGATTTTGCAGCGCTGCGTAAAAATATGCGTGCTGTACATAAAGCGGTTCTGGCAGGTAAGGTGCTTGCCGCTGCTGCTGTAAAAGAAGGCGGTATTGCCGCTGCCGTTACTACTATGTGCCTTGGCAATCAGCTCGGTTTTGAATTCATTAAACCGTTCCAGGATACTGAGCGTTTATTTACGCTGCAGCCTGGTGGGATGGTGCTGGAACTGGCAGACGGAACCAGTATCGAAGAGTTGTTTGACGGTCTGGACTGTATGCTTCTGGGGCATTTGACAGCAGAACAGTTTATCTCCATCAACGATACCGCTATCAAGCTTGATGCGGCTCAGGAAGCATATTTGGAACCGCTGCAGGAAATTTTCCCCTATAAAATCGAAGAAAAAGCTCAAGGTGAATTAAATCAGCCGTTGTATAGAGCTGAATTGCCGCTGACAGCTCCTGTGACCTTAGCGAAACCGCGGGTCTTTATTCCGGTATTCCCGGGACAAAACTGCGAATATGACAGTGCCAGAGCTTTTGAAGAAGCCGGTGCGGTTGCAGACGTATTTATCATTCGCAATCTTACTGCCCAGGCTATTGATGAGTCAGTAGAAAAGATGGTCCGCATGATCAAAAATTCTCAGATCGTTATGCTGCCGGGCGGGTTCAGTGCCGGTGACGAGCCGGACGGCAGCGGTAAGTTTATCGCTACCATGTTCCGTAATCCCAGGATCAAAGAAGCGGTAACTGAATTTCTGAATGAACGTGACGGCTTAATGCTTGGCATCTGCAATGGTTTCCAGGCACTGGTAAAATTAGGTTTGCTGCCTTATGGTGAAATCAGAGATCTGGAAACAGAATCTCCGACACTGACCTTTAATAATATTGGCCGTCATGTATCGCAGATCGTCGATACCCGTATCGTTTCCAATAAATCCCCATGGCTGAGCGAAGTAGAACCCGGTGATATCCATGCGGTAGCAGTATCTCATGGTGAAGGCCGTTTCTATGCGCCTGAATCTGTTATCAAAGAGCTGTTCAAAAACGGACAGGTCGCAACGCAGTATGTAGATCCACAGGGAGTTCCCACTATGGAAATGCCTTATAACCCCAATGGTTCGTTGTATGCAATCGAAGGCATTACCAGTCCCGACGGCCGCGTTTTCGGTAAAATGTGCCACAGTGAACGCTTTGTAGATGGTCTGTACCGCAATATTACTGGCAATAAAGATCAGAAAATCTTCGTTTCCGGTGTCAACTACTTTAAATAATAAAACTAAAACGCGCACCTGCAATGCAGATGCGCGTTTTAGTTTGTGGACTTACAGTTTAAAAAGCATATCCATCGGGCGGTCTTTAACAGGCTCGATTTTAGCTTTTTTTTCGGGGTGGTCGATCAGATCCAGTTCTTCAGTACGTATTTTACCGCATTTATTTTCAAAATCGTCGATGATCCACTTCAAAATCTGTTCGATCTCTTTGTTGACAGAACGGCCGTTGTGATCAGCAATTACTTTTAATTTTTTCATAATCAGGGGATGAATACGCAGAGTAAAACGAGTTTGATCCATAATTGCTCCTCCTAAAAAATATGACATCAAAGAAACATCAATCTAACGTCGCTAAGTTTATTATAAAGAAAATATTTTATTTTGGCAAGTTGTCACAAAGATTTTTTAGTTGGTGTGGACGATTTGTGATAAAATAATGACAAATGCTAAATATTCGGAGGCAAAAATGAAATTAGACGTAAATAAACAATACAGCGGCTTTGTGATCAGGCAGGCTGCTTATATCGATGAGATCCAGTCAGAAGCATATGTGATGGAGCACGCTTACAGCGGTGCGAGACTTTTATATTTAGGTAACAATGATGATAATAAGGTTTTTTCAATCAGCTTCAGGACGCCGCCGTATGATGATACAGGTGTGGCGCATATTTTAGAGCATTCAGTGTTGTGCGGTTCGCGCAAGTATCGCTTAAAAGAGCCATTTGTAGAGCTGGTCAAAGGTTCGATGAATACTTTCCTGAACGCAATGACTTATCCTGATAAGACTATGTATCCGGTTGCCAGCCGCAACGCCAAAGATTTTCAAAATCTGATGGATGTTTATCTTGACGCTGTTTTTTATCCGCTGATTTATGAAAATCCCTATACCCTGCGCCAGGAGGGCTGGCATTATAATATTGAGGCACCGACGGACGCTTTGAGCTATAATGGGGTCGTCTATAATGAAATGAAGGGCGTATTTTCTTCTGCTGATGCTTTACTTGACTATGAGGCAATGAAGGCATTGTTCCCCGACACGCCGTACAGCTTTGAATCCGGCGGCCATCCGGATGCTATCCCAGAATTGACTCAGGAAGCTTTCGAGCATTTCCATACAACTTATTACAGTCCTGAAAATTCATTTATTTATCTGTATGGCGATATGGATATCGAAACGACGCTGCAATATCTGAACGACGAATATCTGAGCGGCTTTAAACGTACCGGCGCAGTGAACTCGGAAATACCTCTGCAGAATGCTTTTTCAAGAACGCAGGAAGTTCTGGGCACTTATCCTGTTGGAGCTGACGAAGCTACCGAAGATAAAACTTATCACGAACTGCATATAGTTACCGGTGATGCACGTGATGTTAAAACCTCAATGGCATTAAGAGTATTGGAAAGTGTTCTGCTGGAAGGCAATTCAGCACCGCTGCGTCTGGCGTTGCTGCAATCCGGCGTTGCCAAAGACATCAGCGGCTCTTATGCTGGAAGCTACCGCCAGCCGATTTTTTCGATTAAAGCTGCCGGTTCCAAACCGGAACAGCGCGATAAATTTATCAGTGTTATTTACCACACGCTGCAGCAGCTGACGATCAACGGCATCGATAAAGAGCTGTTAGAGGCACATCTCAATTATCTGGAATTTAAGCTGCGGGAAGCTGATTTCGGCGCTTATCCCAAAGGCTTGATTTATGGTATCAGCGTGATGGATTCATGGCTATATGACGGAGATCCTTTAGCAGGTCTGCGCTATACTGAGGCTTTACAGCAGCTGCGCGAAGGTATCAAAACACGTTATTATGAGCAGCTGATTGAAAATTATCTGCTGGACAATACCCATAAGGTTATAGTGACTCTGAATCCTGAGCAGGGGAAAGAGGAACGGGAGCAGGAAGTACTGGCAGAAAAAATGTCTGCGCTCAAAGCGTCGATGGATACTGAAACAATCGCCCAAAATATCGAACTGTGCAGCGAACTGCATAAACGCCAGGCTGCAGCTGATACTGCCGAGGCGTTGGAAACGATCCCGCTGTTGGAACGCAGCGATATCAGACGTGAAGTAGAAGTTACAGAAACTGTTTTGAAACAGCTGGGAACAAACGATATTTTATATGTACCGGCTTTTACCAATAAAATAGCTTATCTGAACTGGTATTTTGATCTGACAGGTATTGATAAAGACCTGTTGCCTTACTGTTATCTGCTCAGTGATGTGCTTGGAAAATTTAATACCGACAAGTATACCTATCAGGAACTGGCTACGGCCTCTAACAAATATACTGGTGGTGTTTCTTTCCAGATGCATGCTTACTCAGCTGCCGACGACGCTAACGATTATACGATCAAGTTCACTGTTCAGGCTAAAGCGCTGACAGCTAATCTGGATAAATTATTCGACATTCTGCAGGCAGTTGCGCTTGGCAGTAAAATTGACGACACCAAACGGCTGCAGGAAATTTTAGACGAAGTAAAAACAGATTGGGACAGCAGCTTCTTCTCTCGGGGGCAGACTGTAGCCTGTACCCGTCTGGCTTCATATTTTTCAACGGCAGCCAGAGTCAATGAACAGGATCAATTCAGCTATTACGAATTTTTAAAAGAGCTGTCAGCCGACTTTTCCGGCAGGGCAGAGGATACCTTAGCAAAATTAAGGCAGCTGTTGGGTATTTTCTTTGAAAGCAGCAAATATCTTCTGGCTTATTCCTGTGAAGAAAGCGAAAGGATGCTGGTTTTAGAGCAGGCTTTGAATTTTGCAGCTTTACTGCCGCAGTCAGCTGTTGCCGGTAAAGCACCGCAGTTTTTAGAGTCTCCGGGAGAAAATGAAGGGATCATGACACCCGGCAAGGTACAATATGTTGCTGCCGGCGGTGATTTTCACAAATTTGGCTATCAGTTCCACGGCGCAATGAAGGTACTGGAAACTATCCTGCGTTACGAATATCTGTGGACTAAAATCAGGGTACAGGGCGGCGCTTACGGTGCAACGGCGCGTTTTGACCGTAACGGGACCATGTTTTTTGCTTCCTACCGTGATCCGAAGCTGAAAGAATCGCTGCAGGCATATTATGATATGCCGTCCTGGCTCGAAAAACTGGAGCTCTCGGAACGTGAGCTGACAAAATACATCATCGGCACGATCAGCGGTCTGGATACGCCACTGACCAACTCCATGCGTTTGGAGCAGGCTGGAGTTTATCATCTAAAACAGGTAGATACGGCAATGCGGCAGCAAATGCGCAGTGAGATCATAGATTTGACGAATGCCGACCTGCAGAAGCTGGCGCCGCTGATCAGGGATACACTAAGTGAGAAGTATTTGTGTGTTGTTGGCAGCAGCCAAAGCATCGAAGCTAATAAAAATATTTTTACTAAAACTCAGCATATCTAAAAATGAAGTCGAACATAGAGCTGCGGCGCTTTGTTCGACTTTTATTTATTTCTATGCTATATTTGTAGTAGAAATCAAGTGAGAAATGGGGCGTTACGATGACTGAAGTTAGCTTGGGCAAAACAGGGATAACTGTCAATAAAAACGGTTTTGGCGCACTGCCGATCCAGAGGATACCGCAGGACGACGCAGTAAAATTGGTGCGCAGAGCGTTTGAACGAGGTATAATTTTTTTTGATACGGCCCGTAGTTATACGGACAGTGAAGCAAAGCTTGGAGTCGCGCTAAAGGGTATCCGCGAGCAGGTATTTATTGCGACTAAAACACCGTCTGTTACAGCAGAAGGATTCTGGAATGACCTGGAAACCAGTCTGCGCCTGCTGCAAACTGATTATATAGATATTTATCAATTTCATAATCCTGCCTTTTGCCCTAAACCGGGTGACGGCAGCGGCTTGTATGAAGCGATGCAGCAGGCCAGGGAACAGGGGAAGATCCGTTTCATCGGCATTACTAACCATCGTTTGGCAGTAGCCGGCGAGGCCATAGAATCTGACTTGTATGCAACGCTGCAGTTTCCTTTCAGTTATCTGACGACTGAGAAAGAACTGGAGCTTGTCCGTGCATGTGCTGCTCATGGAATGGGCTTTATTGCCATGAAGGCACTGGCGGGAGGGCTGATAAATAATTCTGCAGCTGCTTATGCTTATTTGGCACAGTTTGGTCATGTACTGCCTATTTGGGGTGTGCAGCGTGAAAATGAACTGGATGAATTTTTGAACTATATCGACTGTCCACCGGTTCTGACCGCAGAGCTGCAGGCAGTAATCGATAAAGACCGGCAGGAACTGATCGGCAGTTTCTGCCGTGGCTGCGGCTATTGTATGCCTTGTCCGGTGGGAATAGAGATCAATTCCTGTGCCAGAATGTCGCTGATGATCAGGAGAGCACCGCAGGCAGCGCAGCTTACTGACAAGGCCCAGGCTATGATGAAAAAGATCGAAGACTGCCTGCACTGCGGTAAATGTGAGGCAAAATGCCCTTATGGCCTGGATACTCCCAGACTGCTGGAAGAAAACTATCAGGATTATCGAGAAATATTAGCGGGAAAGATGATCTGAAGCAAACTGCTTAAAAGCGCAGGCTTAGTGCCTGTGCTTTTTTATATAGTTTTGTCTGCAGAAAAAGCAGGGAGTTACAGTAAAGATTTTTTAAGAAAATTTAAAAAAGTAAAAGGAGAAACGCAATTTATGGCGAATACAATCAGGTAACCTAAATTGTGAAAACTTAGAGGAGGCAGAAGAATGCATACTTACAGTATGGAGCTTGGCGGCAGAACGCTTACCATGGAAATCGGTAAGATCGCTAAGCAGGCAAATGGAGCCGTATTGGTTCGTTATGGCGATACCGCAGTAGTTGTTGCGGTAACTGGTACAAAAACACCCAGGGAAGGAGTAGACTTCTTTCCGTTGACTGTAGATTTTGAAGAAAAAATGTACGCTGTCGGTAAAATCCCCGGCGGCTTTATCAAACGTGAAGGTCGTCCCGGCGAGCAGGCCATTTTGACCAGCCGTCTGATCGACCGTCCGATCCGTCCGATGTTCCCTGACGGGTATCATAATGATGTGCAGATAGTAGCTACTGCTGTATCTGTTGACCCTGATAATGCTCCGGATATGCCGGCAATGATCGGCGCTTCCTGCGCTTTATCTATTTCCGATATCCCCTTCGAAGGCCCGATTGCAGGTGTACGCGTTGGTCTTGTCGATGGTGAATTTGTTATCAATCCTACTGTGGAACAGGCTAAGGTCAGCCTGCTGAACCTGGCTGTTGCCGGTACTAAAGACGCTATTTTGATGGTTGAGGCCGGTGCGAAAGAAGTTTCTGAAGAAACAATGCTTGACGCTATCTGGTTTGCCCACGGCGTTATTAAAGAGCTGGTAGCCTTCCAGGAAAAAATCATGGCTGAAGTCGGTAAACCTAAAATGGAAGTTCCTGTTTATGAACCTCCTGCTGAAATCGCTGCCGAGATCGAAGCCTATGGCGCAGATAAACTGAAAGAAGCTTTGATGGATGCTAATAAATTAGAGCGTGAAGAAAACGTTGCTAAGGTAAAAGCTGAAATCGCAGAAGTTTTCATTGAAAAATATCCTGATAATGCAAAAGACGTAGCTTACATCACGCAAAAGCTGGTGAAAAAGATCGTTCGCCGTACTATTTCCGTTGATAAGATCCGTCCTGACGGACGTCAGCTGGATGAAGTACGTCCTGTTACCTGCGAAGTAGGCCTGCTTGCACGTCCGCATGGCAGTGCGCTCTTTACCCGCGGCCAAACTCAGATCCTCAACGTTCTGGCACTCGCTCCGCTGCGTGAAGCACAGATTCTTGACGGTTTGGGAGTAGAAGATACTAAACGTTATATCCATCATTATAATTTCCCGCCGTACAGCGTTGGTGAAACCAAACCCATGCGCAGTCCCGGACGTCGTGAGATCGGTCACGGCGCTTTGGCAGAACGTGCTTTACTGCCGGTCATTCCTTCCGAAGACGAATTCCCGTATGCTATCCGTCTGGTTTCCGAAACTCTGGAATCTAACGGTTCTTCCTCTATGGGCAGCGTCTGCGCCAGCACCCTGTCTTTGATGGATGCAGGCGTACCTATCAAAGCACCTGTAGCAGGCGTAGCCATGGGTCTGGTCAAGGACGGCGAATATTTCACTATCCTCACCGATATTCAGGGTCTGGAAGATGCCTTGGGCGATATGGACTTTAAAGTTGCCGGTACTGATAAAGGTATCACTGCAATCCAGATGGATATCAAAATCGACGGTATCAATAAAGATATCTTCACTCAGGCTTTGGCACAGGCTAAACGCGGCCGCGACCATATCATGGGTATCATGATGGAATGCATTTCCGAACCGCGCAAAGAGCTGTCTCAATATGCTCCGAAAATCACTACGATCAGCGTAGATCCTGAAAAAATCAGCAAAGTAATCGGCCCCGGCGGCAAAATGATCAAAAAAATCGTTGAAGAAACCGGTGCTAAAATCGATATCGACGATAGCGGTAAGGTTTTCATCGCTGCAGTAAACAGCGAGTCTGCTGCTAAAGCTATTGATATGATCCACGGTATCGTTGCTGATGCTGAAGTTGGCAAGGTTTATACCGGTAAAGTTACCCGCCTTATGAATTTCGGCGCTTTTGTCGAGATCCTGCCGGGTAAAGAGGGTCTGGTCCATATTTCCCAACTGTCTACCGAACGTGTAGGCAAGGTTGAAGATGTGGTTTCTGTTGGCGACGAAATCGTTGTCAAAGTAACCGAGATCGACCAAAAAGGCCGCATCAACCTTTCCCGCAAAGCTGTTTTGGCTAACGGTTTGGAAAAATAAGCAAGAAATTTAAGATCCCGCTGATTCCTTCGGCGGGATTTTTTATAAGCGAGGTGTACTATGAAAGTAAGAGGTTTTGAAAAAATCACTAAATATGCGGCGGTCGAGTTTCCGATGCCAGAGCGTAAAACACAAAAATCTGCAGGCTATGATATCTGTCTGCCGGAAGATATAGAACTGCTGCCAGGAAAATTGCAGCTGGTACCGACTGGTATCAAGGCTTATATGCAGGATGACGAATATTTGGGCGTGCATATCCGTTCCAGCATCGCCGTAAAAAAACATATTTCTCTTGTTAATAATCAGGGCATCATTGATGCCGACTATTATAATAACGCAGATAACGAAGGCCATATCATGCTGGCGTTGCTGAATCTGGGGACTGAACCTGTAGCGCTTGCCAAAAATGAGCGTGTGGCCCAAGGTATCTTTTACAAATATCTTGTAGCAGACGGAGATGCCGATATTGACAAAGCTGTTCGCGGCGGCGGGTTTGGCAGTACCAAGTCCTAATGATTTTGTTGATGTATAATATCTTTAAGAACATAAAAAACACAGGTTTGCTAACCTGTGTTTTTTATTATGTCTTAAGATACAATAAAAAACCTCTGCCAATGAAAGCAGAGGTTTGCAGACTATTTAGTTTTATTGCTTATTCTACAAGTTTTTTGAAATAGCTGTTGACGAACATCAGATAAAAGACTATCGAAATCGCCATTGTTGCCAGTTCTGCGAAAGGTACAGAGAGCCAGATGCCGTTGATGCCTATCAGTGAAGGCAGGGTAAATAAGGCTGCCAGTACGAATATCAGCGAACGCAGCAGCGAGATGATGCCTGCGATCAGTCCGTTACCTATAGCGGTATAGAAGCCGGCGATAAAGATATTGAAGCCCAGGAAGATAAAGCAGTAGGAGAACATCCTGAAACCGTGTACTGCTAAATCAATGACCTGCTGGTTATCGCCGATGTACCAGGAGATGATGTTGGCGCCGTAAAAACGGGCTAAGGTGAAGACCGCCAGGGAGCCAAAAAGAATGGCTTTTTTACAGTGATCGATGATCTCGCCCAGGCGTTTTTTGTTTTGCGCGCCGTAGGCATAACTGATAACCGGCTGTGCGCCTGTTGCTATACCAAGATAGATGCTGATGAGGAAGTAGAAGATGTTGATGTTGACGGCCATAGCCGCAACGCCATCCTCGCCGGCAAATTTGATAATGGCGATATTAAAGAAAATCGTTACGATACCCGAGGAAAGCTCGGTGAGCATTTCGCCGGCTCCGTTGAAGCTGGACTTGATAAAGTACCATTTGTTCCAGTGGAATTTAGTGAATTTCAGGTTTGTTTCGTAGAGTTTGAAATAAACCAGACCCATCAGCGTGGAGATGGCGATCGAGGTGATCGTAGAAATCGAGGCGCCGAAAACTCCCCAGCCTAAAACAACGATCGTATAATAGTCTAAGACGATGTTGAGGATAAATCCTGTTAAGGACATTACCAGAGAATAGGCAGGTCTGCCGTCCAGACGGATATAATATTCGAGGAACAGCTTGACCGCCAGGATCGGCGTACCTAAAATCATATATTTAAGGTAAGTTTTACAATCTTCAAACAGCAGCGCTGTAGAACCCAGAGAATAAATAATACGGTCCATATTAAAGTAAGCGACGATTGCAAAAATTGCCGTAAATCCCGTCAGAAACCAGAACATTGAGGTGAAGTAGGTATTGGCTAAACTGCGTTTGCCTTCGCCCAGCTTAATGCCGACCAGGGCACAGGAGCCGCAGGTAAACATGACGGCCAGACCCCAGATAAGGTTTGAGTAAGGCAGGACTATATTGATAGCGGCCATGGCGTTAGTTGATACGTATTGTGCCAGGAACCAGCTGTCGATCGCTGAATAGAACGATACCAGCACCATTGTAACTACGGACGGGAAAATATATAAGATGAAGTCCGAGAAACTTTGTTTTACATTTATTTTGCTGTACATTTGGGACACCCTTTCCGAAACTTGCGCAAGTTCCTTATCTATATCCTACCTTAGCGGTAATATTAAAGCAAATGAGGAATATTGAGGAGATTGAAGGAGATTGGAGGAGCTTTGAGGAGTTTGGGAAAAAATTTGTTTCCCGGATTTTAAATCGTGATAGAGGCCTTAAATCGCCTTTAGTTACAAAAAAAGTAAAAAATGTTATATTTTAAAGAAATTTAACGTTTTTGTTTGACAAGCGTATAGCGCAGAGATATAATAAATCCAATAGAATATTATTAGATAGAGGAGCGGAAAGCAAGAGTACTTCGCGGAGAGGGATCGCTGAAACGAAGGAAAGGGTAACCGCCGAAGTATAACGGCAGCCATGCGGTTATGCTGGGCCGTCGGTAAAAAACCGCCGGACTGTCGCCTTACAGGCGGAGGGCTATCTCAACTATGCAGATTATATTTGTATGTAACAATGCTGTTGACCGTTGAGTATTGCTCTCAACGGTTTTTGATTTTTATAAGGAGTGTGAAATTAATGATTAAGATTTTAGTTAATGGCGCTTTGGGACGTATGGGCAGCGAGGTCGTGAAAACTGTTCTTGAACAGGAGGATATGGAGCTTGTTGCCGCAGTCGATGCTTTCGGCGCCGATAAAATGATTCCGGTCAAAAACGGTAATCAGATGGCAGTAGCTACTGATCTTAAAGCCAAACTGATGGTAGTAAAGCCTGATGTAGTTGTTGATTTTACCCGTCCTGATGTAGTAATGGCATCACTGCGCACAGTGCTGTCGGCAGGAGTTCGTGCAGTCGTTGGTACAACAGGCTTCAGCGAGGCTGATCTGGCAGAGCTGGACGAGTTGGCTAAAGCTAATAATACAGGTATTCTGATCGCTCCTAATTTTGCTTTGGGGGCAATATTGATGATCAAGCTGGCCTGCGAGGCAGCAAAATATTTTCCTAATGTTGAGATCATTGAACGTCACCATGATAAAAAGCTTGACGCTCCTTCAGGGACTGCGGTTATTACAGCCCAGAAAATCGCTGAGGTGCGTCAGGAAATGCACCAGGGACATCCGGAAGAAAAAGAGCTGCTGGCAGGTGCCCGCGGCGCTGATTATAAAGGTATGAAGATCCACAGCGTGCGTTTACCCGGATATGTGGCTTCTCAGGAGGTCATTTTCGGAAGTCAGGGCGAAACTCTCCGCATCAGCAACGAACCGGTCAACCGTGAATGTTATATGCCCGGTGTGATGCTTGGCTGCCGCAAGATGATGGATAAAGTTGGTTTGACTTATGGCTTGGATAAGCTGTTATAATAAAATTTATGGAGGGGAAGCAGATGAAAAAATATAATGTGGCTATTTTAGGCGCTACCGGAGCGGTAGGAGCCGAGTTTTTGAAACTTATCGAGGAAAGAAACTTTCCGTTTGCCGAATTACGCCTGCTGGCTTCTAAACGCAGCGCCGGTAAAGAAATAGCTTTTATGGGTAAAACTTACACTGTTGAAGAAGCTACTTTTGATTCTTTTAAAGGTATAGATATCGCTTTGTTTGCAGGCGGTTCCATTTCTAAAGATTTCGCTCCGCATGCGGTGAAAGCCGGCGCGGTGGTCATTGATAATTCCAGTGCTTTTCGTATGGACCCTGAGGTGCCGTTGGTAGTGCCGGAGGTCAATCCGCAGGCTATTTTGAAGCATAAAGGTATTATCGCCAACCCAAACTGTTCTACTATTATTATGGTTATGGCTTTAAAACCTATTTATGATCTGGCAAAAATAAAGCGTGTCATCGTGTCTACTTATCAGGCTGTTTCCGGTGCCGGCAAAGAAGGTATCGACGAGCTTGACGCTCAGGTGCGGGAGCACAGTGAGGGTAGGGAAATGACTGCGAATATCCTCCCTTCCTCCAGCGCTGAGAAGCATTATCCTATTGCTTTTAATCTGATTCCTCAAATAGATGTTTTCTGCGATAATCTTTATACTAAGGAAGAAATGAAGATGGTCAATGAAACGAAAAAAATCATGGAGGATTATGAAATGCGGATCACTGCTACTACGATCCGAGTACCTGTTTACCGCAGTCATTCCGAGTCTGTAAATATCGAGCTGGAAAAAGAAGTCGATCTGGGGGCTATGCGCGAAGCGCTGGCAAAATTCCCGGGCGTTACTGTTCAGGATGATCCTTCTAAGCAGGAATATCCGATGCCGTTATATACTTCCGAAAAAGACGATGTTTATGTAGGACGTCTGCGCAGGGACGAATCATGTGAGAAGTCTTATAATATGTGGGTCGTCGGCGATCAGATCCGTAAAGGCGCTGCGCTGAATACTTTACAGATCGCCGAAACGATGATCAAAAACGGCTGGATCTAAGATAGGAGAGCGACACAGTTCATGAAAATTTTAGTGCAAAAGTTCGGCGGTACTTCCGTTGCTTCACAGGAAGCGCGCATCGCTGTTAAGGATAAGGTGCAGAAAGCCGTACGCAGCGGTTTTGCTCCGGTTGTAGTTGTTTCTGCGATGGGACGCAAAGGAGAACCTTACGCTACCGATACCCTGATCAAGGTACTGAAGGAAACGAATCTTTCAGTCAACGTGCGCGAACTGGATATGATGATGTGCTGCGGCGAGATCATGGCAGCCTGCGTTATGGCAGCGACGCTGCAGAAATTCGGGATCAATGCTATGGCGCTTACGGGCGGTCAGGCCGGGATTATTACGGATTCTCAGTTTGGTGCGGCACGGATCAAAAATATCAATGTCAGCAATTTGCATCATTTATTGGAATCAGGCGTTATTCCTATTGTCTGCGGGTTTCAGGGCATGACGGAAAATAACGGCAAGTTTACTACTTTGGGCCGCGGCGGCAGTGATACTACGGCTGCTGCAATAGGCGCCGCTTTGCATGCTGAATGTGTCGAGATTTATACTGATGTCGAAGGCATTATGACAGCGGATCCGCGTTTGGTAAAAGAGGCTTCGATATTGAAGCAGATCTCCTACGGCGAAGTTTGTCAAATGGCGCATCAGGGCGCAAAGGTTATCCATCCGCGCGCAGTAGAGATCGCAATGAAGAAAAATATACCGCTGATTGTAAAATCTACGTTCAGCGATGCTCCCGGCACACTCATTACAAATGATTGTGCAGAAACGGAAGAGGATACTTCTATCAATGAGCGCAGGCTGGCCAGCGGTGTAACTCATCTGACCGATCTGGCTCAGTTCCGGGTTGCGCTCAATCCTGAGGATATCGCCAGCGGCCGCAAGCTGTTTGAGGATCTGGCTGATGCCGGTATCAGCGTCGGCTGTTTGAATTTATCCGAGAGCAATGCTATGTTTGCGGTTTTTGCCGATGATGTGGAACATACAAATAAAGTTTTAAATGGTACAGATTTTGAATATACTTTAACCGAGGATTGTGCCAAGGTTTCGGTTGTCGGTTCGGCGATGCGCGGCGTACCCGGTGTTATGGCTAATTTTGTTGCAGCGCTTACCGGCTGCAAAATAAGCATCCTGCAGACTGTGGATTCTGATACGACTATCTCCGCGATAATCAAACAGGAACATCTGATCGATGCTGTGAAGGCGCTTCATAAAGCGTTTAAATTATAAGCGAGGTGTAAGTAATGAAAAATCCTTATTTTGGCAGACTTTTGACCGCTATGGTCACTCCTTTTAATGCTGATGGCAGCGTCAATTATGAAAAGGCGGCTGATCTGGCTGAATGGCTTATCAATAATGGCTCTGACGGCTTGGTCGTAGCAGGCTCTACCGGCGAGGCTGCTACTATGAGTGCGGAGGAAAAACTGGAATTGTTCCGCGTAGTTGTTAATCGTATCAATAAACGCGTGCCTGTTATTGCTGGTACAGGTTCTAATAACACTGCTGATTCTGTCAAAATGACGAAAATGGCCGAGGCAATGGGTGTCGATGGCGCTTTGATAGTTGGTCCGTATTACAACAAGCCGACACAGGAAGGGTTTTACCAGCATTTTGCAGCTGTAGCGCAAAGTACAGGATTGCCTATCATTGTTTATAATGTTCCGGGACGTACAGCTTCCAATATCTCTCCGGCAATAGTAGCACGTCTGGCTGCTGATTTTGAGAATATTGTTGCGATCAAAGAAGCTGCAGGCAATGTTGCTCAGGTTGCCGAGCTTTATTCGGTTCTGCCGGAAGAGTTTACGATCTACAGCGGTGACGACGGACTGATTCTTCCGTTTATGTCTGTCGGCGCGACCGGGCTTATTTCTGTGCTCAGCAATATTGGCGGCGGTATCTTGCAGGACGTTATGCAGGCTTATGAAGACGGCCGCGTACGCGAAGCTGCAAAATTGAATGCCAGAATGGTGCCGTTGGCAAACGCTATGTTTATCGAAACCAATCCTATCCCGGTAAAAGCTGCGGTAACGTTCGTTACTGGCATTGATGCAGGTCAGCCGCGTCTGCCGCTGACCCCGATGGAACCGGCAAATAAAGCAAAAATGGTCGCCGTTCTCCAAGAATACGGCCTTGTAAAATAATGGCGAAATTAGTAGTGATAATTCAGTGTGACATCGTGCAGAAAAAATGCGTTGGTTATGCCTGCATGAAATCGTTTTATGAGCGCAGCGGCAGATTTACCGGTTATGATGCCGATACCAAATATATGACGATTACCTGCGGCGGCTGCTGTGGTGCTGGTGTAGCCGGAAAAATCGAAGATTTGAACCGTAAACTTAAACGCTGGGGTGATGATCGCAGGGATGTTGTGGTACATTTAGCATCGTGCGTCGTATCAGACAATTATCACCGTCCGCCTTGTCCACATAGAGACTACATCAAGACGATCGTAGAACGTAAAGGTTACCCTGTTATTTTTGGTTCGTATATTTCCAAAACTGCAGAGAAAAAACGTCAGGACGGCATTTACGAAGCTTTTTAATGCTTGCTGCTACCGTAGTTTTATTATAAAACTACGGTAGTTTTTCTGTGTTTGGGGCAGGATTTTTACCCTTGGTACAGAATTTAATAATTATCGAATTAAATAAGACGCTTAAAGCTGTCAGCTTCAGCAAACAGGATGAGGCCGCGGAGAATTCTGACAAATATACCGGTCTTGTCGGCAATAATATTTGTGAAGATTGGTTTAGGAGGTAGTTTTTGTGATTAAAAAAATTTTATTTTTGTGTATGACGCTGATGATATTGCTGATGCCTAAAGGACCTGTGGAGGCAGCAGGTATTACTGCTTATGAAAAATTTATCAGCCCGGCCTACTGGACGGAACATAATGCCGCCGGTGATAAAGTAGTGCTAAATGCGGCGGGCGTTGAGGCTTTCAATAAAAAGATCATTGCCGCATCGCCGACAGTTTATGATATGGCCGCTTATCCTAAAACCCTGAGCGGTAAAACGGTAACAGCTTATGTCAATACGCATACAGATTTGAGTGATGAACTGTACCGGGAAGGTAAGCTCGTCAGTGATAATTATAAAAATATTCTGCGTTCGCAAACTAATGCGGCGGCAATACCGGCTGAGGTCACTGTGCGTTATGGCGTTACTGTAAGGCGTGCTAATCTGCGTAATCTGCCGACAGGTGAAGGTTTGTTTTTTTATGCCAGTGACCGTAATTTTGATGCTTTGCAGGAAACCGCTTTGGATCCGGGCGAGGCTGTCGCTATTTTGCATACCAGTACTAACGGTTATTTTTATTATGTGCAAGCGTATAATTACCGTGGCTGGCTGTCTAAATTTGATGTTGCCGAAACTGACCGCAGTACCTGGTTGCGTTATGCGGAGCCTAAGAATTTTCTGACCGTAGTTGCTAAGGATTACACATTAAAGGCGGACGGAGCTCAGGTTTTATTTCAGCAGGGCGCTCGTTTGCAGCTGGCTGATAAAAAAGCATCTGCTTATACGGTGAAGGTTCCTGTCAGGACTAAAGAGGGCAAGCTGCAGGAAGAGAAGGTAGTTTTGGCTGCCAATGCTTCGCTGCACGAGGGTTATCTGCCTTATACGACTAATAATATTATCCGCAGCGCTTTTAAATTTTACGATTCTGTATACGCTTGGGGCGGACTGCAGCAAAGCGTCGATTGTTCCAGTTTTATCAGTAATGCTTACCGTACAGTAGGTATTTTTCTGCCGCGCAATGCTGACGAGCAGGAAACAAGCGCTGGTATTCATAAAAAAATGGGCAATATGAGCAGTGCTCAGCGTGCTAATGTCATAAAAGGTTTAACTCCTGGTTCTACACTGCATATGGACGGACACGTGATGTTGTATCTCGGTTCCTCCAACGAGATTCCCTATGCTATTCATTCTCTGGGCAGCCATTATACGGGCGGTACGCGTCATAGTGTAATGAAGGTCGTTGTCAGTGATTTGAATCTGCAGAAATCAAATGGCAACACCTATTTGGATGAGTTGACTACCTGTGTAACTTTCAGATAAAAATAAAAAAGTATAAAGGAGCAGTATTATGGATTTAGATCAGGAAACAGCAAAAGAGTTAGTAAAATCAGTGATAGATGGTTTTGAAGAAGAAAGTATAGTTAATGCGGAGTCTGTTACCTTGTTTTTGTGCAGGGAATGTCTGCCGTACTTAACAAAAATGAATATTCCAGCTAATATAGTGCAGGCTGTCAATGGGCTGGCTGAAAAAAATGAAGATTTGACAGCAGCAGGAAGCTTGACTGATCTTGTTATAGCGCAGGATGGAAGGTTGCAGAGAGTTATTGTTGCCGGCTTTGGCAAAGGTGATGAATGCAAGCCGAACAATCTACGTAAAGCTGCAGGCAGTGCTGCCAGGGCTCTAATTGCTGCCAAAATAAAGCAGACTGCTGTTGTGGCACCGATTCTTTCTAATCCGGCAAGGACCCATTACTTAGCTGCTTTGGTAGAGGGGCTGGTTTTGGGAGGGTATCAATTTACGGAATGTAAGGGTAAACCTGAAGCTAAACCGGAACTTGATTTTTCTATTATTTCCGGTATTCCTGATGCTGAACGGGTGCTTGCAGAAGCTGAGGTTGTGGCAGATGCGGTTTGTTATACACGCGATCTGGTCAACCGGCCCGGCAATTTAGTGACTCCAAGCGTTATGGCTGAAGAAGCAGAAGCATTGGCTCTGGAATATGATATGGAATTTGAAATTTTAGACGTAACAATGATGGAAGCGATGGGCATGCATGCTTTACTGGCTGTAGGGCAGGGCTCTATCCATCCTCCGTGTCTGGTTACAATCAAATATAATGGAGCAGGTGCTGCGCCTTATACTGCTTATGTCGGTAAGGGTATTACTTTTGACAGCGGAGGTATTTCGATCAAGCCCAGTGACAATATGGGTGAGATGAAAGACGATATGGCTGGTGCTGGTGCAGTTTTAGGCGCGTTAAGGGCTATTGCCGCACTGAAAATACCCTGCAATGTGATGGGGATCATTGCCTGTGCTGAAAATATGCCTTCCGGCAGCGCTCAGCGTCCCGGAGATGTTGTAAAAGCAGCTAACGGTAAAACGATCGAGGTTATTTCAACAGATGCCGAAGGACGTATGGTCTTGGCGGATGCGGTCTGGTACGCCTGCAAGCAGGGCGCAGCCAAGGTAGTTGATATAGCAACGCTGACTGGCGGCGTTATTGTTGCTTTGGGTACAGAAACAGCTGGTGTTGTCGGCAACGATGATGTTTTGATCAGACAGCTTATCGAAGCTGGTAAAAAAGCAGGCGAAAGCTACTGGCAGCTGCCTGCGCTGCCAGAATGCAAGGAAGCGTTGAAAAGTGATGTTGCCGACCTGCTCAACAGTGCCGGACGTGAAGCCAGCTGTATCAGCGGCGGATTGTTTATCGGTGAATTTGTCGAAGCAGGGATACCCTGGGCCCATATTGATATCGGCGGTACTTCTACCGCTGCTAAAACTGCGGGTTTTAAAGTTAAGGGTGGTACCGGATTTGGCGTCAGCACTTTGATTAAGCTGGCGCAGGAAATGTAAAATGTTAGTAGATCTGCATACTCATAGCACAAGTTCAGATGGAACTTATACTCCGGCAAAGCTGGTAGAAGCGGCAGCTGCTGCTAAAATAGGCGTACTGGCTTTGACTGATCATGATTCTGTAAATGGCATTGTTCAGGCAGAAGCCGCTGCTGTAAATATAAAAAACGCTCCCCGCATCATCAGAGGCGTAGAGCTTGGTACTCAGGCCGGTGAAGCCAGCGTACATATTTTAGGATATCATATTGATATCAGTAATGAGCGTTTGCTGACGAAAATGCATGAAATGCGCCATGCGCGCGAACTCAGGCTGCAGAAGATTCTTAAGAAAATAGCTGCTCTGGGCTATTATGTCGAGGTGGCCGAATGTGATCCTAACAACAGAGCAGTCGGACGTCCCCATGTGGCTAAAGCTTTAGTTGCCAAAGGGTATTTTGCTACGGTGCAGGAAGCCTTTGACGTGCTTTTAAAGAGAGGCAGACCCGGTTATGAACCGCAACCTAAATTATCGCCGGAGGAGGCCGTAGAGCTGCTGCACCAGGCAGGAGGCCTGGCGGTGCTCGCGCATCCAAGTGAGTTGGAGGATAAGCCGCTGGTGAACTGTTTGATGAAGAATGTAAAATTTGACGGTATCGAAGTCTATCATCCTTCCGCAGATATAAATGAGCAGAAATACTGGCTGGAGCTGGCGCAGAATTTTGATTTGCTGGTTTCTGGCGGTTCAGATTTTCACGGAGTGAGCGGGCGTTTTCCTGAGCAATTAGGAATTTTTGAAGTTTTATATACAAATGTCAAAAATGTGATAGAATATAAACAATAAATTTAAGTCGGATTTGCGGAGGCCTTTATGAAAGTAGTAGCTTTTGTAGGTCCCAGCGGTACTGGTAAAAGTCATCGAGCAATAGGTATTGCCCATAAAAATAATTGTGATGCTATTATTGATGACGGATTACTTATCAAAGGAACCAAAATATTAGCCGGAACTTCTGCTAAAAATGAAACGAATAGAATACAGGCGGTCAAGCGCGCTATTTTTACTGAAGAAGATCATGCAGAAGCAGTGCGTCAGGCTTTGGCAGGTAATGACGTCCGGCGGCTTCTGATTTTGGCAACTTCCGACAATATGATAGAGAAAATAGTTAAGCGTTTGGAGTTACCTGAGCCTGAAAAGACCGTTTATATTCAGCAGATTGCGTCCAAGCAGGAGATCAAAAAGGCGAAACAGGCTCGGCTGCGCGACGGCAAGCATATTGTTCCGGTACCGACTGTCGAGTTGAAGCCGCATTTTACAGGTTATTTTGCTGATTTACCATATAATTTATTTTCCAAGCAAAGGAAGAAAAGCGGGGAAGACCGTTCGATAGTCAGACCGGCGTTCAGCTACTATGGCAAGCTGTTGATTTCCGATTACGCTATTTATGACATTATCAATCTCATTGCCGAAAAAATGATGGGCATTGATAAAGTAACAGGCATCAAAGTGCGCAGGCGTGCCGAAACGAAAGGCATCAGCATTTATGTCGATGTCGTATTGTATTACGGCGTTAAGATTTTTGAAGTAACAAAATTGTTCCAACACAAAATAAAAGAAAAAGTAGAATATATGACGGCAATGCAGGTCAAAACAATCAATGTTTCCGTCCGCAGCTTGTCGGTAAAAAAACAGGAGGATTTTTATGTTAAACGAACAAAGTAATGAAAGAGTACTTTTTTCGGGGTATGCAAAATTACCGGTAGGAATTACAGCTGCGGAAATGTATAAGGTAATAGGCGTGATTGTGGTTGTAGATATGAAGAGTGGACTTATCGTAAAGGCAGACTGCACACTGGCGACTGAACTGGCACGGCAATATATTGCGCAGTGCCTTATTGGTTACAATCTTTCCAATGGGCACGAAGAGCTGCAGAATATTTTAGAACGTCAATATCAGGGCAGTGCTAAAAAAGCCGTTGCAACGGCTATGCGGATAATTTATGACAAATACCGCAGCTTTAAAAACGGGGAAAGCGCCGAAGGCAGTGACAAATTTATCTGAAGATAATAAAATAACAAAAATGTATAAAAAAAAATCCCTTCAACAAAAATGTTGAAGGGATTTTTTCACATAACAGGATTAGTAAGTGCATCTGCCTGTTCAAAAATGAAAGCAGGTGAAGGATAATAGAATTGGCAATGCTGGAAACTGATTGCTTCTGTTGAAAAACGTTTTAGTAAAGCATAACTGGCACGTTCTTCAAAATCGATCAGATTATCCTTGTTGATATCGGCGTCATCGACAATGACCAAAAGATAAGCCGGAACGCTGGGCGCGTCTTCCGGGACCAGGCTGCGGTCAAGCGGGACACCTGGAACGATACGAAGATGGCCGATGACCTGCTGATTTTCGTCAAGCAGCTGGGCACGGAAAGTATCGTTGTAAAGCGTACGTGAAAGTTTGAGAGTATAAGCTCCGGAACTCATAAAACACACATCCTTTTCTCTTATTGGCAAGGGAATTTATTGCCCTCTGAATATTTGATAACGATATATATGATACCATATTCTTTTAATTTTAGCAAAGCGGCAAAAATTTAAGAAAAACAGATAAAGTATATTGTATACAATATAGAGCTTCTTCTAACTTGCAGGATTTTATAGAAATTTATCGAATTAAACTAAGTAAGTAAAGTGGCATAGTCATTTGAAAAATGAGCTTTTATTTTTCATGATACAACTGTGTACACTCAAAAATGAGGAGGGGATCCTATGAAAAAACTTTTAGCTTTTCTGATGGCGATCATGGTCTTTGCTACTATGGCAGCCGGCTGCGGCGGTGGTTCTGACAAAAAGGACGAAAAAAAACCGGCTGCGCAAAAATTCATTAATATTGCTACTGGCGGTACAGCTGGTACATATTTCCCATTGGGAGGCGCTATCGCTGACATTTTGAATAAAAATGTTCCCGGCGCTAATGCTTCAGCACAATCCACCGGTGCATCTGTAGCAAATATCAACTTATTGCAGCAGGATAAAGTCGATATCGCTTTTGTACAAAATGACATCGCTTATTATGCTGTTAACGGTTCAGAAATGTTCAAAGATAAAAAAGTCCCCAGTATCCAGGGCTTGGCGACTTTGTATCCCGAAACGATACAAATCGTGACTTTGGATAAAAGCGGTATTAAATCTCTTAATGATGTTAAAGGCAAACGCGTTGCAGTAGGTGCCGCAGGTTCCGGTACTGAAGCTAATGCCCGCCAGATACTCGAAGCTTATGGTATCACTTATGATGATATTAAAGTTCAATACCTCTCTTTCGCAGAAGCTTCCAATGCATTAAAAGACGGCAATGTTGACGTTGCATTCGTAACTGCAGGCCATCCGACCGCAGCTATTCAGGATATTGCGACTCAAAACCATGTAGTTTTACTGCCGGTTGACAGCGATAAAGCTGACGCTTTGATTGCAAAATATCCTTTCTATACCAAACTTACTATTGCAGCTAAAACTTACCCGAATCAAGAAACCGACGTTCAGGCAATCGCAGTTCGTGCTATGTTGGCAGTAACTGATAAAATGGATGCTGATACTGGCTATGCTATCACCAAAGCTATTTTCAGCAATCTCGATCGTTTGAAAGCAGCTCATTCTGTAGCTAATGCAGTTTCTAAAGCAACCGCATTGGACGGTATGTCTGTTCCTGTTAATCCGGGCGCAGAAAAATACTTGAAAGAAAAATAAGAGTTAAATATTTTATATGATGAACCTGAGAGACCGGTTGCCGGGAACTTCCGGTAATCGGTCTTTTTCTAAAAAAATGATTCTGATATCAGTTACTGTATTAGTTGGTTTGGGAATATTGTTTTGGTATGCCAACCAATTAGTAGTTTCTATTAATCCCGAAGATGGATTGCCAAAACAATGTTTTACTGCAAAAAGAGGAGAAGAATGGAATATTGCATTTACCCATTCGGTCCAGCTGACAATGGTGGAAGAATTTTTTAGAGTTGACGGTGCAGATGATATGGTTATGACACATACTCGGTATCAATCACTGGGAGTAGGACTGCCATATTCACCTGCAGAAGGAATTTTGACTAATACTCCTGACGGTAAGTTTATCTTAAAAATGGATCGGCCTTATAAGACTGTAAAATTAAGAACTGCCGTACAAGCAAAGCCTCGTATTATACATAAAAATAAAGTCTATGATCTTTGCGATCTATATGGACAAGGAACCTTGGTTGAAATCAAGGCAGAAAAACGTTATCAATATTGGTTAAATTAAATTTTGCAAAAGGGGAGGAGAGGGCAGAATGAGTGAACAAGATAAAACAACTATGTCAGCAGAAGAAGTCCTGCAAAAGTTTGACAAAGAGTCTGACAAACGTAATTTAACAGGAATGTGGGACAAATTAATTTCTTTTATCTGTATTGCCTTCGCCGTTTTTCAATTGTATACCGCAACTTTCGGTGTACTTGATGCACACTTACAGAGAGCAATCCATTTGGCATTTGGATTTTCTTTGATTTATCTGCTGTATCCCGGCAGGAAAAACTGGTCCAGATCTGTAATGCATCCGCTTGATGTTATTTTCGCTGTTCTAAGTGTTGCCAGTGCACTTTATATCGTAATTTTTTACGACGAACTTGTTTTAAGAGCCGGTATGAATACTGAATTTGATTTCAGTATCGCTTTTATCGGTACATTGCTTCTGTTTGAAGCAGCTCGCCGTGTTGTCGGCTGGCCGATGCTTACAGTTGCACTGTTTTTTATGTTTTATGCTTTTGCCGGCCCGTATATGCCGGGGATTCTGGCACATCGCGGAGTTGGTGTGCAGGAGATGTTCGATCATCTTTTCTTTACCACAGAAGGTATTTTTGGTACTCCGCTTGGCGTATCTTCAACATTTATTTATCTCTTTATCTTATTTGGTTCCTATTTGGAAGCTACGGGTTTGGGCAAGTTGTTTATCGACCTGGCTAACGCTGTTGCCGGCTGGGCCGCAGGCGGACCTGCCAAGGTTGCCGTATTATCATCTGGTTTGATGGGCACAGTATCAGGCAGCTCTGTTGCTAACGTAGCCGGTACAGGCGCCTTTACGATTCCGATGATGAAGAAATTAGGTTATCGTCCTGCTTTTGCAGGCGCGGTAGAAGCTGCTGCTTCTACTGGCGGACAGCTGATGCCTCCTGTTATGGGTGCGGCTGCATTCTTGATGGCTGAATTTGTCGGAGTCCCTTATATCGAAGTTGTTAAAGCTGCCGTCATTCCGGCGCTGTTATATTACATTGGTGTTTGGATAGGCGTACATTATGAAGCTAAAAAGTTTGGGCTTAAAGGGACGCCGCGTGATCAATTACCTAAGTTTGGTAAACTGTTTATGGAAAAAGGCCATTTGATTTTACCGCTGGCGATCATCGTTTACTTGTTGGTATCCGGTTATACGCCGATGCGTGCTGCTTTGTGGGCGATTGGTCTTACTCTGATCTGTTCCTGCCTCAGAAAATCTACACGTATCAGCTTTGGTGATGTAGTCAAAGGCTTGATCGAAGGTTCTAAAGGTGTTCTCGGTGTTTTGATTGCCTGTGCTACAGCCGGAGTCATTATCGGTGTTGTAACCAAAACAGGCGTTGGCCTTAAATTGGCTACGGCACTGCTGGATCTTGCAGGTGGACACTTATTGCCGGCAATGTTCTTTACAATGATCACGTCTTTGATCCTTGGTATGGGCGTTCCGACTACTGCTAACTATGTTATTACATCTACGATTGCTGCTCCTGCTTTGGTGCAGATGGATGTTCCTGTTTTGGCAGCGCATATGTTTGCCTTCTACTTTGGTATCGTTGCGGACGTAACTCCTCCGGTTGCTTTGGCTGCTTATGCTGGTGCCGGTATCTCCGGTGCCGATCCAATGAAGACAGGTTTTGCAGCAGCAAAATTGGCAATAGCGGCTTTTATCGTTCCGTATATTTTTGTTCTGGCACCTGAACTGCTTATGATTGATGCAACTCCATTTACGATCACTTTTGCCTGTGCAACGGCGATTATCGGCATGTGGGGCGTATCTGTCGCCATGATTGGGTTCTGTCAGTCCAAGCTCAGCTTTTTGCAAAGACTGCTGTTCTTTGTTGGCGGCTTAAATATGATTATTCCTGGCGCTGTTACTGATGCTATTGGCGTAGCAATTCTTGCAGTTGCTTTCTTCTGGCAGCGCATGAATAAAAATAAAGGTCCTATCGAAAACCATGGTGAGGATCTGTAAGAGCTTCAAACAAGCATACCTTAAAAGGTATGCTTGTTTTTTTATGTTCAGTTCACTGAATCTTTACAATAAAAATTTATTGATAATTGATTAAACATTTGTTTTTCTGCATTATTTAATGTATAATATACCGTAGAGTAGGTGTGCGGTTAATAGATTTTATTACTAGAGGTCTAAATACTTGTACGGAAATAAATTAAAAAAATTTTGGAGGTGTATTTTTTTTGAGTAAAATACAAAGTAAATTAAATATTATTCCCTTGGGCGGATTGGGGGAGATCGGTAAGAACATGACGGTATTTCGTTATGGCGACGATATAATTCTCGTTGATGCCGGCTTGATGTTCCCTGAAGATGATATGCTGGGAATCGATCTTGTTATTCCTGATATTACTTATTTAGTGGAGAACAAAGACAAGGTTAAAGCTATCTTCCTGACTCATGGGCACGAAGATCATATAGGCGCTTTGCCGTATGTTATGAAACAGATCGGCGCTCCTGTTTACGGAACTGCTTTGACTTTAGGTATTCTTCAGGGAAGATTGAAAGAAAACGGGGTTAGCTCTGAAGCATGCAAAATTATCAAACCTGGAGATAAAATTCACGCAGGAAATTTCAAAGTGGAATTTATACGTGTCAACCATAGTATTCCAGATGCAGTTGCATTGGCGATCCATACTCCTATTGGTATTATCATTCATACCGGTGATTTCAAATTTGACCAGACTCCTGTAGATGGACAGGTAACTGAATTTAATAAATTTGCAGAGTTCGGTGATCAGGGTGTACTGGCTTTAATGGCTGACAGTACCAATGCCGAACGCCCCGGTTATACACAAAGTGAAAAAATAGTCGGGCAGACTTTTGATGATGAATTCCGTTATGCCAAAAACCGTATTATTGTCGCTACCTTCTCATCAAACGTACATCGCATCCAGCAGGTAGTTGACAGCGCTGTTCGTTATAAACGTAAAGTAGCAGTTATCGGGCGTAGCATGGTAAATGTAGTAAATATTTCCATGGAATTAGGGTATTTAAAAATACCTGAAGGCGTACTGATCGACATTGATGAGAGCAACAACTATACTCCTGATAAAATAGTTATCATTACTACCGGCAGCCAGGGAGAGCCTATGTCTGCTTTAACAAGAATGGCTATGTCCGATCATAAAAAAGTTGATATTGTTCCCGGAGACACTGTTATTATTTCCGCAACACCTATTCCAGGCAATGAAAAGCTAGTTTCCAGAACAATAGACCACTTGTATAAACTTGGTGCCGATGTTATTTATGAAAAAAGCAATGGCGTACACGTTTCAGGTCATGCCAGTCAGGAAGAAATCAAAATGATGCACAATCTGGTGCGTCCTAAATTTTTCATTCCTGTGCATGGCGAATACAGGCATTTGATCAAGCATGCACAGCTTGCAGGCAGTCTGGGTATGCCGCGCGAGAATATCGTCGTAGGCGAAAACGGTTCGATCATTGAATTGACACGCAATAGTATTGGTATCAATGGCCGCGTCCCTTCCGGTAAAGTACTTGTAGACGGACTCGGCGTAGGTGATGTTGGCAATATCGTTCTGCGTGACCGCAGACAACTGTCCCAGGATGGTATCATGATAGTTGTCGTTACTATCGATAAGGATACCTGCACTGTAGTTTCCGGTCCGGATATAGTTTCTCGCGGCTTTGTTTATGTGCGTGAAGCAGAGGGCTTGATGGAAACTGCTAAAGAGAAAGTTCAGCAGGCTCTTGATAAATGCGAACAGAGCAATGTTTCTGAATGGTCTGTTATAAAATCTGCTGTCCGCGATTCACTTGGCAGATTTTTATACGAAAAAACACGCAGAAGACCGATGATTTTGCCTATTATAATGGAGATCTAATGTTGTAAATGAGGTGCCTAATTTGAGAAGAACCAAAGCAGAACGTACGGAACAACAGAATAACAGTCGTTTGGAAATAAGCGGCGTTCTTTTGCTTGCGTTAGGATGTTTTGCAGCAGCAGCTTATTTTGGGCTTCCTACAGGAACAATAGGTGCTTTTATAGATAAAGTTATGAACTATACTTTAGGTAAAGGGGCATTTTTGTTTCCGCTCGCATGCATAGTTCTTGGTATCAGATTTTCTTTTTCCCACAAGGGAATTGGTTTTTCAAAAAAAGGATTAGCCATAACATTATTGATGCTGTGCCTTTTAGGCACAGCTCATCATGTTTTTGTACCTGTAGGGGAAGAGCTGGTTCCTGAACAGCTTAAAGAAGGTGGCGGTCTATTGGGCGGAGCTTTTCTTTTAGCATTAAGACGTCTGTCAGGAACAGCTGGAGCATTGATAATTTTGATTGCAGGTATCATCTGCAGCGTTTTATTAACGGGGAAATTGTCTTTAAAGGCTTCGGCAGAAACAGCTGGTAGAAAAGCTAAAAATATTGTAACTTATCAAAATTCAGATAATGAAACTACTGCTGAAACTTCTGATTTTAAGAATATGGAAGTTTTGAACACTGTTAATCCTTACAACAGTGATGATTTTGCAGGCTTTACTTCAGGAATCAAAAAAGAAAGCCAGTTTAAGCAGATCATTCGAAAAGCTGTTGGCAAAAATGAAAGTAAAGCTGAAGATGAAGAAGCGTTTTTTGATGATGAACAGCCATTTATCGAAGAATTTCCTGTTGCTGAGAAAAATGAGCCTCATATTATTACAAGGCCGATTATAGATTTTAATAAACCAAAGGAAACAGCAGTACAAATGCCAGAGCATGATTTTCTTAATCCTTACAAAAATCAGAATCCTGGCGATATAAAGATCATTGATACTGCTGATAAAAATATTTCTGCTGCCAGCCCGGCTCCTAAAAAGGCTGTCAGTGAAAAAGTAAAAACAGAAACTCTGCCGGCAGCAGAAGCAAGTACATACTTGTTTCCACCTTTGGAGTTACTTAATCCTCCGTATGTTTCCAAAGATAAGCATACCGAAGAGGATATCAGAGAACAATGTGCTATTTTAGAACAGACACTTGAAGATTTCCGCGTTCGCGCCAGCGTCGTCGCTGTTACCCGCGGTCCTTCCGTCACCAGATTTGAACTGGAACCTGCTCCTGGCGTTAAAGTAAGTTCAGTAGTAAACTTAGCAGACGATATAGCGCTCAAACTTGCCGCCTCAGGTGTTCGCATTGAGGCGCCGATACCAGGCAAAGCTGCCATCGGTATTGAAGTCCCGAACCGAAAAAATGATCCGGTATTTTTCAGGGAGGTAGTCGACTGCGATTTAGTTCGTAAAACAGAGTCAAAACTTTGTGTAGGTCTTGGTAAGGATATCAGTGGTAACATTATTACGGTAGACCTTTCTAAAATGCCTCATATGCTTGTTGCCGGTTCTACCGGTTCCGGTAAATCTGTATGTATCAACACGATCATTGCCGGTATTTTATACAAAGCCCGTCCTGAAGAAGTCAAAATGATTTTAGTTGACCCTAAGGTTGTTGAACTTTCTAATTATAATGGTATTCCGCATTTACTGACTCCTGTTGTTACTGATTCCAAAAAAGCTGCTTCAGCTTTACATTGGGCTGTTGCCGAGATGGAACGCCGTTACAAGGCTTTTGCTGATAATCATGTGCGGGAAATCAATAGCTATAATGCACAGGCCGCGGAAAAAATGCCCTTTATCGTAATTATTATTGACGAATTAGCAGATTTGATGATGGTGGCTAAAGTAGATGTAGAAGATGCTATTCTGCGTTTGGCTCAAAAAGCCCGCGCAGCTGGTATCCATCTTATTTTGGCAACTCAGCGTCCGTCTGTTGATGTTATCACAGGAATTGTAAAAGCAAACATTCCTTCACGTATTGCTTTTGCTGTTTCTTCACAGACCGATTCCCGTACTATTTTGGATATGGGCGGTGCTGAAAAGCTATTGGGCAAAGGCGATATGCTTTTTTATCCTATCGGTACAAATAAACCTGTACGTGTACAAGGTGCTTTTGTGAGTGATGGAGAATTAAATAAGATTGTTGATTTTATCAAGAAGCAATCCATACCAGTCGAATATTCAGAAGAAGTTACTCAGCAGGTGTTAGAAAGTGATACTAAAGGTTCTAACGTAGCATCTGAAAATGGCAACGATCTGATGAGTGACGAACTTTTTGAAGATGCAGTCCGTTTAGTCATGGATACTGGTCAGGCATCTTCTTCAATGCTGCAGCGTAAATTTAGAATTGGTTATACGCGTGCTGCACGCTTAGTTGATTGTATGGAAGAACTTGGTATCGTAGGTCAGTCTGTTGGCAGCAAACCCCGCGAATTAATTATGTCGCGTCATGAAATAGAAGAACGTTTTTTTACAGCGCAATAAAGTATGATAGAGGAGGGTAAGCTTATGGATAATATAGGAGAAATTCTAAAAAATACCAGACTTGATAAAGGACTTTCTTTAGAGCAGGTAGAAGAAGCTACCAGTATCCGAAAAATCTATCTAGCGGCTATTGAAACAGGTGACTACGCTAAAATTCCAGGTGATGTTTTTACTAAAGGAATAATACGCACCTATGGTAATTATCTGGGGCTCAACGGTCCAGAATTAGTTACGCTTTACAAAGCTGCTTGTGCAGGTGTTGATCCAGAAGAAATAAAACCTGCTGAAATCCGTACAACTTCTAAAATAAGTGTTGCTCCTCATCTAAAACCGCAAAAAAATTCTTCGAATATTTTTACTTATCTGCTGTCATTTGTGTTGTTAGTTATAATTGCTGCTGCCGGTTATATTTTCTTATTCAGCAGCAGTGATCAGCCGGAAAATATTGTGACACCAAAACAATCAGCTTTAAGTGATGATACTGCCAAAAGCAATGAAATACCTGAGCAGGAAAAAGCAAAAATAGAAGCAGATGCAAAAAAAGCCAAAGAACGCGCTGAACAAACGGCTGCTGCTAAAGCACAGAAAACGCCTGCTGACAATAAGCAAGTACAGCAGAAGCAGCAAGCTGTTCCTGATAAAAACAATCTAAATCTCTATATGTTTTGTAATGACAGATGCTGGGTAGAAGTTACTGTAGATGGAGAAAAAGTTTTTGAAGGAACTTTAGTAAGCAATCAGGAAAAAAACTTCTCTGCTGATAAAAAAATTATTGTAAAATATGGCAACATCAAGGCAATGCAGATTGCTGTTAACGGAAAGCCTGCTCCAGCTGAAAAAGTTGATGGAGTTGTCATTAAAGAATATAAGAAATAATATCGGAGGCCATAAATCCTAATGAAAGAATTTTTGCCGATTTCCCAGGAAGATATCAATGCCCGTGGTTGGGAACAAATAGATTTTTTGTTTATCAGCGGCGATGCCTATGTTGATCATCCTTCTTTTGGACCGGCTGTTATTTGTCGTGTATTAGAAGCGCAGGGTTATAAAGTCGCACTGTTGTGTCAGCCAGATTGGCGCAAGCTGAAAAATTTTGAGGTGCTGGGCAAGCCTCGTCTGGCAGTGCTTATTTCAGGTGGAAATCTTGATTCGATGCTTTGCCACTATACTGCGGCTAAAAAACCAAGAAAAAAAGATGCATATACACCTGGTGGCGAGATGGGGAAGCGCCCTGATCATGCTACTGTAGTTTACGCGCAGCAAATAAAACGCTTATGGCCGGAAATGCCGGTTATTATCGGAGGCATTGAAGCCAGTTTGCGCAGATTTGCGCATTTTGATTATTGGGAAAATAAAATTTTGCCTTCCATCTTAGTCGAAAGCAATGCCGACCTTTTGATATATGGTATGGGTGAAAAGCAGATCGTTGAAATTGCTGACTATTTAGCTGGCGGAGCTATTATCGAAGATATCCATTATGTGCGGGGTACAGCTTATTTAGCAGATGATTTGCAAGCGTTAGATGAATTTATTGAATTACCTTCATTAGAAGATATATTAAAAGATAGGGAAGCGTTTGCTAAAGCTTATAATCTGCAAAGTAAAGAACTTGATCCATTTTCCGGGAAGATTGTTGTCCAAAAGAACGGCAAAAAATTCGTTGTTCAAAATCAAGTGCCATTTCCTTTGTCACAGGAAGAAATGGATGCTATTTATGATTTGGATTATGTGCGTACTTATCATCCGTCTTACGAAAAATACGGAGGAGTGCCTGCAATAGAAGAGGTACAGTTTAGTGTGATCAGTTGCCGTGGCTGTTTTGGCAGTTGTTCTTTCTGTGCTATTCATTCTCATCAGGGAAGAATAATCCAGACACGCAGTCATGAATCTATCATTCGTGAAGCAAAAAAAATCACTGAATTGCCAAATTTTAAGGGGTATATACATGATGTTGGCGGTCCGACTGCCAATTTCAGACATCCTTCCTGTGCCAAGCAATTAAAAGTAGGAGTTTGTCGCGACAGGCAGTGTCTATTTCCAAAACCATGTCCTAATCTTGATACTGACCACAGCGATTATATAGCACTGCTTCAAAAAGTTCGTGCGCTTTCTGGAATAAAGAAAGTATTCGTTCGTTCCGGTATCCGTTACGATTATTTGCTGGCAGACAAAAATGATCGTTTCTTAGATGAATTATGTCGTTACCATGTCAGCGGGCAATTAAAAGTTGCTCCAGAGCATGTAGCAGAACATGCCTTAGCTAATATGGGCAAGCCTGGTAAATCTGTTTATCTAAAATTTATGCGTGCTTTTAATAAGAAAAATCAAGAAATAGGCCTCAAACAGTTTTTAGTACCTTACTTTATCTCCAGTCATCCCGGCTGTACTCTGCGTGATGCAGTTGAGTTAAGTGAATTTTTGAGGGATATCGGACATCAGCCTGAACAGGTGCAGGATTTTATTCCAACTCCAGGAAGCGCATCGACAGCAATGTATTATTCCGGTATCAATCCTGAAACTGGCAAAAAGGTTTTTGTTGCCCGTAATCCTCATGATAAAGCGATGCAGCGTGCTCTGATGCAATATAAAAATCCTAAAAACCGTCAGTTGGTTAAAGAAGCTTTACAGCAGACTAATCGTGGTGACCTTATTGGTGATGATGCGAAATGTTTACTGAAAATATCTTCTTCCCATAATCCAAAAGCACGACACAGCAAAATTGCATTTAACCCTAAAATTAACAAACAGCGGTAAAACAGGAGGTTAAAGATGCCTCAAAAAAAAATACTGTTAATCATTGCTCTGATGTTTGCATGTATAGCCTGGTTTATTTTTGATTCTGACAAAAATGAAACAAGTATAGCGGTGCATGGAAAAACTGAATTATTATTATATTCTAATTTAGATAACAGTTTTCTACAGGCTTTAATCAGCGAGTATAATAATGACTCTGATCGGAATGCTGTGATAAAACTATTACTGCCGGAAGAAAGAGAACAGGGAAAATTACCTGATTTGTATCTATTAGAGCATAATGAGCTGCAGCTTTTAAGTAAACAGCAGCGTTTATATGCCATTTTAAGTGAGGCTGGAGATTTATTACCGTCTGTTTTTAAAGATGAACAAAGTCAATGGTTCGGTGTCTTTTATGACCCTGTAGTTTTTTTGGTTAATCAAAGTTATGCCAGAAAATACGGTCAGGAAAATATTTTGAGTTGGCAGGATATCATTAAGCTTCAAAATGTGCGTGTGGCTATGGAAAATCTTTCCGATTCGGCAAATACGCGTAACTTTTTAGCTGCTTTTGCAAGTGTTCGAGGCGAGGAAAAAAGCCTGGCATATTTCAGAGGTCTTAACAGACAAATTCCTCAATATTCCCGCTTTCCTTTCACACCAATTCGCCTGACCACTGTTGGTGATGCAGACTTGGCTATTACTCGGCGCAGCTACGTATTCAAATATTTGGAAAATGATTTTCCTGCATATATCGTCTTTCCCAGTGAAGGGACTCCTGTAAGCTTATATGGGGTAGCCGTTGATGCTGCTTCTAAAAAATATGAGGATGCACAAATGTTCAGAGACTGGCTTTTAATGTCATCGGCACCGCAGAAAGTTGCGTTGGAGCAAAATACAGGTTATATGTTTTTACTATCCAATGGTTTAAATGGCAATCATATTGAGCAGCCTGAAAAATTATGGCTTAATACTGCTTATAATACTCTGGTACAACAGGAGATTTTAACAAATAAATGGCTGCAGTCGGCTAGATTTGCAGTAAAATAGATGGAGGAACAAACGTGAAAATAGGCTTAGTAAGTCTCGGCTGTCCTAAGAATCTCGTTGATTCTGAAACAATGTTGGGATTGATTCATGAACAGCAGATAACAATTACTAACGATCCTGCAGAAGCAGATTTGATTATTATAAATACCTGTGGTTTTATAGAATCTGCCAAAGAAGAATCTATTAATACTATTTTACAAATGGGGGAGTATAAAACAACAGGGACCTGTAAATATTTGATTATTACCGGCTGCTTAGGGCAGCGTTATGCAGAAGAACTTTTAGAAAATATTCCTGAAGCAGATGCTGTTATAGGTACTGAATGCTATGAAGATATTGCTTATGTTATCCAAAGGGTCACTCAGGGAGAGCGGTTCATTATGCTGGAGTCTCTGAAAAAAGCAGAACTGGCGCCGCCAATCCCGGCACCGCGTATTTTAACAACTCCTGATTATATGGCATATTTAAAAATTGCCGAAGGCTGTGATAATTGCTGCTCTTACTGTATCATCCCCAAATTACGTGGACCTTATGTCAGCAAACCGTTTGAACAAGTGCTTGGCGAAGCCAAAGCATTAGTTGATAAGGGTGTTAAAGAGCTGATAGTTGTTGCACAGGATACCACCAGATACGGTGAAGATCTTTACGGTAAACTGCGCCTGCCGGAGCTCTTGTCTGAACTTAATAAACTGGAAGGCCTTAAATGGATCCGGGTCATGTATTGTTATCCAAATAATTTTACTGACGATTTGATTGAAGCTTTTGCCAGCTTGGATAAGGTTTGCAAATATGTGGATCTTCCGCTTCAGCATGCCAGCGATAGATTGCTAAGCAGCATGAATCGCTATGATACTAAATCAGAAGTTGAGGCATTGCTAAACAAATTACGGCAGCGTATACCAGGTATTACTATCAGAACTACGTTTATTGTCGGTTTTCCTGGAGAAACAGAAGCTGATTTCCAAGAATTAAAAGCTTTTGTTGAAGCACAGCGTTTCGACAATGCCGGTGTGTTCTCTTATTCCCAAGAAGAGGGAACTGTAGCAGCTGATTTGCCAGAACAGATAGATACGCAAATCAAGGAAGAACGTTTTCATGAATTAATGTCTTTGCAGGCACAAATATCAGAAGATATGCACCATAATATGGAAGATATGATTTTAGAAGTACTTGTTGAAGGTTGCGATGAGGAAAACCCTGATCTTGTTTTTGGTCGTTCATATAAAGAAGCTCCTAATATTGATGGCAGTATTTTTGTCGAAAACGCAGGAAGTGTTCAAGCAGGTGAGTTTATTAAAGTAAAAATTTTACAGGGTTTCACCTACGAAATGGTAGGAGAGAGAATTTAATTTGCCAGCAAGGGGGCAAAACAAATGATCGTTGAAGTTGTAAATACAGGTACTGAGCTGCTGTTGGGAGAAATACTTAATACTAATTTTCAGTACTTATCACGACAATTAAATAAACTAGGCTATGATGTGCTTTATCAGACGACTGTTGGCGATAATGAGACCAGGCTGAGAAGCGTTTTAGAAATTGCTTTAGAAAGAGCGGATATCGTTATTACTACAGGTGGTCTTGGCCCTACAAGAGGCGATATCACTAAAGAAGTTATTGCTGATATGCTGGGACTGGAAATGTATCTGGATTTAGATACATGGGATAGGATTAATAGTTTTTTTGTTAAAAAAGGTCTTTGTATGTCATCTAATAATGATAAACAGGCAATGGTTCCTTTAGGTGCAGAAATTTTAATCAACGAAGTTGGAACTGCGCCGGGTTTGGTATTAGAACATAATGGCAAGCTAATTGTTTTGCTGCCTGGACCTCCGTCAGAATTAAATTACGTATGTGAACAGCGCTTTTTACCGTTACTTATGCAGCGTTATGCTCAACAAGGTATAATCTATTCGCGTATTTTAAAAATGCGTGGCATTGGAGAATCATCTGTTGCAGCGCAGCTTGATGATATTATCACTTCACAAAGTAATCCTACCATTGCCATTTATGCTCGTCGCGGTGAAATTATTGTTCGTATTACAGCTAAAGCGTCCGATGTTGAAGAAGCCAAAGCCTTGATTTCCGGCACAGAAGCACAAATCTATGAACGGTTAAGTAAATTTATTTATGGCGTTGATGATGCTTCTTTAGCAGAATATCTTGGTCAGGAACTATTAAAAAGCGGTAGTACGATTGCCTTTGCGGAATCCTGCACAGGAGGTTTAGCCAGCAGCATGATCACTGATATTCCTGGCAGCAGTGAATATCTTTTGGGCAGTGTTGTGACTTACAGCAATATGGCCAAACAAAAACTGGTCAACGTATCTGCGGAAAATTTAGAAAAATACGGCGCTGTCAGCGAACAGGTTGCCTGTGAGATGGCGTCCGGAGTGAGAGATCTTTTTGGAACAACTTATGGTGTAGGTATCACTGGTATTGCAGGTCCTGGTGGTGCCACAGAAGAAAAACCTGTAGGCTTAGTTTATATGGCTGTAGCTGATGGCAATGACGTACATTGTGTGAAACATCTTTTCGGCGGAACCAGAACTGAAAATAAACTGCGTAGTGCGTTAACGGCTATTTCTATGGTGATAGATAAAATAAAAGCAAGAAGAAATGAGGAAATTTAAACAATGACAACTAATGTACAAGAAATGTTCGGCAGCTTACTGCTGGATAAAAAAATCGTAGCATCTTTAACAGCTATGGGTTTTGAAGAACCGTCTCCGATCCAGGAGCAAACTATTCCTTTAGTACTAGAGGGTAGCGATGTTATCGGTCAGGCACAAACTGGTACTGGTAAAACAGCCGCCTTTGGTATTCCGGTCGTACAAAGTATTACCGATCATCGCCATATTCAAGCTCTGATTATGACTCCAACCCGTGAACTGGCAATCCAGGTTGCAGAAGAGATTGGTAAAATTGGACGTACTTCTAAAATTAAAGCATTACCTGTTTATGGCGGACAGCCTATCGACCGTCAGATCAGAGCTTTACGCAGCGGCGTGCAAATAGTTATTGGTACTCCAGGCCGTTTGATTGATCATATAAACCGTAAAACTATCAAACTTGATCATATTAAATTTTTAGTCCTGGATGAAGCTGATGAAATGTTGGATATGGGCTTTGTAGACGATATGGAAGAAATTATGAAAAATCTTCCTGCAGAACGTCAAACCTTGTTGTTTTCAGCAACTATGCCAAGACCGATCCTAAGCCTCACAAAAAAATATATGAAGGCTCCTAAAAATGTTACGATCAGCAAAGAGGAACTCACAGTTCCGCTTATCGATCAATATTATTTTGAAACTAAGGATAAGATCGAAGGTTTATGTCGTTTGCTTGATGCAGAAATAGATGGTAAGCTGATTATTTTCTGCCGCACTAAAAAAGGTGTTGATGATCTGGCTATTGCATTGGGAAGCCGCGGTTATATGGCTGAAGGTTTACATGGCGATTTAAGCCAAACTCAACGTGATCGTGTTATGAAGAAATTCCGTGACGGAACAGCTGATATTCTTATCGCTACGGACGTCGCTGCCCGCGGCATAGATATTGATAATATTACTCATGTTATCAATTTTGATATTCCTCAGGATCCGGAAAGCTATGTTCATCGTATTGGACGTACCGGCCGTGCAGGTAATACTGGTGTTGCTATGACCTTTATTACGCCGCGTGAATTCCGTCAGTTGAAACTTATCGAACGCACTACTAAAACCAAAATAACACGTCGTCAATTACCGACTACAGCCAATGTTATTGAGCGTCAGCGTGAAATGATCGTTTCCAAAATGCAGAGTGTGCTGGATCAGTCTAACTATCATGATTATATGCCTATTGCAGCAAGCTTATTAAAAGAATATGATGCTGAAGATGTGGTTGCTGCTGCGTTAAAACTGATGCAGGAAGGTAATAAAGCTTTAGAAGCTTCGCCTGAAGATATTCTGGCGAAAGATTTAAGTAATACTGGTGGTCGTCCTGGCATGGTTCGTCTTTTCATGAATATTGGACGCAGCCAAAAAGTTACTGTTCAGGATATAGTTCGCACTATTGCTATTGAAGCTGATATTCCTGCCAAAGAAGTAGGGTTGATCAATATTTATGACAAGTTTACCTTTGTAGAAGTACCAGAAGATATGGCCGAAAAAGTTTTGGGTGTAATGCACAAAAACACGATTAAAGGCTATAAAATAAATGTCGAGCCGGCACGCGTTCGTCAGTAATTGTAAGAAAAGGAAGAGCAGATATGGTAAAATACCATGTCTGCTCTTTAAGGTGTAAATCATGCGTGAAATTTTAGGTAACAAAAAAGGAATACGGGATTCTGTTTTGAATGAATTAATTGCTTTGTACGATGTACAAGTGCCTTTAGGGCAGCTCATTTCTGCGGAATTAGCTTTAAAATTAGCTGATATTACAGAATTTATAAACAGAGAAATCTCTCTTTATATTTCTAGAAGCGGGCAAATAACTAATATTGTAATCGGTGGTAATGACAGTGTAGAACTGCCAGCAGTAGAAGGGCGCAGAGGTATTGGCAGATTAAGTGGAATCCGTTGTGTCCACACTCATCCAAATGGTAATCCAGTGTTGAGTGGAGTTGATTTTTCAGCGTTAAAAAATAATAAATTCGATGCCATGGTTACAATAGGTGTTACCGCACCTGATTACACGCAGTCCATAATTTCTTTTGGCATGATAGTTGGGCTTGACAAAGAAGAACAGTTTATCTGCGATGAATATGGACCTTTTTCGCTGGAAGAAGCAGAAGCTATTAATTTTCTTAATGTAATCAATACAATAGAGCGGATTTTAGACAAGCAAACAAGTAGTTCCAGTTTAGCAGTAGCAGCAGAGAAAACCATTTTAGTTGGTATGGACTGGGGACAGATAAAAGGCGGTTGGACTGCTGAAGATTCGCTTGAAGAGTTAAAGCAGCTTGCGGATACAGCAGGTGCTGTAGTAGTGAACCGTTTTATTCAACGTCGTGCTAAACCGGATCCGGCATTTTTTATAGGAAAAGGAAAAGTACAGGAGCTGGCCTTGTATGCACAACAGGAAAATATTGATCTGTGCATTTTTGATGATGAACTGACACCGGCGCAGCAAAGAAATATAGAACAGGTAATGGGTGTTCGTATTCTTGATAGAACAGCTTTAATTTTGGATATTTTTGCCCAGCGGGCCCGTACTAATGAAGGAAAATTACAAGTAGAATTAGCACAGCTGCAATATAATCTACCGCGAATTATGGGTAAAGGACTTATTTTATCACGTTTAGGCGGCGGTATTGGTACCCGCGGTCCTGGCGAAACAAAATTAGAAGTTGATAGACGGCGTATTCGCGATCGTATAGCTTTTATCAAAGACTCCATAGAAAAAGTTCGCGCTGTCCGGACTTTGCATAGGATTAAGCGCGCCAAAAACCAAGTTCCTTCAATAAGTCTTGTTGGTTATACTAATGCAGGTAAATCTACATTACTAAATTTATTAACACAGTCTAATATTTATGCGAAAGATCAATTGTTTGCAACTCTTGATCCTACTACACGTCAGTTAATATTACCAGACAAGCACGAAGCAATACTTACTGATACTGTTGGTTTTATACAACGTTTGCCTCATCAATTAGTTGCAGCATTCAGATCTACTTTAGAAGAAGTCGCTGAGGCAGACTTATTGCTGCATGTCATTGACGTGAGCCATGAATTATACCAGGAACAAAGTGATGCTGTTTATAAGGTTTTAGAACAAATAGGTGCACAAAATAAAACAATACTCACCGTTTACAATAAAATAGATAAAATCCCCTCTGAAAATGCTTTGGCACAGCGTTTAGCACAGCAAGAAAATAGTGTTTGTATATCGGCTAAGAGTGGCATTGGTATCGAAGAACTCCTTGCTCTGATTTCAGAAAATCTGAAATTAAAATCTATAGAAGTCACTCTGCTTATTCCATATACAGAATCTGAAAAAGCTGCTAAACTACATACTATAGGTACTGTTTTAGAACAAGAATATAAAGAAAACGGTACTTTTATGAAGGTACGTCTGGCATCAGAACAGTTAGAGGATTTCGAAAAATTTATAATATGAGGACTATACGTAAATGACTGATTTAAAAAAAATAGAAGAGGAAGCATTATTAGAAGTATTACATGCTGCTGAAAGCTATGAAGAAGCAGCTTTGTATAATACAGAAAAGGTTATGCAAGCTTTTAGAAAGCATATGGTATCAGATTTTTATTTAAAACCAACTACTGGATATGCTTATTCCGATGTTGGCAGAGAAAAATTAGATGAAATATATGCTGATATTTTTAAAACGGAAGCGGCATTGGTACGATCTCAGTTTGTTTCAGGGACTCATGCATTAGCCGTTGCGTTACTCGGAGTTTTGAAAGCAGGCGATGAAGTAATCGCTGCTACAGGAGCTCCATATGACACAATGCAAACTATCATAGGCGTACCTGTAAAAAACCCTGGCTCTCTTACTGACTTAGGCGTAGTCTATAAAGAAATCCCCATGATTGGTTCACAAATTGATCTTGAAAAAATTACAGCTGCAATTACTGCTAAAACAAAAATGATACATATTCAACGTTCATGCGGTTACAGTAGTGTGCGTAAAACGTTAAGAATTGAAGAAATAGGAACGATCTGTAAAGCAGCAAAAGCAATAAAGCCTGATATTATTTGTTTTGTGGACAACTGTTATGGTGAATTTATTGAAAAACAAGAACCAACAGAAGTTGGAGCTGATCTAATGGCCGGTTCTCTTATCAAAAACCTTGGAGGCGGTCTTGCACCTACTGGCGGTTATATTGTTGGCCGAAAGGATTTAGTAGAACTTGCGTCATATAGATTAACCGCTCCAGGATTAGGCGGAGAAATGGGGGCTACACTTGGAGATACGGCCAGAGAATTATACCAGGGCTTATTCTTAGCTCCGCATATAGTTTTGCAAGCTGTTAAAACAGCAATTTTTGCTTCTGCAGTATTTTCACGCCTGGGTTATCAGGTTACTCCTTCTGCAAATGATAGACGCAGTGATATAATTCAGACTATTCGTTTGGAAACTAAAGAGCGTTTATGTAATTTTTGTATAGCCATACAAAAAAATTCACCAGTTGATGCACATGTTGTTCCAGTTCCTGCAATAATTCCTGGCTATCAAGATGAAATAATTATGGCAGCGGGGACTTTTGTACAAGGCGCATCAATAGAATTAAGTGCTGATGGCCCTTGCCGTGAACCTTATAATGTATATTTTCAAGGAGGACTTACTTTTGAGCACGGGCGTATTGCAATTATGTCAGCTGCAAAAATGGTAGGGGAGAAATAAAAACTCAAATTTTATATCAATAGAAAAGCAGATAAGAGGATTTTTACTGTTCCTCTTGTCTGCTTTTTAATTATCTCAGAAAACAAAGACGGCTATATGACATCATATAGCCGTCTTTATGGTATTTATTTGGCGCATTATAGACATTACAGCATTCTGAATACTGCTATTACCTTACCAAGAACCTGAATATTATCAGTACCTGTTATGGGAGTATAGGCATCATTTTCTGGTTGTAGACGAATTGAACGTAATTCACGAAAATAACGCTTAACTGTTGTTTCTTCACCATCAATAAGAGCAACAACTATATCTCCGTTATTAGCAAAATTTTGCTTTCTGGCAACAATGTAATCATGATCAAGTATACCAGCTTTGATCATACTATCTCCAGAAACAGATAACATAAAAACATCTTCTTGACAGCCAAGCAAATCTAGTGGAATGGGATAGGTCTCCTCAACATTTTCAACTGCCAGAATAGGTTGCCCTGCAGTGACTTTGCCAACCAAAGGAACAGGAACTACCGTTTTCTGCCGCCAGCTGCTGTCTTGGGTCAATTCTATAGCGCGTGGTTTGGCTGGATCTCTTTGCAAAAAACCATATTCTTCTAATTTATGCAGATGAGTGTGTACGCTGGCACTTGAAGATAAACCCACTGCCTTACCAATTTCACGTACTGCAGGAGGATATCCCTTAGCATAAACGTGCTCACGAATGAAATCTAAAATAGCTCTTTGCCGATCGGAAAGCATTTCCTCTGTAATAACTCCATCAAAATCGCTGAAACGTGCTCTTCTTGCCATAAAAACCAGCCTCCAATTCCAATCATCATATACTCAAAAAATTTCTAAAGATAGTAAGTTCATTTATTTCTATTCTAATTGTTTCTATTATATCAGGAACAGGTAAGAATGTCAAAACATCTGTTTGCAATTGTTCGTTTAATGAAATTATTCTTCAACAACTATCTACAACGAAATTTACCAATTTTTACTTTACGTCCGATAATATATATTATGTAAAACAGTTACATAAAGATTACAAACCGCAACACGGCCGTCAGCAAGTATTAACGATATTTTTGATACAGTTAAACTCTATAACGTAAATATTTAACATAAATCCATATATATGCGTAAATTTCTCTTTTAAGCTGTTTTAATCGATTGTATTATAACTTCTATTCAATTTGTTTTTCACTTGCCTTAAAAACGATTTATGACGATGTATTTTTAGATAAAAACACCTGGATAATATTTTAAGACTTATTATCCAGGTGTTAGAAAGTATTTTTTAATATTTTTCTTTTAACAAAGAACTTTTGAATAAATTATAGCTGTCGTATTCTTTTTGGATCAAATTTGATTTCATCGTTTTATCTTGTGTAAAATAACATAACAGATTAATTCGATTATCTGCATCAAAGTAAACTTTCTTTTGCCCATGTATAGATAAATCTGTCAAATCGGTTTCTTGAAAAATGTCATAACCAGGTCGGTTGATTTTAGATAAAGTTTGTGGCAAATGTAAATCTACATCATAAGTAAATTGAAGTAGGCAGTTTTCTTTATTGATATCAATATCATGTGTAAAATTTTTAATCTGAACAAACTTTTCTAGTTTTGCTTTTTCACGTGGATTCAAAAACGGTTTGTTCATAAATTCTTCGAACATAATTTTAGTAAAAACAGGATTTTCTAAAAACTGCTTTGGGCCTTGGTCATGAGGACGAGCTGGCTTATATTCTGCCGAAATACCTATAACACCTTCGGAATAAGCTTTTAAAATTTTGCTAAAATCAAAATCATCAATATTATTAGATTCCACATTCATACCTATTTTGGTAGTTTCAATATTAAATAATTTAGAATCTATATACTCCTTCCCCATCTTTTCCAAGCTGCTGACAGGTAATGCAGAGAAGAAGCTGACAGGCATATTTTCCACTTTTTGATTGCTTTGAATGTACAGCCAGTTATGTGGGACTTTGAACTCTTTGTTAAAAATACTATCTTTAATTATAAGTTCAGAATTAGATAATTGTGGTTTAAAGAAATTCAGTTTTTTTGTAAACGCTTTAGAGAATTTCTTATATGCACGTTTATCAACTTTATTGTCTGTAAACTTTTGAATAAATTTATCAGCTTTATTTTCTGCAAACACTGTTTCACTTTGTTCTATTGCAGGAAACTCAACATATCCACTGCTTATGTTATATAATTGATCATTTTGTGACAAAATATAAATTTTAGAAATTAAATTGTACTGAGCTGTCATCTGTTTACCATCAGCACTGAATTTAACATAAGGATTATATTTTTGTATATTCTGCTGTTCTTTCCGAGTATAAGCAATTGGCAATTTTATTTCATAATTCAACAGCATATCATTGTTGATTTCTAATGCTGGTATTTTGTTAATCTTTGTTATTTTATAGTTTTTATTACCAGGTAAAGATTGTGGATTATCCTGCATAAGTTTCTGCATATATACTTGTAACTCATTTTGCGGTACAGTAAGATAAGCATAAGCAGGATCAGCTAAGATATCTTTTCCAGCTTTAATATCTTCAGCTAGCTTCTTTAAATCACTTTCAAATTTATTGGTAGCAAAAGCTGTTTTCGTATATTTTTCAATAGATTGCTGACTTATAGCTGCTATACCATGCATGCCAGACTTATTGCTGCCTGCCGCAAACAGATCTTTACTGACAATAATAGTGTTATCATCTGGAATATCGACACTGAAACCAGCTTCTTCACTGCGATAGTCGAAAGCATAGCAGCTGGAAAGACTGACCAAGATACCGAATGTGATGATTCCTGAACAGATTGTTTTTCTCATATTTATGTCTCCTTTGCATTCATACTGCTAAGTAAAGGGGCATCAAAATCACTGTAAATCAAGCATCTTAATATTCTCTATGAGTTCTTTAGAAGCTGGTTGTTCTGTATTTCTAAGAGTGGATGTATAAACTACAAGACCACCTTTTTTCTTTGTAAAGAAAATTCTGCCGGTATTGTCGAAATCTTTTTTATCTTTTAAATTAAATGATAGATCGAAATTTATATATCCTATTTTAGGAGTAATATTGACATCAAAATCAAACCTACTGTTTTTATAGTAGCGGCTGCTTTCAATATAGTTTTTTAGCTCTGAAAACAACAACTGCATCTCTGCTTTAGTAGCTTCTGGATTTTCTAAATAAGCAGCTGTCTCAAATTCTTTTGTTTCACAGGAAACTGACCATACACTTTCTGTTAGTAAATCCATCCATGACGCTATATTTTCTTCGGAAACATTATCAGCTATTTTCTCTTTATCTAAGTCATTCGCTTCCAAATTTTGAGTTTTTTCCTTAATTTTTTCCAAAGTTTCCAACGGTAAGGCAAAAGTCAAACAAGCTTTAGGATTATCAGAAAAGTAACTTTGAACATAATACCAATTTTCAGGAAGATCAAATTTAAATTTTCCTATTTTATCAGTGTAAATTAATGTATTAGTATTTGCAGAAGGTTTTGTTATTAACACACCTTTTCGATACTCGTTACGTATTGATTCAGCTGATACTTCAGACTTTTTTTGGCTGTTTAAGACTTTGGTACTGATTACGTATAATCTGTTATTTGCAGAAAGCAAATCAATTGAACATAAATATGAATTTTTATCCTTAATTTCGTTTTCCATATTTTCAGTAAACTGCATATTTAAACTTTTTCTGCCATGGATTTTTTGAGTTTGAATATTAAAAGCAACATCATTGGGCAGCTGTTTAATAAAAGGTTTATCTGAAGGCCAGTAGAGAACAGGATCCAATAATTTAAGACTGGCTTTTTGAGGATCAATACCAGAACGTTCCAATAATTCAATTGCCGTATAATCATCATTAAAAGCATCTGTAGTGAAATTTTCTTCTAATAAATCTGATGCCTGTTTTTGATTCAGGCTATAAACGTAAATAAAGTTACCATTAGGCTGCATTCCACCATAAAAATTTTTACTTACAATGTTTATTTCCTGTTGTGGTATGTTTATTTTAAAGCCAGCTTCAGGATTACGATATTCTTTTGCATAACCGATATTTAGTAATGACAATTGAATTAACAGGGATAGAAATATCAAGAATTTTATCACTTTACCACCTCGTTAATTATTTTGCAATAATTTCAACCATCATACCACTGTCTAAATTGCATGCATTAGCTTCGTCAGTATCAATATGTACTTCATCAGCATTCCCTTCACCGGCACGCACTAAAACATTATTCATAATTAAAGCACGTTCTCCATTTGTTTGGATAGAAACGATATCGCCATCTTTTAAACCATATGTTTCTGCTGTTTCAGGATATAAATGGATATGCCGTGCAGCTATAATAACACCTTCTGTAATTTCTACTTCACCTTTAGGTCCTACTAATTTTCCTCCAGCAGATTCTTTAATATCTCCAGAATTTCGAATTGGAGGATTCAGACCTACTTTTCTGGCATCAGTAAAAGATAGCTCCAGTTGTGTATATTTACGCAAAGGACCGATGATCCTTAATTTCATCTCACCTTTAGCAGTTACTAAAGTAATCTGCTCTTCCGAAGAATACTGTCCCGGTTGTCCAATATATTTTTTGGGGTGTAATTCAGACCCTTCACCAAATAAAATGTTCATATGCTCGCGGCATAAATGAGCATGACGTGCAGAAACTCCTAATACTAACGGAAATTGCATTTTATTCACCTCGAAGAAAATTTTTTAATATAAAACTTATCTTACTTATTTTAACATATCATAGAAGTTTTTACCATTCTGAAGTTAAGTAAAATAAAAACAAATATGAATAGAAAATTAAAAATATCCGGCAAATTTTTGCCGGATATTTTATACGGTTATTATTATCAGAGAAAGAAATTTTTAATTAATGTTTTGACAAATATTCCTCAATTGCCAGAGCTGCTTTTTTACCGGCTCCCATAGCAGAAATTACTGTTGCCGCACCAGTAACTATATCGCCACCAGCAAAAACACCAGGAATAGATGTAGCACCTTCTTCATTAGCAACAATATTGCCGCGTTTATTAGTTTCCAGTTCAGGTGTTGTTTGTTTGAGTAAAGGATTAGGCCCTTGGCCTATCGCCATAACTACCATATCAACATCAAGAACATATTCTGAACCTTTGATTTCTACAGGAGAGCGCCGTCCTGATGCATCAGGTTCACCAAGTTCCATTTTTATACATTCCATACCATTAACCCAGCCCTTATCATTTCCGAGAATACGGGTAGGATTATTGAGCAGTCTCAGTTCAATGCCTTCCTCTTTAGCATGGCCTATCTCTTCTTTGCGAGCCGGCATTTCGTCTTCGCTGCGGCGATAAACTATATATACCTGTTCAGCGCCAAGACGTTTTGCTGTACGCGCGGCATCCATAGCAACGTTTCCAGCACCGACAACGGCAACATTTTTACCTACATATACAGGAGTTGCAACATTAGGAAATTGGTATGCACGCATTAAATTAACTCTAGTAAGAAATTCATTTGCAGAATAGACTCCATTTAAATTTTCGCCATCTATATGCATGAAATGTGGCAATCCAGCACCTGTACCTACATAAACGGCACTGAATCCTTCTTCATCCATTAATTCTTTGATGGTGAAGGTTCTGCCAATGACGGCATTAGGGATTATTTTTACCCCCAAATCTTTTAAGGCGTCAATTTCGTGTTTTACAATTTCTTTCGGCAAGCGAAATTGTGGAATACCATACATTAAAACTCCACCTGGAGCATGAAGAGCCTCATACATAGTAACATCATAGCCCATTTTCGCAAGATCTCCTGCAGCTGTTAAACCTGAAGGACCACTGCCAACAATTGCTATCTTTTTATCTTTTGATGAATCTATATCAGTTTTGGTGATATCAATTCCCTGCTCACGAGCATAATCTGCAACAAAGCGTTCGAGACGTCCGATAGCAACGGATTCTCCTTTGATACCTAAAACGCATTTACTTTCACACTGATTTTCCTGAGGACAAACGCGTCCGCAAACAGCTGGTAAACTATTTTTACGTTTCAGGATAGTTATAGCTTCATTTAATTTACTTTGAGCAATAGCTTGAATAAAAGCTGGTATTTCTACATTAACCGGACAACCTTCAACGCAGCGCGGTTTAGGACAATTTAAGCAACGCTGTGCTTCATCGATAGCAGTTGCCATATCATAACCAAGCGCTACCTCTTCAAAATTTTTATTTCTTATATCAGCCGGTTGTTCCGGCATAGGATTTCTCATTCCTCCACGCATTTGCAATGACCTCCGCAGCTATATTCAAGCATTTCCTGACCTTTATACATTTGCTGACGCTGAACAAGATTAGCAAAATCTACTAAATGTGCGTCAAATTCCGGGCCGTCAACACATGCAAATTTATTTTCATCCCCTACCCTGACACGACACCCACCGCACATTCCGGTTCCGTCAACCATAATAGTATTTAAACTTGCAGTAGTCGGAGTTCCATAGGGTCGGGTAGTTTCTGCAACATTCTTCATCATAATAACAGGTCCAATAGCCAAGACTAAATCAATTTTTTCACCGGCTTCAAGCATTGCTTTCAGAGGATCTGTAACAAAGCCTTTCTGACCAGCACTTCCATCATCAGTAGTAATAATCAATTCATCACTGACAGCTTCCATTTTTTCTTTAAAAATAATCAGATCTTTATTGCGGGCACCGATAATAGAAATGACTTTATTACCCAATTTATGATAAGCACGAGCAATGGGATAAACCGGTGCAACGCCGATACCGCCGCCAACGCAAACAACAGTACCGAATTTACCCATATGTGAAGGCATTCCTAATGGGCCAAGAACATCTAAAATTTCATTACCAACAATAAAAGTTTCACAAAGATGTGTTGTAGTATTGCCTACTGTCTGCACAATCAAAGTTATTGTCCCTTTTTCACGATCAAAATCAGCTATAGTCAAAGGGATACGTTCGCTGTTTTCATCTGTACGAATCATAACAAATTGACCGGGTTGGCATTTATGAGCTATCATTGGCGCTTCAATAATAAATTCATAAACAGCAGGTGCTAAATTGTTTTTTACAAGTATTTTTGCCACTCTCGTCACTCCTAAAGTTTTTTGCTTTATCTAGTTAAGCGATGGCCTCGCATATTGGCCTCCGCATAAATTTTTTCTACATCCATTTCCAACAGTTCGCCATTTTTCATTAAAACTTTACCGTTGACAATAACTGTATCAGCATCAGTTGCGCTTGCAGCATAAACCAGTAAAGAAACACGATCATGGCGTGGATACCAATAAGGCTTCTGCATATCGTAAAGAACAATATCAGCTTTCTGACCTACCTCAATCTCTCCTACATCAGTAAATCCCAAAGCCGAAGCACCTTGTTTAGTTGCCAATTTTAAAGCTTCCTGGGCGGGAATAAGCAATGGATCACCGCTTATTCCTTTATGAAGCATAGCTGCCAGACGGCACTCTTCTAAAAGATCCAAATTATTATTGCTGGAAGTTCCATCAGTACCTAAACCGACTATAATACCACGTTTAAGCATTGCCGGCACTGGAGCAATACCGCTGGCCAGCTTTAGATTGCTCTGCGGATTATGTGCTACACGGACTTTTTTATCAGCCATTATATCCAAGTCTGCTTCACTTACATGCACGCAATGTGCAGCTAAAGTTCCGCAATCAAACATATCTAAACTATTCATTAGTTTTATAGGTGTCATATTGTGCTCTTTTACACAATCACTTACTTCTCCTGCCGTTTCACATAAATGCATATGAATTTCCGCATTCAATTCACCGGCTTTAGCTACAACTTTCTTTAAATATGAGACAGGACAAGTATAGGGAGCATGAGGACCAAACATTACTCTAATACGGCCATCAGCTTTTCCATGCCAGTTTTTAAAAAGCATTTCATTATCCTGCAGTTTTTCATCAGCATCTGGTGTAAGTCCAACCAGACCACGGCTTAAAGAAGCACGAATACCAGTTTCATTCACTGCCTGGGCAACTTTATCCATTGCAAAATACATATCTGCAAAACATGTAGTTCCTGTTTTAAGCATTTCTGCGATTGAAAGCATTGTGCCCCAATAGATATCTTCATCATTTAATCCCGCTTCTGCAGGCCAGATTTTATTTTGCAGCCAGTCCATCAATACCATATCGTCTGCGTAACTGCGCAATAAAGTCATAGCAGCATGTGTATGAGTGTTTACCAGACCAGGCACTGCAATCTTATCAGAAGCATTGATTATTTCAGCATTTTCAAAACCTGTTGGCATTTCTTTGCTGATAACACTGATAGTGTCATTATCAATGCCTAAAAAATATTTTTCGTTATCGGGAGCAGAAATTATTTCTACATTTTTTATTAGTAATTTACTCAAGTACTTCATCTCCATTTTCTATTTGGCGTTTAGAATAATGCTGCTTGTAGAAATCATGCATTATAGCAATGTCTGATTCCGGTAATAATTTAGCACCGCCCATAGTTTCACAAATACAATAAATATGTGCTGCTTTCTCAACTATTTCAGCAGTCATTAAAGCAGTTTCTAAAGAAATTCCCCAGCATACAACTCCATGGTTAGCTAGTAATGCAGCTTTTTTATTTTGTAAAGCTATTAAGGCATTTTCAGCTAATACTTTTGTTCCCGGTAACGCATATTCGGCAACGTCCACACTACCGCCTATTATTTGCACCAGATCTTCAATTAACGCCGGTATCGATCTATGCAGCGCAGCGCAGGCACTGGCATAAACACTATGTGTATGAACTATGGCTTGTGCTGCAGGTATAGCATTATAGATTGCCAGATGCAGAGGTGTTTCTGATGAAGGAATCAAAGCTCCCTTTATTTTATTACCTTGCATATCCACAACAACAATATCTTCAGTATTTAAGCTGTCATAACTACGTCCAGATGGTGTTATTGCACAACGTGAAGTATCTATTTTTATACTTAGGTTTCCCCAAGATCCTGCAATCATTTTTTGCTCGACCATTTTTATGCCTGCAGTAACTATTTGTCTACGAGCCGCATCAATAATGAGATCATCCTGCAAGATTAACACTTCCTTTAGGCCTGGTGCAGATATGTTTCCTGTTCCTGCGTTAACTTATCAATACCTACACCCATAGCTTGTAATTTAAGCGCAGCAATTTCTGTATTCAACTCTTCTGGTAAAACATAAAGTTTATTTTCAAGTTCATTTTTATGTTCCCACAGATATTTCATTGCTAAAAACTGCATCGCAAAAGAAAGATCCATTACTTCTACAGGGTGTCCATCGCCGCAGGCCAGATTTACAAGACGGCCTTCTCCCAATAAATTTATTTTGCGGCCATTTGACATCGTAAAAGTTCTGATATTTTTTCTAACCTCATACGACGGTTCTACAGTTAATTCTTCAAGATGCTTGATGTTTATTTCAACATCGAAATGACCAGCATTGCTAAGAATGGCTCCATCTTTCATAACAGCAAAATGTTCTTTTGTGATAACATCTTTACAGCCGGTAACGGTGACAAAGAAATCGCCATATTTAGCAGCTTCATGCATAGGCATTACTCTGAACCCATCAAAAACAGCTTCTATCCCTTTAATAGGGTCTATTTCAGTAACTATAACATTAGCGCCTAATCCTTTAGCACGCATTGCTACCCCTTTGCCGCACCAGCCATAACCAGCAACGACTACCGTTTTTCCTGCAACAGAAAGGTTTGTAGTGCGCATAATACCATCCCAAGAAGATTGGCCAGTGCCATAACGATTATCGAAAAGATATTTGCAATAAGCATCATTAACTGCGATCATGGGAAAAGCCAACTTACCGTTATTGGATAAAGCCTTTAAACGATGCACGCCAGTAGTAGTTTCTTCACTGCCGCCAATAAGTTTAGCAACCAAATTTTTGCGTTCACCGTGCAGCATATTAACAAGATCCCCGCCATCATCAATGATAAGATCAGGCTCAACATCTAATGCTTTGCTGAGATACATATCGTATTCTTTATCAGTACAGTTATGGGTTGCAAAAACAGTAACACCGCTATCAGCTAACGCTGCAGCTACATCATCCTGAGTAGACAGCGGATTGCTGCCGGTTACCACTACATTAGCGCCAGCATTTTTGAGTACTTGGGCCAAATATGCAGTTTTCGCTTCTAAATGAATGGTAACTACCATATTCAAACCATTAAAAATTTGATTTTTACTATATTTTTCATTAAGAATATTGAGCAAAGGCATATGCTCCTTTACCCAAGAGATTTTTTGCTTTCCGGATGGTGCTAAAGCTATATCACGAATCATACTTTCCATAGTTAATATTAGTCCTCCTCTTGCAGTATTTTCTGCAATTTTTTTATATTTTCTATATATGGCGCAGATATAACACCATATTCTGTAATAATGCCGGTAATCAGTTCTCCCGGAGTGACGTCAAAAGCAGGATTAAAAACATTCACCTGCTGTGGTGCTGTTACCACACTATGAAGCAATCGTACTTCGTCAGCAGAACGTTCTTCAATAGGGATCTGTTTGCCAGTTTCTAAAGTAAAATCAAAAGTACTGATCGGTGCAGCAATATAAAATGGTATCTGATGATATTTTGCAGCCAATGCCACTCCATAAGTACCGATTTTATTTGCCGTATCACCATTGGCAGCAATTCTATCTGCGCCGACTATAACAGAGTCTATATGTTGAGTTTGCATAACCCAGGCTGCCATATTGTCGGTAATCAAAGTAACAGGAATATTATCTTCTATTAATTCCCAGGCTGTTAAACGCGCCCCCTGTAATAACGGTCGTGTCTCATCTGCGTATACCATCTCCAGCCGTCCATCTAAAAAAGCTTGTCTGACAACCCCCAAGGCAGTTCCCCATCCACAGGTAGCTAAAGCTCCTGCATTACAATGCGTGAGTATTCTGGCTTGCAGCGGCAATAATGCGGCCCCATAGATACCAATCCTTCTATTGACTTCAATATCCTCCTGATAAATTTTACAGGCTAAATTTCCCAATGAAGTTTCAATAGCTTTTAAAGATTGCTGTGCATTTATCATAGCAACAGCATGTTTATATATTTTTTCAACTGCCCAACCAAGATTAACTGCTGTCGGGCGAGTAGAAAGCAAAAAGTTTTTTATTTTTTTGAACTCTATTAAAAGAGTTTCCTGGCTGAAATCAGCATATCTTGATGCAAGCTCCTGCCATCCTAATACCATTCCAAAGGCCGCAGCCGCACCAATAGCAGGTGCTCCTCGTACTTCCAAACGTTTTATTGCTTCTCCTACTCTACGGTAATCTTTACAAAGAATAGTTATAATTTCTGATGGCAGCTTCGTCTGATCTAATAAAAGCAGGCTCTGTCCCTGCCATTCCATAGTTTTAACCATTTTTACAGGCTCCTTATAAAGTAAAACCACCAAATTCAGTCATACACTGCGGGCATCCACACTCCATACTATCAGCTTCATTAGCAGCAATAAAGGCGCTGATAAGCTGTTCCATATTTTTAATACTTTTATCCATAGCTTCAACTACTTCACTGTGAGAAAGAGGTGTCGGAGAAATTCCGGCAGCCATATTAGTAACTATGGAACAATTTGTATAACACATTTCTGCTTCTCTGGCCAGCAAGGATTCCGGCATATTAGTCATACCAACGAGGTCACCGCCCAACATTGCAAACATTTTTATTTCAGCAGCAGTTTCAAAGCGAGGTCCCTCAGTACATACATAGCAGCCTTTTTTATGAAAAATAATATCTGTTTTATATAAACAATTAATTACTTTGTCTCGTAATCTTGGACAGTAAGGATTGGTAAAATCAACATGAGCGACACCACGTTCTGGATTGTCGTAAAAAGTATTGATACGGCTTTTCGTAAAATCTAAAACCTGATCACATACAACGAAATGTCCGGGTTCCATATCAGGATTTAAAGATCCAACTGCAGTAGTCGCAAAAATTTCTTCTGTACCGAGACTTTTCAGTGCCCAGATATTTGCACGATAGTTTACTTTATGCGGAGCTGTTTTATGTCCCACACCATGACGGGTAATGAAAATTACCTGATTGCCGCACATTGTTCCAATATTACATAAAGCTGCTCCATAAGGAGTTTGAATCACCTTTTCCTCAAAACATTGTAACGTTTCCGGACTATAGATTCCTGTTCCACCTATGATTGCTATTTTACGCATATTGTCCTCCTTAGTGTTTATTATTCAAATCATCAATAATCTTTATCAAATCTGGCATTTCTTTCAGAATATACGTTGGATTACCTTCATCAAGCATTTCCTGCCAGTCAAAGCTGGTATAACTAACAGCTGCCGTACCATAACAGCCTGCCGCCTGTCCACTTTGTAAATCAAAAGGACTGTCGCCTATACAAAGGCATTCTTCAGCTTTCAGTTTAAGAGCGCTCAAGGCTTTCTCCATTGGTTCTGGATGTGGTTTATGATGTTGGCATATATCACATCCAATAACCGCTTCTATATAGGTTTTCAACCCCATACACTGCAAACCGCGTTTAGCCATTGGTACCTTTTTGGAAGTAACAACAGCCATTTTTATTCCACGCTGCTGCAAAACAGACAATGTTTCTTTAACCCCTGGAAACGGTTTAATAAGCTCATCGTGATATTTTAGATTGAACTCTCTATAAACTGCACATAATGTTTCTACCTGATTTTTATCTACATAATTTTCCATAGCACTGCGTAACGGCAACCCAAAATATTTCACCAACTCTGCACGTGGCATCTTTTTATTCAAACAAACTGCAAAGCTGTGTTCAAATGCTTGGATTATCAAATCGATAGTATCGATCAATGTTCCATCTAAATCAAATAAAATACCGCGTATCTTCACAAACTTCTCCTTATATATTTTATATCTTATCATCTTATAATAACATAAAAGCCTTATAAAATAAAGAATTCAAGCATTTTATAAAGAAAAAGACCACTCTTTAGAAGAGCGGTCAAAAGTTATTGTTTTTTAGGAAATACGACTTGTTTCGGGCCAAGTTCAGCATTTTCCGGAATTAAAACTTCGTTAAAGCTTATTCCGCGAGTATGAGCAGTGTGGCTCCATTCATGATCATGCCTGTGAATATACCCCAGTACAGTAATAGGTATCCAGCTGTAAATAAAGAGCGGATACAATAAAAGGTACATCCATGATTTAAAAGAAGCATGAATTTTAAAAAGTACAATCATAGGAAAAATATACTGACCTATACCTATCAGCGTCCAAACTTCTAACGGTAGAATAGCATATAAGACATTTGTATAGAAAGGATAAAATTGATAGATATAACTGCAAATGACAAAAAAAGTAGAAATAAGTAAGAAATACGGTTGGAATAAATTGATTATTCCATCAAGAACAACGATATTTCTTTCCTTAATTCCTTTTACAAACAATTTACCGATATAACGGTTTGCTACATCAAAATGCCCTTGAGCCCAACGTTTACGTTGATTCCAGGATTGCATAAAAGTAAGAGGCTTTTCATCATAGACGATGGCATCATGTGCCCAAGTAGTAGGTATACCTTCCAACAAAGCTTTCATTGTAAATTCCATATCTTCTGTAAGGCATGTAGCACCCCAGCCATGTCTGCGCAATATATCTGTAGAAATACACATACCAGTGCCGCCAAGACAGCTCGATAAACCGATATTATATTTAGCTAAATGCCATACATGGTTTACGACCCAGAAAGAAATAGAAAATACTCCTGAAATCCAGGTATCATTAGGATTTTTAGAGTCCAAATATCCCTGAATTAATCGTTCACCTTTACATAAACGGCTGTTCATTTCTCTTAAAAAGTTAGGATGAACTAAATTATCTGCATCAAAGACACAAACAGCATCATATTGACGTTCCATTTCAAAAAGCCTTTGGAACATCCAATCCATTGCAAATCCTTTGCCTTTTTCATTATCATTAAAGCGTTCATAAACGATTGCTCCTGCTTGACGGGCAATTTGCGCTGTATTGTCTTTACAGTTATCTGCAACTACAAAAATATCATATAAATGATCAGAATAATTGAGCAGATGCAGATTCTCGACCAATTGACCGATAACTTGCTCTTCATTGTGTGCACAAACGATCATAGCAAAAGTTTTTTGCTCATCATAAATTTTTTCTTCTGGTCTGCGGCCAAAAAGGCCAAAGAAAGAAAGCGTAAAATAATAGATCGTGAAGAATACAATTAAAAGCTGCAACGGAATCATGATCAAGTCAAAATAGGTACTCATCAAAAATCTCCTTGCTTTCTAAAAATATTTACTGCTTGTTTAGTATTTTTGCATAAACACAGTTAATAATCCCAGCTAACGAATAGGTAAACATGGCCGCAAAAGGCCATGCTGAAAGGTTTACATAAAGTAAATATATGCCAACAGCAGCAGCAACAATTACCGGAGGTAAAAACATTGGATTTCCTTTACCTTTAAAATCCGGAAATTTTACATTACTATACATAATACAACCAATTACAAAAGTTAGAATTGCAACAAAATAAGTGGAAAAGGAATAATCAGAAAGAACATACGTTGCTAAAACACAGGCTCCCGCAGGAATCGGCATGCCTTGAAAATATCCCTTTACCTCACCAACATTTACATTAAATCTTGCTAAACGCATAGCACCACAAATTGTAAAAATGGAAGCAATGAGTTTTCCAAGTAAACCTAAATCTGTCATACCATATTGATAAATAAGAATAGCAGGAGCGACACCAAAAGAACCTAAATCACATAAAGAATCCAGTTCTTTACCAAATTCCCCGCCTCCTACTCCTAAAAAGCGAGCAGCTCTTCCATCCATAGAATCTGCAATAACAGCCAATATTATAAATATAGCTGCTCTGGAAAAATTGCCTTCAAATGTATCAAAAATAGATAACACGCCAAATGTTAAACTTAATGCACTAATGCTGTTAGGTATGATACGACGATAATTCATCTTTTAATGAACCCTCCCGATCAGAGAAACTCCTCCAACTACTGAATCACCTTTTTTTACAAGAATTTCAACATTTTTTGGTAAAACGAGTTCAGTACTTGATCCAAATTTAATCATACCATAACATTCGCCTTGTTTCAAATTATGACCTAAAGTCACCCACGATACAATACGACGCGCCAGTAATCCTGCAACCTGAATAACCAAAACTCTCATCTTATCGTTTTGAACTCCAATAGCATGACGTTCATTTTCAAAAGAGGCAGATTTTTTATATGCCGGCACAAACTGCCCACATGTATAACGCTGGTATTTTATTTCACCATTAACAGGGCTGCGATTGACATGCACATTAAAAACGGAAAGGAAAATAGTAACCTTTATAGCATCTTCATTTAAATATTCTTCATCATAAAAGTCTTCTATTGCCATTACTGTTCCATCTGCAGGAGAATAAATAATAGAGTCATCTGATTGTGTAGGACGATTGGGATTACGGAAAAAATAAATAAAAAATAGCATTAACACTGCAGGAACTACGGCCCATATTAAACTACCCCAATAACCTACAGCAAAAGTAATAATAGCAAAAGCAAATATGAACGGATGACCGTCTTTGACTATATTCATAGAGAGTCCCTCTCTTTCGGCAAGTTTAAGAAAAGAAAAAGAAAACAATAATGTGATGAACCTTTAGTTCATCACATTATTATAATACAGCCATATCTTTTTGTCCATTTTTATTTCATTTGGAACAAATTACTTTAATAACAAATTTAGGTAAAGCAAGCATTCTTGTAAAACGGCTCGGTTGTTTGTAGAGCCTAAAAAGCCATTCCAAAGAATATTTTTGCATCCATAACGGTGCACGTTCCATTTTTCCGGCCAACACATCAAAACTACCGCCTATTCCCATAGTAATATAAGGTTTTAGCTCTTGAAGATGTGTCTGAAGCCATTTTTCCTGTTTAGGGGCTCCCAACGCAATAAATAAAATCTGTGCGCCGCTATTATTAATGGCATCTATTATAGACTTGTTATCACTGTCTTTAAAATAACCATCCCTGCATCCAACTACAGTTACACCAGGATATAAACTTTCTGCTTTTTTCTTTGCAGCTTCAGCTATACCAGGCGACGCGCCAAAGAAAAAAACTCTATAACCTTTCTCAGCAGCCAGATTAAGTAAACGATTAAATAAGTCAAACCCTGCAACTCTCTCCGGCACAGCATATCCTAACTGTCTGCCTGCCCAAACGGTACCGGCGCCATCAGGCAGGACTAAATCGGCAACATTAGTTAAGATATTTTTATATTCTGCATCGTCTTGACACATCATAATAATTTCTGCGTTAGCAGTAACTACAAATGAGTGCTTTTGTTCTTGTATCTTATCATCAAGATATTGAACAGCCGCATCCATACTATATGGGTGCACAGGTACATCCAAAACCTGAATAGCAGTAATTTTTTCCATCAGCAACAACCTTTATTGAATATATAGATCAATAATATTTGCATTTTTATCAATGCATTTGTATTTGTAAACAGGACGACCTACACTGCCTCGATGAAGATCAAGGCTCAATAGTTTCAAGGATTTAAGAAATTCCAAATATTTACGGATTGAAACACGTGAAATACCAACTTTAGCCGAAATTTCTTCTGTAGTAAACATTCCGTCGATTTTAATAATTTCAGACCAAACAGTATTTAAAGTATTCTTGTCCAAACCTTTCGGTAAAGTAACTTCTACATCTGTATCCTGATGAATGATAGTTTTGTCAAGTTCATCCTGTTTAAGGATGGACTGTTCTTCAACCAAGTTATAGCGGCTCTTATAATTATTTAACGCCAGATTAAATCTTTCAAATTCAAAAGGTTTTATAATGTAGTCAAATGCTCCTAACCGCAGTGCTGCTTTAATCTTATCTTTATCATTGGCAGCGGATACAATAATGACATCGACATCATATTCCTGTTCTCTGATTTTTGCCAGCAGCTGCAGACCATCCATTCCTGGCATAAAAATATCAAGAATGACAAGATTGTACTCTTTAGTCTGCATAATTTTCAAAGCTTCATCACTGTTGCGAACGATATCACATAGTTGAAAAACTTTGATTTGGGTCAAATAATGTTCGTGAAGCTTCCCTACCATCGGGTCGTCTTCTACTACTAAAACTTTGATCATGATGTTTTCACCGTCCTTACGATTGGTAATCTTATGGTAAACGTGGTACCTTCGCCTACGGTTGATTCAACCTCGATAGTACCTTTTAAATGGGTAACTGTCTGTTTTATTAAAAAAAGTCCGATACCGCGTCTGGGCCCCTTACTAGAATAACCTTTTTCAAAGATAGTTTCAAGTTTATTTTCAGGAATACCAGGTCCGGAGTCTTCAACCATGACCATTATTTCATTATCAAAGGTTAAAATACTCAGATTTACAATTCTTTCACTAGGATGATCACGCAGAACATCAAAAGCATTTTCAATCAAGTTGCCAATAATAAGAATCAGCTCCTGTACTGTAGGACGAATAAATTCGGTTGTAAGTTCGCTTTCATCTGTTAAAGAAAACTCGATATCTAATTCTCTTGCCCTGCTGATTTTCCCTAAAATAAAACCTGCTAATGTAATATCTTTTAATCTGGTGACTACATAAGCAGCTTCAGCCTGCCGGTTATTGGCAATTTCCATCGTAAACTGTTTTAACTCGTCATAAGCTTTCATATCAATCAAACCCATGATAACATGCATTTTATTCATAAATTCATGTGTCTGAGCTCTTAGTGCATCAGCATAATTACGTACACCAGTCAACTGATTAGCCAATTCTTCTAATTCCGTTTTTTTACGAAATGTTATAATGGCACCACCGATATGTCCATTGTCAAATAACGGAACAAGAGTTGCGATAAATAGAACAGAACCTACCTGTACCGGCATATCCAATGTTGCTCTTCCCTCTTTTAAAACAGTATCCAGCGTTAATCCGTTCATAACTGTTTCAAGCGGTTTGCCTAGAAGTGTGTGTGTATTAGGTATTCCTGCCTGAGCAAACAAAAACTCTGATTCAGTATTAATCAAAGTTATTTCAGCATCTTTATTGATTGCAACAACACCCTCTTTTACAGAATTAAGCAATGCATTGCGTTCTTGTAACAATGTGGCAATATCTTCAGGCTCTAATCCAAATAAAGTAGCTTTTACATGACGTGCTAAAAAAACAGCACCGCCTATACCTACAAACAAACCAAATAAACTTGCCAGAAAAATCAGCAGAACTGATTCTACTGTCAAATCCTGAATCATTTTAGGTGATACTCCAGCTACAATATAGCCAACAACAGTATTACGGTCATCGCGAATGACCCCTACTGCCTTTTCATTAAAAACTGAAGTATCATACCAGTTTAGATTAGTACTCAGTCCCTGTTCAGCCACTATCTGACGCGCTTCATCTTCAAATCCGTCTATCGAAGTAGGATTGTGAAATACCCGTATATTTTTATTGCGGTCTAAAATAATAATACTGGCTTTACATGACTTGGCCGCCATGTTAACGACATTATTCAGAGTTTCATTGGTATTATTGATATCAGTTTCATATGTCAGCGAACGGATTACAGCCGGCGAATGAGAAAGTAAAGTAGTAATACTGACAGCATTTACACTTATACGTTCATCAACGACACCGGAAACTCTATGGGCTATAAGCAAACTGGCAGGCAATAATGATGCAACTATAACAAACGTTATCAGAAGAACTATTTTTTGTGATAAGGTGAATTTATTTGTTCCGTTTTTATATGTCATACTTTTCACCTCACCAAAAATTCTTTTGCCACTGTTTATAGCATAAACTACTTTTTAAAGTTTTTACAATTAACTTTACTTAAATTATTACATAATTTATATTTTAATATCTAAATTTTAGCAACATCTGAAGGAACTGTCAAAAATTGAATGCCAGGATTTCGTTCTAAAATCCAGTTCAATGACCATTCGTTATTAACAAGAATAACAGGTCTGTCTTTTTGGTCATATACAAGCATACCGCTATCCAGTCCTTTAATATTATCAATAAGCTTTTTATCTTCCGCATAAACCCAACGGGCAACGGTATAAGCAAGCTGATTCATCAAAAGCTGGGCACTGTATTCATTGATAAGCCGATATTCCAATACTTCCAGCTGAAGAACACCAACAACACCAACAATAAAGCTTTCGATGCCGATATCCTTTTGTTCAAAGACCTGAATAGCGCCTTCCTGTGCCAATTGAGTAATTCCTTTGACAAATTGTTTCCGCTTCAGCGAATCCTTTGGCTGCACTCTGGCAAAAATTTCCGGCGGAAAAACAGGGAAATCCTCAAATTGGACTTTCATTTTTTCATCGCTTAAGGAATCACCGATTCCAAAGATACCCGGATCAAAAACGCCTATAATATCACCGGGATAAGCTTTTTCTACGATAGTTCTTTCCTGAGCCAAAAACTGCTGTGGCTGTGAAAGTTTAACCACTTTTCCTCCCTGTTTGTGATAAACAGACATCCCTTTTTCAAAGACGCCGGAACAAATACGCATAAAAGCAATTCTGTCACGATGAGCTGGGTTCATATTAGCCTGAATTTTAAAAACAAATGCAGAAAATTCTTCTGTAGAAGGATCTAAAATTTCACCATTCTGCAAAATTCTTGGCTGTGGCTGTGGAGAAAGCTCTAAAAATTTCTCTAAAAAGCTGCGAACACCAAAATTAGTCATAGCACTGCCAAAAAACAGCGGTGTCAGTTCGCCATTATTTACACGCGTCATATCAAATTCATCGCCTGCCAGATCAAGAAGTTCAATATCATTGCACAAATTATCATATAACTCTTGCCCTAATGCCTCAATAATCTGAGGGTCATCAAGAGAACCGGTAGTAGATTTTAAAATTTTAGAACCATGGCTATTATCATCCTCAAAAAGTTCAATTTGCTTTTTGATACGGTCATAAACGCCCTTATAATTACCATCAATGCCAATAGGCCAATTAATTGGGTAAGCATGAATACCAAGAACCTGTTCTAGCTCTGCCATCAAATCAAACGGATTTCTTCCATAACGGTCCAATTTATTAACGAAGGTAAAAATTGGCAGTTTTCTGCGATGGCAAACCCAAAACAGCTTTTTAGTCTGCGGTTCAACACCTTTAGCAGCATCAATAAGCATTACAGCACTGTCTGCGGCCATCAGGGTTCTATAAGTATCTTCCGAGAAGTCCTGATGTCCAGGAGTATCAAGAATATTTACGCGGTGCCCAGCATAATCAAACTGCAAAACAGAAGATGTTACGGAAATACCACGCTGTTTTTCAATTTCCATCCAGTCCGAGACTGCATGTTTATTACTTTTTCGCGCTTTTACTGATCCTGCTAGATGAATAGCCCCTCCATATAGCAACAATTTTTCAGTTAAGGTTGTTTTACCAGCATCAGGATGAGAAATAATGGCAAAAGTGCGCCTTTTCTCAATTTTCTCCAACAATTCCTGCATATTATCCCCCTAATTATTCTTTATTCTGCATCTCATATAAACGATATGCATCTATTATTTGTTTCAAAACATATTCAGGTACCGGTGTTTCTGTTTCTATTTGTCCTTTCATATTGAAACGGAAGGCAATATCGTTAAACTTTTCGCCGCCATAGGTTTCGCAGCTAAAAGTTGCACGCATAAACTCATCTTTAAAAGTACAATCTTTCAAGGAATTCTTTTTGCGTTCGGAATCCCATTCAGTATAAATGCTGAATAATCTCCGCTGTGCTTCTTCTGGGATTTCTTCACTTGTAACAACAGTTTCTTCTAACGGAGTACAGTCAAGATTTTTATATATTGTGCCATCTTCCAAAGTAATACTCACTGTCATCACATAATCTTTTTCAGAAAAAACTGCTGTTTTAATGCGCCATTTGTCTTTCCATCTTTTTATACAATCAGGGCAGATAAAATGCACATCTCTAATACTGTTACTCATAAAATTGTCACGATAATATAATTCTTCAGCAGGAACGAATTTATTATCACAATTACTGCAAACCAAAGGCAGCGTACGAATCATAGGTGTGAACCTCCTTACCCACAGACAAAAAAATAAGCCTTTACGGGGGTTACCCGTAAAGGCTGGCGATCCGAAATGGTCGGAGCGGCGGGATTCGAACCCACGACCTCTTCCACCCCAAGGAAGCGCTCTACCAAGCTGAGCCACGCCCCGAATCACAATGAGTATTATACCCATCCTGCATATAAAAGTCAAGCAATATTTTAATTTCAGCTATGTTCCTTTTCTCTGGCGCCATTAAGATCTAACTTAAGAATATGAGCAGTACTGCGCTGACCATATTTTTCAAAAGCGTCGGTCATTGCTGCAGCAATTATATCACAGTCTTTTTCTGGATCAACATAGGCCATCAAAGTAGATCCAGCTCCACTAATAATAGCTCCATAAGCACCGTTCGCTTTGGCTACCTCAAAAACAGCCTCTGTACCTGTAATCAAGGGAATTCTATAAGGCTGATGCAGACGATCTTCTAAGGCAGCATTAAGATATTGATAATTGCCGCTCATCAACGCTCCAACATAAAGTGCAGTACGACTGGCGTTGAAAACAGCATCCTGATGAGGAATGTGCTGTGGTATTGCCTGACGTGCCTTATGCGTGGAAAGAGGCTGGTCAGGTACAACGGCTATAAAACGAAGCTCTTTTTGCGGCAGAAAACGCAGTGAATGTGCCCCTGATCTATCCATATAACTGATTGTAATACCGCCTAAAAGTGCCGGGGCCACATTATCAGGATGTCCTTCGATTTCCGTAGCATAATTTAAAAGCCGCTCTTTAGTTAAAGTTGATCCAGTAAGCAGATTAGCCGCTACAAGTCCGGCAACTATGGCAGTAGAACTGCTGCCCAAACCTCGTGATAATGGGATTCGGTTCTGCATCGTTACTTTAAGGCCAATTCTAGTACCTCTAACTTCATTCCAAACCTTCAAAAATGACAGAAATGCTAAATTTCTGCCACCGGCCCGCAATCGATCTTCGCCTTCGCCAATAACCTCTAAAGCAAACCCAGGAGTATCTAAAATTTCAAAAGTAAAATCGTTATACAAGTTGCATGCTAAACCCAGGGAATCATATCCCGGTCCGCAATTAGCTGATGTAGCAGGAACAATAACAGTTATTTTATTTTTCATATCAAAATTACTCCAGGTCGTGATCTTCAACACGAATAACACTGCAAACCTTTTCAACGATCGGCAGAGCTTTCAATGTTTGTACCGCCATTTGTAAATTTAATTCAGAGACATCATAAGTAATAACGACTAATTCCGCAACACCCTTGACTTTACTCTTTTGTACAACATTCTTTAAGCTTACATTCTGCGCTCCAAAAGCAGCAGCAATAGCAGCTAAAACACCGGGCTTATCCTGTACATGTAACCGTATATAACAGGGAGACATCATATTCTCCAAACTGCAGAGATGTTTTTCATCAAAGCAGGTACAATTAATACGTCCGTTCGATTTATGAATAATATTACGTGCAACATCAATTATATCTCCGCAGACCGCACTTGCTGTAGGCATTTTACCAGCTCCACGGCCCATGAACATCGCATCTCCGATAGCATCACCTGTAACAAAAATGGCATTGAATACATCATTTACACCAGCTAAAGGATGAGATACCGGCAGCATCGTCGGACGCACACAAACGCTAATACCATGTTCAGCATTATTTTTAGCAATAGCTAAAAGCTTAATTGCATAACCGAGCTCTTTACCATGTTCAATATCGCATAGATCCAGCCCGTCAATACCTTCTACTAAAACGTCACTTAAATCAATACGCGTATTAAATGCTATTGACGCAAGAATAACAAGTTTTCTGGCTGCATCCAAGCCACCAACATCTGCGGTAGGATCAGATTCTGCATACCCCTTTTCCTGCGCTTCACGCAAAACATCAGCATAATCCATATTTTCCTGCGACATTTTTGTCAGCATATAATTGGTAGTACCATTAACAATACCCATTACAGAAGTAACTTTATTAGCGGCTAAACAGGATTTTAAGGGTCTGATAATAGGAATACCGCCGCCTACACTTGCTTCAAACATAAAATCCACTTTATTTTCTTCTGCTAATGGAAATAATTCCTTACCGTATTTTGCTAAAACATCTTTATTAGCCGTTACAACATTCTTTTTATGTTCTAAAGCAGCGGCAATGTATTCCTTCGCCGGATGCTCACGGCCTATAAGCTCAACTACGATATCAATTTCAGGATCTTCAACAATATCTTCGATTTTGTCTGTTAACTGATATTTTTCTGATAATTCTTTAGCTTTTTTCATATCACGGACTAAAATTTTAGATACATGGATTGGAACACCGACTTTTTTTTCTATCTCAGCAGTATTTTCTTCTAAAACAGTCAATACACCGCTGCCCACTGTTCCTGCACCTAAAAGCCCGACTTTAATGCACTCTTTCACAATATCCCCTCCAAGGTTAAAAGCGCATCAACGGATATAACTTAAACTTGGCCTAAAACTTCCAAACGTTTCACTCCGTCGATCATACGCAATTTATCTAATAAGGCTTCCAAATCAATTGTAAGGTCTTTTGTTTCAATAGAAATAGTGGTATTTGCAACACCCTGCAAAGGGATACCCTGGTTAATAGTCATAATGCTGCCGGAATCACTGGCAACAGTGTTTAAAACTCTGGAAAGGACACCAGCTTTATGTTCAAGCAACAAGGATAAGGTAATAATTTTCTCTTTGCTGGCTTCATAAAATGGGAATACATAATCTTTATATTTGTAATAAGCACTGCGGCTTAAGCCCATTCTTTCAACAGCTTCATTAATAGTTTTGATTTCACCGCGTTTTAAAATTTCTTTTACTTTAATAGTTTTTTTGATTGCTTCCGGTAAAATTTCTTCACGCACTAAGTAAAAAGTAGATTTGTCAGACATTGATATCGTCCTCCCTTTTATTAAATGTCCATATGGTTTTTACATGTGTTTTATTATATCATTGTTTCGTGGTAAAAGCCATATGTTTTAAGATTTTCTTATAAAAATAGAAAAACAGCCGTTTTTAGTACATAAATACGGCTGTAATCAATATTATTATTTTTTTTGTAGATCTTTTGCATTACCTTGTTTTATTTTACTTTCTGTACCATTCAAAAGTCTTTTAATATTTTCTGCATGACGTATAACAACAAATCCTCCTGCTACGACAGCAAAAATTACTAACGGCTGAGAGTAACCAAAATAATAAGCAAAAATCGGTGTGCAAATGGCAGCTACAACAGACCCCAGCGAAACATAGCGCGTAAGTAAAACCAAAATCAACCAGACTCCAAAGCTGGCAATGCAAACTTTAGGCATAAAATAAAGAATCAGTCCCAAACCGGTAGCAACACCGCGTCCACCCTTAAATCCTAAAAAGATAGAATAATTATGTCCGAGCAAAGCTCCGATACCGGCAGCAACCATTCCTCCCATTGCGTTATTGGTAAAATAAGCCACTAACGCTACAGCAAGAATCCCCTTCATCATATCGCATAAGAGTACAAAAAAAGCTGTTTTACCACCTACAGTACGAAAAACGTTAGTTGTTCCTATATTTTTACTGCCATATTCTCTGATATCAATACCATGAGCAGCTTTTACTAACCATAACCCGCATGGTATCGAACCAAATACGTGACCGACAATGAAGCAAACAAGCCATACTAAGCCTTCTGCCATTTCTCCCCCACCTTATTCTTCTTCGTTTTTACCGCGAATGATCATTTGCAGCGGTGTTCCTTCAAAACCAAAAGCTTCGCGTAATTTATTTTCTAAATAACGTTGATACGAAAAATGCATGATTTCCGGCTCATTAACAAAAATAACAAATGTCGGCGGTTTGATTTTAACCTGTGTGGCATACAATATTTTTAATCGCTGACCTTTTTCGGTAGGCGGCGGATTGATTGCAATAGCGTCTTCAACAACCTGGTTAAGCACGCTGGTAGAAATACGCATAGCATTCTGCTCCGCTACATAATGAATAACCTCCGGCAGTCTGTGTATACGCTGTTTAGTCATTGCTGAAACAAAGACTACAGGAGCATACTGCATAAATACCAATTCCCTGCGCAGATTTTCTGTATAACGTAAGGTAGACGTATTATCTTTATCGTACAAATCCCATTTATTTACTACTAAAACAATCCCTTTACCAGCCTCATGCGCATATCCGGCAATTTTTTTGTCCTGTTCCGTAACACCGTCGATAGCATCTATAACCATTAAAACGACATCTGAGCGGTCTACAGCCCTTAATGAACGAATTATACTGTATTTCTCAATAGGCTCGTCTATACGTGCTTTACGGCGCATACCTGCCGTATCAATAAAAAGGAATTTCTGACCTTCTCTAATTACGGGAGTATCAATAGCATCGCGTGTGGTTCCAGCAACGTCACTTACGATAGAACGTTCTTCGCCTACTAAAGTATTAAAAATTGAAGATTTGCCAACGTTAGGACGACCAATCAAAGCCACTTTGATTTCATCCTCATTGCCGTCTTCACCATAAGCTGAGGTTTCAGGAAATTTTTCCACAACTGCATCCAGTAAATCACCCAGTCCAAGATGATTTGCAGCTGAAACTGGAATCGGTTCACCTATACCAAGATTATAAAACTCAAAAATTTCCATTTCCTGTTTCGGAGAATCAGCTTTATTGATAGCAAGAACTATTGGTTTCTTCGATTGACGCAGCATTTTAGCTACTTCTGCGTCTTCATGAGTAATACCAGCACGCGCATCACAAACAAACAAAATGACATCTGCTTCAGCAATTGCTATCTGTGCCTGCTGACGAATAGAAACAGCTATTTTATCAGTATTCATAATTTCGATACCGCCGGTATCTACCATCATGAATTCATTATCAAGCCATTCAGTATCCGCATACAATCGGTCACGAGTTACACCAGGAGTATCTTCAACTATTGAAATCCTGCTGTTAGCAAAAATATTAAATAATGTCGACTTACCTACATTTGGCCGACCTACGATAGCGACTATCGGTTTTCCCATAACATTCTCATCCTCACTCTCTAATGGTCGATTCCGTCACGGGAGCTGACGCCCTTATGGAAATAATGTTTTATTTCCTGCATATCCGTAACCAAATCGGCTATATCAATCAATTCTTCAGGCGCACCACGTCCTGTTGTAATGATCTCTGTCTTACCTTTATATTTTTTCAAAAAATCAATAACTTCCTCTAATGGCAGCATTCCTGTTGCCAAAACAATATTCAGTTCATCTAAAATCAGTAAATCTGCAGTATCTTCAATAAGAATTTTTTTTGCTTCTTCCCATCCTTTACGAACCATTTTAAGGTCAATAGGATCTGGATTATGAAAATTTACGAAAGCATCGCGTCCAACCTGCCTCAGTAAAAAATGTGGAAGGTATTGTGCTGCCATAGCTTCACCATAATCAGGATCATCTTTGAGAAATGACAGCATGACCGTTCTGGCACCCCTGCCTGCTGCACGCAAAGCCACACCCAATGCCGCAGTAGTTTTTCCTTTCCCTGAGCCTGTATAAACATGCAGTAAACCATAACCTTTCATAATCGGCCTCCTACCTGCTAAGCAGCATAACCAACTCGCGTGCATTAACGGCGCGCTCTACTTTGCCGTCAAAAGCTTTTTTAAAGTCATCAAAGGACATATCATCTAAGAACAAATTATCCTGATTCAAAACAACAGCAGGCAAAATAATTCTCTTCATGCCTTGGGCAGCATTTAAAATATCTTTACCAACTAATAATCCGGTAACATTGATAGTTTCACCGAAAAATTCGTTATTTACCGGGATAAAACTGTGTTTTGAACCAGTTTTATTATTAAAATTATCCAGCAGTGGCTGCAAAATTTTATAAGCACTGGTACCAACCGGTATCACTGCATCAACACTATGATTGCAAACATCAGTTTTGGCAGCGATCTGCTGCCATTCGTCAATAAAACTACGACTCAGACCAATGCCATTTTCGATTTGTGGAAATCCATCATACCATGATGCATCAGGGAGTTGTTTTTCTGCTAATAAATAAAACTCATCTCCCAGATAAACGAAGGATTTTCCAAATTTTTCGCGGCATTCCTGCTGCCATACAGTAACTTTATCAACTATAGCGGCAGCTTCAGGTTTAGAAAATAAGCGCATCGGTGTCAAATGTTCTCTATGCTTTGTAATACCAACCGGAACTACAGCCATTGTTTCCACCATAGGCGCTAAGGCTTCCAAATCACGATAGGTTTGTTCCAACACTTCTCCATCATTATAACCAGGACAGCAAACAATTTGTGTATGGATGGAAATTCCAGCTTCCACCAGTCTATTGATTTTTGACATCAATTCACCTGCAAAACGGTTATTCATCATTTGGCAGCGTACTTCTGGTCTTGTTGCATGTACGGAAATATAGAGCGGTGACATATGCGTCTTTATGATCTGTTCAAAATCTTCTTCCTTCATATTTGTAAGAGTAATAAAGTTACCATATAAGAAAGATAAACGATAATCGTCATCACGTACATATAATGATTCTCTCATACCAGGAATCATCTGATCTACAAAGCAGAATACACAGTTGTTATAACAAGTAGTAACCCCGTCAAAAACAGCCGCTTCAAATTCCAGTCCCAATTCTTCATCAGTATATTTTTCAATAACTATCTGGCGCTGTCGGCATTCCGAATCTTCAATCGTCAATACAATCTGTTCGTCTGCAACTAAATAGCTTAATTCTATAATATCGTGTACTGACACACCATTAACAGCACACAGTTTTTCACCGGCTTTGATTCCGGCATTTTCGGCTAAACTGTTACGGCGTACGGCATTAATGATTCCCTGCATAGTTTTCCTTTCTAAAAGCACAGTTTGGTATCTTAATATTATACATTATAATTTCAAATTTGACAAAACACACAAAAATCCCGTTCTTATTTGAAGAACGGGATAAACATACTATCTTTTTCTGACGGCACTTATTTTTGAAATATCATAATTACGGCCAAGTAAAAATTCACGTAATTCACCTGTAAAATATATTGGGGCGTTACGCAAAGCTTTCAGATCACTGGAACCCGTAAGCAGCATTACCATTTTTAAATCATTGATGATATCTGTTAATGCCCTTTGAGCTTCTTCAATGTCTTTTTCTATAATATAACGCAGAATATTCCCTGACATCCCCACAACATCAGCACTTAAAGCAAACGCTTTCGCAGCCGTCAGTCCATCCCTTATTCCTCCACTAGCTATAATAATATCATTGCGGCCGCAAACAGAAAAAGCCTCAGTAAGAGTTTTAGCGGTGTTTATACCCCACTCAGCTAAAACAGACTTTTGTGAAGTAAACCGTTTTGCTTCTATTGCAGGGAAATTCGTGCCTCCCGCTCCACCGATATCAAACCAGGTAAAGCCAAAAACAAGCATCTGTTTGATTTGTTCTGCTGCCATACCGCAACCGGTTTCCTTGACAATAACAGGGACTTCGCTATGTTCTAAAATGCGACGCATATTATCCAAAAGACCTTTAAAATTTCTGTCTCCTTCCGGCATCACAAGCTCCTGGGCAGGATTCAAATGAACCTGCAAAGCATCAGCATCAAGCATTTTAACAGCTTCAGCTGCTTCGTCCGGTGTTGCCAGAGCGCTGACGTTAGCAAAAACGACTCCATTAGGATAAACTTCGCGTACTACTTTAAAACTCTGATAGCTGCTTTTACTTTTTACAGCTCCATATTGTGAACCGACCGCTATAGCTGCTCCAACTGACTTTGCTGTTTGCGCAAGCTTGCGGTTGATATCGATAACATTATCCGTACCGCCGGTTATCGCATTTATCAAAAAGGGAACGCTGAGCTTAATACCGCCCAGCGTCGTTGTAATATCAATATCAGCAGGAGCAAGCTCAGGCAAGCAATTATGCAGAAAATGCATATCGGTAAAACCGTTAGGAAGCGGTCCATCTCCAAGTTCCACTGCATATCTGATATGATCCAATTTTCTTTGCTCTCGCGACATATCTACCATCCGTTTAATTAATTGTTCAAACCTTCCAGCTGTTCTTTTAAATCAAGAGTCAGCTCCGGTTTGTCATTGATAAAAGAGCTGTATTCTGCTTTTTCTGCTTCTTTAACAGCTTTAACGATACTTAAGCCGATCTTCTTATGTTTCAAATCAACTTTGATAACTTTTACTTTTACATTTTGACCGATTTCCAAAATATCTTCCGGTTTTTCAACACGGGTTTCAGCAATTTCAGAAACATGGACCAATCCTTCAACTTTATCGGCAAGTTTTACGATAGCGCCAAACGGCAGGAACCTCTCTACAGTACCTTCTATAACCATACCTTCTTTAAAAGCAGATGCTTCAGTCAGCCACGGGTCTTCCTGAGTAGCTTTTATACTGAGAGCTACGCGTCTGTTTTCACGGTCAATTTTTTTCACAAGTACAGTTACTTCATCATCAACTTTAGCAGCATCTTCTGCTTTTACATTACGATCCCAGGATAACTCGGTATTATGAACTAAACCGACCAACCCATGTCCAACTTCAACAAACAAGCCAAAATCAGCAATTCTTACAACTTTGCCTGTAACTGTCTGTCCTTCTTCAACAGAAGCATAAGCGGCTTCTTCTGCGGCAGTACGAGCTTCTTTAGCAGCTTGTATCCTGGCTTCTTTGGCATCACGCCAAGCCTGGGCTTTTGCTTCTTTTTCACTTCTAAGCAAATCACGACGTGAAACAACTAAACGTTTTTTTGCCGTATCAACTTCAATAACTTCCGCTTCCAATTCTTTACCAATATAATCAGAAAAATCTTCTACGCGGCGTAATTCCACATGAGAAGCAGGCATAAAACCTTCAACGCCTTCGACTGCAACAGCTAAGCCGACAATATTTTTCATTTTGTTTTTAATAATCCGCAGAACTTTTACAGTAGCACGACGTTTTTCACCTTCTGCCAAATCTGCTACATAATTCCATGCAGCATCCTGTTCAGCTTTGATTTTCGAAAGACGGATAAAATCGTCTTTCGAAGTACCGGGAATAACTTTGGCCTCCACTTCATCACCAATTTTAATAGTTTGAGCCAAAATTTCCGGAGCTTCATTAGACCATTGTGAAAAAGCAATAGCGCCTTCTTTCATATAGCCGAAGTCAACATATACCTCATCTTTGCCTATTTGGATGACTGTAGCTTTAACAATCTTACCAGGGTAGACATGTGCGTCCTCCAGGCTTTGTTCCAGCATACTTTCAAAAGATTCCATGTTTTCCATTACACGTATAGCCTCCTTAATTATACGGTCCGGCGTTGATGCGCCTGCCGTTATTCCTATATTTTGACAGTTTTTAAACATCTCCTCGTTTAATTCCGAGGCTGTTTCGATATGGTAAGCACGCTTACAGTGTTCTGCAACAAGCTCATACAAGTGTCTTGTGTTTGCACTGTTTCTGCCGCCTATTACAACAAAGGCGTCTACTTCATCAGCTAACTTCAGAGCAGCCTTTTGTCGTTGAGACGTTGCCAGGCAAATAGTTTTTTCTATTTTATATTCACCAGAACGTTCTTTCTGAAGTGCTGCCAGAATTTCTTCAAACTTTGCCAATTCAAAGGTAGTTTGAATCAAAACGCCATATTTATCTGCTAAAGGTACATTACCTATATCTTTTATACATTCTATAACTATAGCATGTTTTCCTGCCCATTGTACAATACTTTTTACTTCAGGATGATTTTTTTCACCAATAATTACAGGTAAATAACCAGCCTCAGCCAAAGCTTGTCCTTTTTTCTGTGCAGCTTTAACATTTGGACAGGTTGCATCAAGAATAGTCAGATTTTTTGCATGAGCAGCTTCGTAAACGTCAGGGCCAACTCCATGCGAGCGAAAAACGACAGTTTCTCCAGCTTGAAATTCGTCCAGGCTTTCACGGCAAGGCACTCCTTTGGTATTTAAATCTTCGATAAGCTGCGGATTATGTATCAAAGGGCCTAATGTTCCAGATGCTTCATTTGCTTCAGCCAATTTATATGCCATATCTACAGCACGTTTGACGCCGTAACAAAAACCGCAATATTCAGCAATTCTGATTTTCATACTATCACTCCGCTTCTTGTAAGCGTTTTATTTCCAGCATCAAAGCTTCTGTAAGTTCATGCAGCAGTTCTTTGCTGATCGGTACATCCTGAGGGAAAAAAATAGGTTTTCCAAATTTGACGTTTACTTGCGGCCATAATTTCCCCTGCCGTTTGATATCGGTACCTTTTACGCATGTTGGAACAATGACTGCTTTAGCTTTTCCCGCCATCATCAAAGCACCTGGCTCAGCCTTACCTAACGCCCCTGTTTTACTGCGAGTCCCTTCAGGGAAAATAGCTAACACACCACCATCCAGCATCAAGTCAATACCATGTTTTATTGCTGTTCTATCGGCCCCACCACGTTTTACAGGAAATGCGCCCAAAAGTTTATAAATATCACCCAAAACAGGTACAAACAACTCCTGTTTTGCCATAAAGTGCACTTTTCTTGTAGATGCTACACCGATTACAGGCGGATCCAGCAAACTTAAATGATTGCTGGCAATTACCAAAGGACCTGTCGCTGGAATATTTTCTGCACCTTTTACTTCCAGCCGCAAAAATATTTTGAATAAAATTCTTAAAATAATCTTTAAGACTGAATAAAACATAGCTTAATGCTCCTGCACCAAAGTTAAAATTTGAGAAGCAACTTCCTGAATAGACATATTAGAACTATCCAAAAAAATCGCATCTTCTGCACAGCAAAGCGGCGCAATTTTACGTTCACAGTCCTGCTTATCACGAGCCTCAATATCAGACTGCAGCTGCTTCAGATCAACCTGCATTCCTTTGGCAAGCATTTCTTTGTATCGCCGCGATGCCCGCTCCTCAGCAGAAGCCGTCAAAAAAATCTTTAAATCAGCATGCGGAAATACCACTGTTCCGATGTCACGCCCGTCCATCACTACTCCACCTGCTTCTCCCATGCGGCGCTGCTGAGCTACCATAGCTTCGCGTACAGCTCCTACAGCAGATACTTTAGAAACAATTTCTGTTACTTCCGGAGTTCTGATTTCATCTGTTACTTCCAGTCCATCAACAAAAACACGATTCAATTTTGCTTCCTGTTTAAAAGTAATAGTCATTTCAGCAGCAAGTTTACTTACTAATTCAGGTGAAAAATCCTGCTTACTTTGTAAAAACTTCCAAGCTACAGAACGATACATTGCACCTGTATCAATATAAATATAGTCCAATTCTTCAGCCGCCAGTTTAGCAATGGTACTTTTTCCTGCTCCTGCCGGACCGTCGATGGCAACTACTAATTTCTTCTCCATCATTTACCACCCTGCCTATTTATTGATATGCAGCCGCTGTCCCTGCAGCATATCCTGTTGAAAATGCCGCCTGTAAATTATAGCCGCCAGTATAACCGTCTATATCAATGACTTCTCCTGCAAAATACAATCCTTGCCACAACTTGGAACGCAATGTTTTAGGCTCTATTTCTTTTATGGATACGCCCCCAGCTGTTACAATAGCCTCTGCTAAAGGCCTCGTTCCCGTAATCGAAACTGATAACCCTTTTAACACTTCTACTAAACGCTTACGTTCTTCTTTTGATATCTGATTGACAGGCTTTTCTTCATCAAGATAAGCCTGATCTAAAACTACGGGGATCAGACGCTGCGGTAGAAGGTCTTTCATCCCATTCAGCAGCTGCTTCCGGCTGTATTGCTCAAAATCACGCTGAACTCTTGTTTCAAGCTTTTCAAAAGTCAAAGCAGGTTTTAAATCTATCAGCAAATCGATATTAGTTTTATTAGCTTTTAAAAGTGCTGCAACTGTTTTACTGAGTGATAAAATAATTGGACCTGATACACCAAAATGCGTAAATAACATTTCTCCAAATTCCGAAGCAGCCTTACTTCCTGAAGAATAAACAGTAGCCTGTACATTACGCAGGGACAACCCCTGCAAATCAGGAATATAAGGTGAATCACTAGTTAGTGGTACCAGCGAAGGTTTAAGTGGTATTATCGCATGTCCCAATTTTTCGGCAAGTTTAAATCCACTCCCGTCAGATCCGGTTCCTGGATAAGACGCCCCGCCTGCTGCAACAATAACTGCATCTGCTTTAAATACTTTACCGCTTTTAGTTTTGACGCCGATAACTTTTTCAGTATCAGTTAAAACTTCAGTCACACAAATATCAGTAACCAATTCTACACCTAAATCATGCAGAATTTTTAACAATGTATCTACTACATCTTTGGCCTGATCACTTACGGGGAAAACCCGACCACCACGTTCAACCTTAGTTTCCAAACCATTATCATTTAAAAGTTTTACAACATCTTCATTAGTAAACTGACGTAGAGCACTGTTTAAAAAGCGTCCGTTTCCAGGAATATTTTTGATTATTTCCTGCAAGTCACAATCGTTGGTGATATTACAACGACCTTTACCTGTAATTAAAAGTTTCTTTCCAGGTTTAAACATCTTTTCCAAAACTGTTACTTGTGCCCCATGTTCAGCAGCAGCAACTGCTGCCAATAAACCCGCTGCACCTCCGCCTACGACGATAACTTTATTCATTGATCGAAGCCGCCTTGATTAAAGCATTAATTTCGTCTTCATTCAAAATTCTATAACCGCCGCGTTTTAATCCCTGCAGTGTCAGATTACCTAACTTTATACGTTTTAATTGTCTTACAGGAAACCCAATAAAATCACACATTCTGCGCACTTGACGGTTACGGCCTTCATGAATAACGATATCAAAAGTTGTATTACTTTTTTCGTTATCATACCCAATCAGAGTAACAATAGCAGGCGCTGTCATTCCATCCTCTAATTTTACACCGATCCTCAGCAGATCAAGCTTGTCCTGCGAAACCAGTCCCGGAACAGTCACTCTATATGTTTTATTTACTTCATGTTTTGGATGAGTGAGTTTTTGGGCCAGATCGCCATCATTAGTCAGAAGCAGCAGACCTTCTGTATTATAGTCCAACCGGCCTACCGGAAAAACCCGTTCCGGCAAATCTTTGGCAAAATCAGCAACAGTTCTGCGCCCCTGCGGATCCGTCATAGTAGTAACAACTCCGCAAGGTTTATAAAATAAATAATAGGCTTTCTTCTCACGTTTAATCGGTTTACCATCAACTAAAATAAAAGCTTTTTCTCCTACTTTAGTTCCTAATTCTTTAACAATCTTACCATTTACCTTTACACGCCCGGCTAAAATATATTTTTCAGCTTCGCGTCTGGAGGCTACCCCAGCAGAAGCTAAAACTTTCTGCAAACGTTCTTCCATAGATTATAAATCCTCTGTTTCTTCTGTTTTATTAAGCTCTTCATTAAATTCAGCCATTAGTGACATTTGTTCCGGTTCGTTTTCATGTTCTGACAAAATATCAGGAAAATCCGGTAAGTCTTTTAAAGAATTCAGACCAAAAGTAATCAAAAATTTATCTGTAGTTCCATATAAAATAGGATGACCAATAGAATCCTTACGTCCGGCCTCACTAATCAATCCATATTCTAAAAGCGTATTAACGACACCGTCGACCTTAACACCGCGAATAGCTTCCATTTCACTTCTGGTAACAGGCTGTTTAAAAGCAATAATAGCCAATGTTTCCATAGCGGCATTAGATAATTTCATTTCCTGAGAACGCGCCAGCTGTTTTATCAATTCATAATGCTGTTCTTTTGTACATAATTGATAACCTTCTGCCACTTTTCTTAAATACAGACCGCGCCTTTCATCTTCATAATCCCGCTCTAAAAGCGATAAGAGTTCCCATACCTGAGGTTTATCAAGCTGCATTATTTCAGCTAGCTTGGCAACAGATAACGGTTCACCGGCAGCAAACAACAAAGCTTCTAAAGAACCCCTTAAGTAATCGTGAAACATTTATCGTTCCCCCTGTCGCAGGAATATATAGATTGGAGCAAAAGCCACTGTCTGGTTGATAGTTACAACACCAAGCTTTAAAAGTTCCAAAACAGCTAAAAAAGACGCGACTTTCTCACTGCTGGAACCAGTACGTGAAAATACTTTGGCAAATTCTACACCGTTGAGATGTTGAGAAAGCATATGAACAATCTCATTCATTTTATCCTGTACATTAAATTCCTGGCGCTCAATATAAGCCGTATTCTCAGTTTTCACTGAAAGCAGGGTCAGCATAGCACTAATCAACTCTGCTGCCTCATATTGTTTCAAGCTGCGTTCAACAAAACCAGACAAAAGCGGCAGTCGGTAACGGCAGCGTTCTGCCTGAAGCTTTAGTTCAGCTAGATTTGAGGCACAGACCTTAATACGTCTGTATTCTACCAGCATTTCCACCAGCAGTTGACGAGGGTCAGTTTCATCTTCCTCGCCTTCAGCAGTTTGTTTTGGCAAAAGCATACGCGATTTGATTTGCAGCAGCGTGGCAGCCATCAGCAGAAATTCACTGGCAATCTCAATATCAAACTCCGTCATTGCCTGTAAATATTCAATATATTGCTCAGTCACTGCCACAATAGGAATATCATAAATATCAATTTTTTCTTTTTCTATTAAATGTATCAACAGATCCAGTGGACCTTCAAAATCCTGAACCTTGATTGACAGGTTAGCCATATATTACAGCACATTCATGGCGGTCTTAACTTCAGCCATAGTTTTTTCAGCTTCCTTGCGGGCACGCTGTGCTCCATAATCAAGTACTTCTTTAATATATTCAGGTTTCTTTGATAATTCTTCCCGTTTAGTGTGGATATCTGCCAGCAACGCATTCATCTTTTCTGCCAAACGTTTTTTACATTCTACACAGCCAATCTCGCCGGCACGGCATCTTGCCCCAATCTCTTCATATTCCTCAGGATTGAATACCTTATGAAAAGCGTAGACAATACAAACTTCCGGATGTCCCGGGTCAGTCTTTTTTATACGCTGCGGGTCAGTAGTCATCATACGTATACGTTCCCACATTTCTTCCGGTCCAGCGCCGAAAGGAATGGTATTGCCATAGGATTTTGACATTTTACGCCCGTCAATACCCGGTAAAACCTTAGCTTTGGAAAATACTGCCTGTGGCTCGGGGAACACTTCTCTATTATAAAGATAGTTAAAACGGCGTACTATTTCCCGGGTCAGCTCCAAATGAGCAGACTGGTCTTCACCTACAGGAACACAGGTTGCTTTATAAAGCATGATATCCGCTGCCATAAGCACAGGATATCCCAAAAAACCATAGGTATTATTATCCTTGCCCTGAGCAGACCAATTCTGCAGTTTATCCTTATAGGTTGGCACGCGTTCCAGCCACGACAACGGAGTGCTCATACCTAAAAGCAGCGCTAATTCAGCGTGCTCTTTAACATGAGATTGTACAAAAATGACATTTTTTTCAGGGTCAAGACCAGCACTAAGCCAGTCAATCGCCATTTCCATAACATTTTCCTGTAATTTTGAAGTATCGCTATAAGACGAAGTCAGCGCATGCAGATCAACAATGGAGAAAAAACATTCATATTCGTGCTGCAAACGAACCCAATTCTCCAGTGCTCCCATATAATTACCCAAGTGAAAACGGCCAGATGGCTGCATTCCACTGAAAATTCTACCTTTAGTCATCAACATCAAGTCCCTTCATTAATCATAATTCAACAAGCCGTTTTAATTAAAATACTATCCCCAAAATACTGTTTACCAAAGACATATACGTGCTTGCCAAAGGCCTTATGATCATACCAACGATACCGGTAAAGACCAAAGCCAGCAAGATATAAAAGCCATATTGGCCAACCATATTTTCATACTGATAAGCAGTCCGCGGCGGCAGCAGTTCTCCTAAAATCTTTGAACCGTCCAGAGGCGGGATTGGGATAAGATTAAAAAAAGCAAACCAAACATTATAAAGCTGTGTCCAAAGTAAAAACGAATAAACGCCTTTGGTCATAACACCAAATTTGGTCATTAAAGCAACAATCAATGCTGCAAGAAAGCATAAAAACAAATTTGCCGCAGGGCCTGCAAAAGAAACTTTTAAAATACCTTCGCGGCGATTTCTGAAATTATTGGGATTGATACCTACAGGCTTAGCCCAGCCGAAACCGGCCACAATAAGCATCAAGGCACCAATAGGGTCAAGATGTGCTAAAGGATTAAAAGTTAAACGTCCCATGAACCGCGGTGTAGGATCGCCCATGGCTTCCGCAGTCTGCGCGTGTGCATACTCGTGGATAGTGATAGCTATCAAAAGCGCCGGAATCCTATATAACATTGATGAAAAATCAAAATCTAACATACAAACCTCCATAATCGTCAATAGTAATATTATACAGTATTTTACGTGAAAAGAAAACGGAACCGCTGACAGCGATTCCGTCTTTTTTGTGAATTCTTATTTACCTGTAAATTTAGGAGTACGTTTTTCTTTAAAGGCAGTTATTCCTTCTGCACTATCGTCCGTGCCCATACATAAAGGCTGGGCAACTGCTTCCATTTCCAGCACTTCGTCTAAAGTCATCGCAGTATTATTCAGATATTTTTTGATGAGCCCTATCGCTAAAGGTGCTGAAGCTGCAAGTCGTTCAGCCATTTGCATAACCGCGTCCTCAAGCTCTGCTGCAGGGAAGATATGATTTACCAACGCCATTTTTTCAGCAGTTGCTGCATCAATCAAATCAGCTGTAAACATCAGCTCTTTAGCTTTATGAACGCCGACAGCTTTCGGCAGGAAATATAAACCACCACAATCAGGTATCAACCCTACTTTCGCAAAGCTTTGAGCAAATTTAGCTGTATCTACTGCATAAATAAGGTCACAGGCCAGCATCAGATTAACACCGGCACCAGCGGTAACACCATTGACCATGGCAATAATTGGCTTCTCGATTGTAGTAATACGTTTTGCAACTTGCCCTACTTTGGTAATGAAAGCCTTTTTTACAGCAGTATCTGCAAGAGTCTCCAAAAACGGCAGATCTCCGCCGGCACAAAAAGCTTTTCCATTACCTGTCAGCACAGCACATTTTATTGCCGGGTCTGTTTCTACCTTTGTCAGAGCTTCATGCAGCCCGTCAATCAATGCTTCATTCATTGAATTCAAGCTATGCGGTCTGTTCATAGTAATTATAGCAACCTGACCTTTAAGTGAAAATAAAACTGCATCTTCCATACTCGAAAAACCTCCTCTAAATTTTATTACAGGCTGTAGTTAGGAGCTTCTTTCGTAATGATGACATCATGCGGATGGCTTTCTTTCAAACCGGCGCCAGTCATACGAATAAATTGAGTTTTTGTAATCATTTCTTCGATATCCTTAGCACCGCAGTAGCCCATACCTGCACGCAAACCACCAACCAACTGGAAGATTGTTTCTGCAGCCAGGCCTTTGAAAGGTACGCGTCCTTCAATTCCTTCTGGTACCAATTTATCGGCGTTCTCCTGGAAATAACGGTCTTTAGAACCGCGTTCCATAGCACCTAAAGAGCCCATCCCACGATATACTTTATAAGAACGGCCTTGATAAATAATAGTTTCGCCAGGGGACTCTTCAGTTCCTGCTAACAAACCGCCAATCATAACAACATTGGCACCTGCGGCGATAGCTTTAGCAATATCACCGGAATATTTGATACCGCCATCGGCAATAATAGGAATACCATATTGACGTGCAACTGATGCGCAATCATTGATAGCAGTAATCTGCGGGACGCCGATACCGGCTACAACACGGGTCGTACAAATAGATCCTGGCCCGATGCCAACTTTAACGGCATCAACGCCACATTTGATTAATGCTTCAGTTGCAGCGCCTGTTGCTACATTTCCGGCAATAATATTCAATTCCGGGAAAGCTTCGCGCAATTGACGCACTGAATTCAGGACTCCGTGCGAATGTCCATGAGCAGTATCAATAACTATAACATCTACCTTAGCATTAACTAAAGCGGAAGCTCGTTCCATCATATCAACACCAACGCCTACAGCAGCGGCTACACGCAGACGCCCATCACTGTCTTTGCAGGCATTAGGATACATTTTAGCTTTTTCAATATCACTGATTGTGATCAGCCCTTTAAGATAACCTTCGCTATCGACCAACGGCAATTTCTCAATACGGTGTTCGCGCAGTAATTTTTTAGCTTCTTCAAGACTCGTACCAACAGGAGCAGTTACCAAACCTTCACCAATCATACATTCTTTGATCTGTTTATTAAGATTAGTTTCAAAACGCAGGTCACGATTAGTAATAATTCCCTGCAGCTTACCATCAGGATCACAAATAGGAACACCGGAAATATGATAATGCTCCATCATTTTTACGGCATCTGCAAGAATATTATCAGGAGCCAGAAATAAAGGATCAACGATAATACCATGCTCGCTGCGCTTTACTTTGGCAACCTCTCCTGCCTGTTCTTCAATCGTTAAATTTTTGTGGATAACACCTAAACCGCCTTCACGAGCAATGGCAATCGCCATTTTTGATTCTGTAACAGTATCCATACCAGAACTGATCAGAGGAATATTCAATTTAATGTTTTTAGTCAAATAAGTGGAAACATCTACATCACGCGGCAAAACATCAGATTCTGCCGGAACCAAAAGCACATCATCAAAAGTTAAACCTTCTTTTGCAAATTTGTCTGTACGCATTATAAAACTCCCTTCTTCTTTGAAATATTTTTACTATACTAGCACAGTGATTACACAAAATCAAGTAGTTTCTGTAATTTTTTTTTACAATATCTTGTTTAGGAACCTTAAAAGATACTAAAAATGACCGATTTACTGCAACATTACAGCAATCCGGTCATTTTTTATTTAAGAATTATTTTTACGCAGTTCTTCCAGCAGGAACTCATTTTTAATCCGTATATATGTTCCCTTCATCCCAAGCGATTTCGTTTCGATTAAACCGGCACTTTCGAATTTACGCAGAGCATTAACGATTACAGAACGTGTAATCCCGACACGATCAGCAATTTTAGAAGCTACAAGCAAGCCTTCCATGCCTTTCAGTTCGCCGAGAATATTGACAATAGCTTCCAGTTCGGAATAAGAAAGCGTTGAAAAAGCAATCTGAACCATTGCTTTCTTACGCACTTCTTCTTCTACTTTAGCTGCACGCTCGTGCAGAATCTCAACGCCGATAACAGTCGCAGCATATTCTGCCAGCAGCAGGTCTTCATCGTCGAAGGGTTTATCATATTTAGCTACGATCAAAGTACCAATACGTTCGCCGTTACCGTAAATAGGCACGATAGTAGTTTTTTTCTGATCAAAAAAGCATTTTGTACCTTTAACAAAGGAACATTCCTGATTTTTATGTTCAATATTTGAAACTGTTTCTTTCGCGTCCATAATAAAATCCAGATATTTTTGCGGGAAGTTTTTGACATCCAAAACCTGTTCGCGCATGATATCACATTCGAAATCATCCTGAAGAGCGCTGCCTTTAACGCCGCCCTTACGCCCAACGATATAAATGTTAGCGCCAATAACATCACGCAGCAAACGTGCGATAGCGTTATATTCTACTTTTTCCCCTCTTTGCAGCAATTTGTTGATTTTTCTTGTTTTCTCCAAAAGTTCCATGATGATTCCTCCCTCAAATTTTAAGCACGCGGATGATTTTTCTGATATACAGAAGTAATACGTTCAGTCGTAATGTGAGTATAAATCTGCGTTGTGGACAGATTAGCATGTCCAAGCAATTCCTGAACAGCCCTTAAATCAGCACCATGATCTAAAAGATGTGTGGCAAAAGTATGCCTGATCGTGTGAGGACTGACTTTTTTCTGCATAGCCAGTTGGGTTATATATTTATCTAAGATCCTACGGACACTGCGATCCGTCAGCGGACCTCCCCTGCTATTAACAAAAACCTTGTCATGCGCCTCTGTTTTATTCTTTTCCATCAAAGCTCCGCGTGTAACTTGCAAATACTGCCGTACAGCCTGGCAGCAGGTATGCCCTATCGGTACGATACGTTCTTTATTGCCTTTCCCCAGCAGCAAAACATATTGGCTGCCAAGATCTATATTAGTCACCGTAAGTCCCACCAATTCGGAAACACGGCAACCTGTGGCATAGAGTAATTCTAATATCGCCTGATCTCTTAATCCCAGCGTATCTTTATCCGGTAAGGTTAATATCTCATTGATTTCCAGTTCTTCCAAAAATACAGGTAATCTTTTTTCCAGCTTTGGCGTTCTTACCTTAACAAAAGGATTTTGCTCCACATAATTTTCTCGCATTAAAAACTTATAAAAAGAACGCAGCGAAGAAATCCGCCTGGCAATCGTCGTACGCGCATACTTTTCTTTATTGAGCAGCGCTAAATAGGCACGAATATCCAAAACTCCGATCTTCTGCCATTGAAAATCTTTCCCCAGCCGTTCTGCTAAAAAATTACTGAATAAACTTATATCAGCGGCATAATTTTTAACAGTCAGCGGCGACGTGTTTTTTTCAACCTGCAGATACCTGAGAAACTTATCAACCATAGGATATTGCGATATTGACTCTGCCATAATAAATCCCTTCTTCTTATGTAGACTTATAGTATCACAAACCAGGAAGCTATTTCAATAACCAAGTACTAAATTTTTTGAATTTTTTATTGAATACACAAAAATGTGTAAAAATCTGAATATAAACAAAAATAGCGGCCAATTTAATGTGCCGCTACTCTTAATATTTTAATTTTTTATGCCTAAAGTCTGCCAGATGCCTTCGTGCTGAACTGATTTTGCATCAAAGTGCAGCCAATTAAAAGTCAACTGCAAAATAGTACTGATGCCAAACGCAGCTATTATAGTACCTAAACCAACCTTCGCTCCCAGCAGCCAGCCAGCCAGCAAAACACTGCCTTCTATAAGGCCTCTGATCATACCAATCGGAACTTTCGGCAGCCGACGTTTTAACCCAATCATCAAAGAATCGCGCGGACCAGAGCCAAGTCCGGCACTGATATAAAAATAAGTGCCCAGACTGATGGAAAACTGCCCTAAAAACATTACGATGATTCCCAGCCAATAATTTTCTATTAAAGGTACAGCATGATAGTACTGAAGAACATCAACACCAAAACCGATCAATACAGCATTAAGAATCGTACCTAATCCAAACCGCTCACCCATAGCAACTGTCACTACTAAAATCAAAAGCCCACTCAAAACATTGATCGTCCCATAGGTCAATCCTGTAACATAGGAAACACCGATACCAAAGGCTTCCCATGGCGCCAAGCCGATATTAGCCTGGATGCCAAGGGTCAAACCAATGGAATACAGTGCCAGACCAAAGTGCAGCCGCAGCAGTTTAAAAAACAAGTTATGTTTGTCTTTCCAGTTCATCACAGCTTACTTGATTATTTGCAGTACATCCTGCAAAGCATTCAATGAGCGCTCTGCAATCAGAGCGTTTTTCTCTTTTTTATTACGTATCTTTTTACCTAAAGACGGCAGCAGTCCAAAATTAACATTCATCGGCTGAAAATCCCTGATTTCAGGATTGCTTATATAATGTGCCAATGCACCGTGAGCTGTTTCTTTAGGGAAGGTAATATCGGGAAGCTCTAAATAAGCCCGAGCGGTATGAATACCAGCCATCAAACCAGAAGCAGCCGATTCCACATAGCCTTCTACACCTGTCATTTGCCCGGCAAAGTAAAATCTCGGCATCGCTTTAAAATTAAACTTATCATTCAATAATTTAGGCGAATTGATATAAGAGTTTTTGTGCATTACACCATACCGGACAAATTCTGCATTTTCCAGCCCCGGAATCATACCAAAAACACGTTTTTGCTCAGGCCATTTTAAATGAGTCTGAAATCCGACCAGATTATACAGCGAAGCAGCAGCATTATCCTGACGCAGCTGGACCACGGCGTATGCCTGTTTACCAGTTCTCTGATCTACCAGTCCAACAGGCTTTAGTGGACCGAAGCGCATGGTATCTTCACCGCGTCGAGCCATTTCTTCAATAGGCATACAGGCTTCAAAAAAAACTTCTTTTTCAAATTCTTTGACCGGAGCCAGCTCTGCTGTTCGTAAAGCTTCCCAAAACGCCAGATATTCTTCTTTGGTTTCAAACGGGCAATTCAAATAATCTGCATCACCTTTATCATAACGTGAGGCACGATATACTTTTTCATAATTCAAGGACTCTGCGGTCACAATAGGCGCAGCGGCATCAAAAAAATGAAAATAATCTGCTTCTACCAGCTTTTTGATATTTTCAGCCAATACTGCTGACGTCAAAGGCCCGCTGGCAACTACAACATAACCTTCCAACTGCTGCAAATCTGTTACTTCTTCATAAACCACAGTAATTAAAGGGTGATTTTTAATAATTTCCGTAATTCCCTGAGCAAAACCTTCCCTGTCGACAGCTAAGGCTCCGCCGGCTGGAATCTGATGTTTATCAGCCTGCTGCATGATCAGAGAATCAAGGCGGCGCATCTCTTCTTTAAGAAGACCGACAGCATTTTCCAAATTATTGGCACGCAGAGAATTGCTGCAAACAAGTTCCGCAAAGTCTGCAGTTTTATGCGCTTCGTCAGACTTTACCGGACGCATTTCATGCAAAATTACAGGAATGCCATATCTAATTATTTGATATGCTGCTTCACAGCCGGCTAAACCTGCGCCGATAACATGAATCGGTTTATTTGCTTTTAGCACTTTTGCGTCCTGCCTTTCCTTTTTTTATATGCAAGCCATTTTCACAGGTTTCATTAGAACAGTACAGTTTCTTATTGCCGTTCTTTTCAATTCGTTCCAGCATCACTTTACCGCATTTCGGACATTTTTCTTCTGTTGGCCTGTCCCATGATGTAAATTTACATTCCGGATAATTGGCACAGCCATAAAAAATACGGCGCGTTTTTGTCTTGCGCTCGATAACTTCACCGCCGCATTCAGGGCACTTAACACCGATCTTATGCAGAATCGGCTTCGTGTTGCGGCATTCCGGAAAACCGGGACATGCCAGGAACTTACCAAAACGCCCCTGCTTTATTACCATCATACGTCCGCATTTTTCGCATTTCACATCACTGACTTCTACAGGAGCTTCTACTGCCTCAATTTCTTTGTCGGCTTTTTCCATCAATTTTGAAAACGGCACATAGAATTTTTCCAGTATTTTAGTCTTATCAGCTTTATGCTCAGCAATCTCATCAAGCTCTGTTTCTAATTCAGCAGAAAAAGGAATATCAATAATATCTTTGAAATAATTAGTCAGCATATCGACGATCATGAGCCCCAGCTCGGTAATCATCAGTTTTTTGCCTTCCTTAGCAATATAACCGCGGTCCAGAATAGTCTGGATAGTAGGCGAATAAGTACTCGGCCGTCCAATACCTTTGTCTTCCAGCTCTTTTACCAGGGTCGCCTCAGTAAAGTGCGCCGGTGGTTCGGTGAAGTGCTGTTCAGCCGGTAAAAGTTTATATAATTCTACAGGCGTTTTAGCCTCCAGATAAGGAACGGTTTTATCCTTATCCTCGAGCAGGTCTTTTTTATCGCTTAGCTTTAAAAAGCCTTCAAACTTCAAAACAGAGCCCGTTGCACGCAATTGGTAATCGCCGGCGCCGATCAGCAAAGTAGTAACATCAAAAACAGCCGATGCCATCTGACTTGCAACAGCACGGTTCCAAATCAAAGAATAGAGCTTAAGCTGATCTTTATTCAGATGTTTTGCCATTTCCAGCGGTGTACGATGTACACTTGTGGGGCGGATCGCCTCATGTGCATCCTGGGCATTTTTTTTACTTGAATAGCTGTTTGCATGTGAAGGCCTGAATTCTTTGCCAAACTCACTTTCAATATAACTGCGGATATCAGCAGCAGCAACATCAGCAATACGTACTGAGTCGGTTCTCATATAAGTAATCAAACCGACAGAACCTTCTTTGCCCACAGCAACACCTTCGTACAGCTGTTGAGCTACCATCATCGTCTTTTTGGTAGTAAAATTCAGACGTTTAACAGCCTCCTGCTGCAGGCTGCTGGTAGTAAACGGAGGCAGCGGATTACGTTTACGCTCTTTTTTTGTTGCTTCTTCAATGATATAAGCAGCTTTAGCCAAAGCTTTTTCTACAATAGCCGCTTCCTCAGCAGTATGTATTTCCAGTTTTTTGCCCAGATGTTTGATAACCTCTGCTTCAAAAATAGGAGCTTTAGCTTTTTCACGCAGTTTAGCATTCAAAGTCCAATATTCTTTAGGAATGAAATCAGCGATTTCTTTTTCACGGTCAGCAATGATTTTTACTGCTACCGATTGTACACGTCCGGCACTCAAGCCTTTTCTTATTTTACGCCATAACAAAGGACTAAGCTGATAGCCTACGATACGATCAATAATACGACGTGCCTGTTGAGCATCAACTTTATCCAAATCAATCGGGCGCGGATTCTTCAAAGCATCTTTTATGGCACCAGAAGTGATTTCATGAAACTCAATCCGACAGTTTGCTTCCGGATCAACACCAAGGATATGCGCTAAATGCCAGCCAATAGCTTCGCCTTCGCGATCAGGGTCAGTTGCCAGATAAATTTTATCAGCTTTTTTGGCCAAAGTTTTCAATTCTTTAATCAATTCGCCTTTACCGCGAATATTAATATATTTAGGCTCAAAATCATGTTCGATATCAACGCCAAACAAACTTTTTGGCAAATCGCGCAAATGTCCCATTGAAGCGCGGACAGTATAATTGCGCCCTAAAAATTTTTCAATAGTTTTTGACTTAGTAGGTGATTCCACGATTACTAAATTTTTCGTCATAATAATAAGTCCTCCTAAATTCGGTAATACCTGCGCCCATCTGCCAGGCCAAGTTTACCTTGCATTTGCAGATCCAGCAGTTCCCCGCTGATCTCTGCCAGAGAGCGACCGCTTAATTCTACCAGTTCCTCTAACGTAACCGGTTCCTGTGTCATTATATCCATCAATTGTTTAGCCAGTTCTGAAACGGCCTCTGCTCCTTCACTGGCAAACAACGATAAATTCTCTATTTTCTGCTTACTGCCGAAGTTCAATTCCAGATCATTCAAAATATCTTCCGGCCTATCTACAAGCTGTGCTCCAGATTTTATCAGACTATGGCAGCCAATACTGTTAGGCAGATAAATACTTCCTGGAATACAATATACCTCATGCCCTTCATCTGCGGCAAATTCAGCCGTTATCATAGCACCGCTCTTTTTAGCCGCCTCAACTACCAGTATACCTTTCGTCATTCCGTTGATGATTCTGTTGCGCGACGGGAAGTTAGCAGCAAGAGGTTCTGTTCCAGGTGCAAATTCTGTTACCAGCGCCCCATTTGAACATATCTGCTCGAAAAGCACCGTATTTTCACGCGGATAAACAACATCTATACCGCAGCCAAGTACGGCAATCGTACTTCCCCCAGCCTGTAAAGCACCTTTGTGAGCAGCACTGTCAATACCCTTAGCTCCACCGCTTACAATAACCAGCCCCGCTGAAGCAAGATCAGCAGCAAAGTCACCCGCCGCCTTTAACCCATAAGCAGAAGCTCGACGTGAACCAACGATACCTATACTGCAATCAAGCCTGGGCAAATTACCCTTGATATATAAAACCTTTGGCGGTAATGCGATATGCCTTAATGAAACTGGATAGTCCGCATCACTGCTTATCATCAGTCGCACCTGCTGCCGCTCACAAAAATTTCTGCAGCTGTTCAGGTAACGCAAGATTTCTAAATTTTAGGAACTTATCAATGGCCGCCTCTTTATAAACGCGGGCAGCCAAAAGCTCTTGTCGATCAGCAAGATACGCACTACGCGCACTGCCAAACACCGCAACTAAAGCTTCAAGCTTACTGTTGCCCAATCCGGCAGCAGCGCTTAAAGCACCCCAATAATAACGCTCCACAGCAATGCCTCCGATAAATTGCAGGCATCCACACGAAAACCGGGTGTCGCAAAATATTATTTTTCCCAAATCCATTTCATTATAGAGTTGATTTAGTCAACGGTCAAGCTTTTACTTATTTTTCAAGTTTTTTTAAAATATAATTGCTTATTTCTTCTGCAGCTCCAGGTTTACCATATTTCAAGCTGCGCTGCTGCCTCTGAAGTAAGCGTACTTGGGAGTCAACATCCGCATATCGGCAGACCATCGTTTTTACTTCCTGAGGCGAACCGGCTACCTGTGCACCGCAATACTGCTCTAAATAAACAGCATTACCGGTTTCCTGACCAGGTAGCGGCTTATAAATAATATAATCGCAGCCTGCAATCAATGTTTCAGCCGCCGTTAAGCCACCGGCTTTAGTTACGACAATATCAGCAGCCAGCAATAACTCCGGTACATCATCCGTAAAGCCATAAACAGTCAGTGGTATTTCTTTAAAAATTTCCAGACGGTGCTGCAAAATTTCATTATGTCCTGCGACCGCAATTATTTTCAAATTCTGCGGCAAATAACCATGGAAAGCTTTAACTATGCTCTCCATCGGTAACAAGCCTTCGCCGCCGCCCATCAACAGACATACTATATCCTGCTCAGGCCAGTTAAATTTACGCCGCAGCTCCTGACGATCATATGCCTGGTAAAACTGCCGCCGAACCGGTATTCCCGTCGGTAAAACCTCAGCATCAGTCCCATCAAACTGTGCACGCAGATTTTCTGATGCTGCAAAATACACATCAACGCCTTCGCAAAGCCACCATTTATGTACAGTATAATCAGTAACCACCGCTCCCAACAGCAAATCCGGCTTGAATTTTTTCTTATAGATAGCCATGATACCTGCCGGTGTAGCATGTGTGGCAATTACAGCATCGGGGTTGGTCCTGACAATAAAATCCTGTGCCAAACCTGCTAAGGTACCATTAATAAAGTTACGCAGCCATAGCGACCCGCTCTGACGGTTTCCCCATTTATAAGCCAGCTCATACAGCCAGGGACAATATGAGAGTACCCATAAATAAAAACGTAAAAAAGCATTGCCGATACTGCCCGGAAAAAAGTCAAAAATACTTCCGTGCACTACCTGCACATTGTCTGCCAGGGCAAAAGACTGTTCCAGAGCTTGAGCTGCCAGCTTATGTCCTGAACCTATCGGAGCCGACAATAATAATATTGTATATTTTTTTTCACAAGATACCATTTATAAACTCCATTTAAGAAAAATTTATCAAAAAACTTGAACCTGTAGCGCTATTATTGTATCATAAAATGTAATTAGCACAATATCAAGAGCTAATTTATTCTATATAATGATGGAGGTTATCATGAAAAATCGTTTACCAGTTGAACATTTTCATTTTCCGGTAGAAAAAATCAAAGCCGGTTATTACACCGACGCTTATTTTCTGCGTACCGAGGAGATACTGAATGGCGATAATCACCATCCTAGAGTAATGATGCAGCTTTTTACCCGTGAACCGGTAGTTGTTTGCGGCATCGATGAAACTATCGCCCTGATCAAAACCTGCGCACATAATCCTGAAAATATTACGATCCATGCTTTACATGACGGAGATGAAGTTGCCCCCTGGGAAACACTAATGACGATCGAAGGTGATCTGGCAGACTTTGCCCATCTGGAAACTATCTATCTTGGTTTTCTGGCACGGCAAAGCCGTATCGCTACTAATGTACGCCGTGTTGTTAAAGCAGCCAACGGCAAACCGGTCCTCTTTTTCCCTGCCCGGTATGATACCTATCAAACCCAGGAATCTGACGGCTATGCTGCTATGATTGGCGGTATCAAAGGTTTCTCTACTGATGCCAACGCCTTAGCCAGCAACGGCAAAGGTCTGGGAACTATTCCCCACGCCCTGATCGCAGCATACAACGGCGACACGCTGGCAGCAACCAGCGCCTTTGATAAATATGTAGCGCCTGATATCGCGCGTATTGCCCTGGTCGACTTTGATAATGACTGTGTTGGTACGACTTTACAGGTAGCACGCAAACTTGGCCGCAAATTAGCAGGAGTCCGCCTGGATACCTCTGGCACTATGGTAGATAAAAGCCTGCTCAGCCAAATGGGTATGTTCAAACCGACAGGCGTCTGCAAGGAACTAGTACATAATGTACGCACAGCACTTGATGCAGAAGGTTTCGATTATGTAAAAATTATCGTTTCCGGCGGATTTGACGCCGAACGTATCAAAGAGTTTGAAGCATTAAAGGTTCCTGTAGATACTTATGCAGTAGGATCCAGCCTTTTTGACGGTAATATCAACTTTACAGCGGATATCGTTATGGTAGACGGCAAAGAATGCGCCAAAGCAGGACGAGTACATCTTCCCAACCCACGGCTGGAACTTGTTAAGTAATTTTGAAAAAAGTAAAAGCACTGTGAGATTCTCACAGTGCTTTTTTATCAAACAAGATTATTTCTTCCAGATACCAAGCGGAGCTCCTACAGGCCAGAACTGACGACCATAGAAATTATTAAGGAACCCGGCTCCGGCGCCATATAAGGAAATAAGCGCTACTGCCATTTCAGCATAAGCAGCCATGGTGTGCGGGAAATGACCGCCGATACCAAGTCCGTCTAAAGCTAAACCTAAAAGTAAGATATCAATGAAAACCATATCTACGAATAAGAACAGACTTGCAGAGGACGCAGCAATGGTACCAATGCAGGCAAATATAAAATAGGCCAAAAATGCAAAACCAATAGCTTTAGGATCTACACCGGCAGCAAGACCAGGACCAAAGGTTCCTGCTTTAATCATCCAGCTCATACCTACTGCAGACCAGAAAAAGCCGAAAGCACTGAAAATTGTTGCGCCAAAAATATTGCGATGGCAATAGTCAAAATAACCAGCCAACAGCTGGGCGAAGGATCCGCAGAAAAGAGCCCACGGCAAAACCCAGGATACTCCTTCAACGATACCTAATTTTTGTGCAGAAGCCACCATTGTTACGACGGCCAGACCAAATAGTCCCAAGGGTGTAGGGTCGGCTACTGCGATTTGAACATGCTGCGTTGAATCATTATTAGTACTCATTCATACGCCTCCTTTATTTTGGTTTGGTTGTGAATTATTCCACACGCATATATAATATACTTTAAAACTAACAACATCGTCAATAACTGTTACATAAATTTAGCACTTTTGTATACAAGTGTGATATTGTATATTTTTCAGAAAACTTATCTGTACTATAATCGCACTATTTTAGTATATAATTTATATAAAAGGAAGTGATTTTATGAGTTTAAATGCTACCCCATCTTCTGAACGCGTTCATATCGGAATCTTCGGTAAACGTAACGCTGGCAAATCAAGCCTTATCAACGCGATCACCGGGCAAAATTTAGCAATCGTTTCTGAAACCAAAGGTACAACCACAGATCCCGTTTATAAAGCTATGGAGCTGCTGCCACTGGGACCGGTAATGATCATTGATACTCCTGGCATCGACGATGAAGGCGTTTTGGGCAGCCTGCGCATTCAAAAAGCATATCAGGTCCTCAACAAAACCGATATCGCGCTTGTAATTATTGACGCTGCAGTTGGCCCTTCTGCTGAAGATCTGCGTTTCATAAAACGGATCAATGCTAAAAAAATCCCCCTGCTCATCGTTATCAACAAATGTGAAACCATAAATGAAGATAAAAAAAATGCTTATCAAGCTCTGCTGCCAAATTGGAAACTTTTATTTGTCAGTGCTGAACAGAAGCTCAATATTTTTGAGCTTAAAGAAGCAATCTCCCAAGCCGTACCTGCAGATGAAAATAAAGCACAGATAGTTGCTGATCTGCTGTCGCCTTCGGACTTCGTTGTATTAGTAGTGCCCATCGATTCTGCCGCCCCTAAAGGAAGACTGATCCTACCGCAGCAGCAGACGATCCGCGATATTTTGGAAGCAGATGCTGCCGCTATTGTAGTTAAAGAAAACGAACTGACCAACACACTGCAAAATTTAGGTAAACGACCTAAACTGGTTATCACCGACAGCCAGGTCTTTAAAAAAGTTGCTGCTGAAACGCCGGCAGATATTCTTCTAACCTCTTTTTCGATCCTGTTTGCACGCTATAAAGGTAATCTGCTGACTGCCGTTCAAGGAGTTACCGCAGTTGAAAGCCTTGAGGACGGAGATAAAATTCTTGTCGGCGAAGGCTGCACACATCACCGCCAATGCGATGATATCGGCACCGTCAAGCTGCCACTCTGGATCAAAGAATATACCGGTAAAAATCCAGAATTTATTTTTACCAGCGGCACGGAATTTCCCCTGGACTTATCACCGTATAAAATGATTATCCACTGCGGCGCCTGTATGCTGAACGAACGTGAAATGCAGTACCGCATCAAATGTGCTGCGGACCAAAACATACCTTTCACCAATTACGGTATCACAATCGCCTATATCAACGGTATTTTAAAACGCACCGTTGAACCCTTCCCACAGATTTATAAATTACTGGATAAATAATAAAAAGCTGAAACCAAAAGGTTTCAGCTTTTTATTTAAACTTTAGCGTACTTCTTCAAACATTTCCGCACCCACACCGCAGGTAGGACAGGTATAATCTTCTGGCAGGCTTGCACCTTCATAAATATAACCGCAGACCTTACAGCGGAATTGTTTTAAACCTGCTGTAGGCTGAACTTCTGTCGGAGCGATATAAATTCCTCCCAAATCAGCACTTCTGTCAAAATACACCGTGTGCAGCATCTGTTCTGCCAGCTCACTTAAGGGTTCACCGTAAAATTCTTCGTATAATTTAATGATTTCAGGATTTTCGTGGCTTAACCGCAGCTGCATTGAATCGTCGCGTTTATAAAGGCCTTCGATACGTTTAGCGCGAAGCGCGTCACCTTTATATTCCCTGTCTTTAGGCTGGCCACCGCCACCGATACATCCACCAGGACAAGTCATTACTTCGACAAAATGGTAGCTTTTTTCGCCGCTTTTGATTTTTTTCGATCAATTTACGGACGTTAGCGGTACCATAGACGATAGCGACCTTTACTTCCAAGCCGTCAATGTCTACGGAAGCTTCTTTGATACCTTCCAGACCGCGCACGGGCTGCAGATCATATAGTGCTGCCGGAGCAGTTTTTTTCGTTACAAAAGTGTAGGCACTGCGTACTGCAGCTTCCATAACGCCGCCGGTATTACCAAAAATCACTCCGGCGCCTGATCCCATTCCCATAAAGTCATCATATGCCTGATCTTCCAATGCTGTGAAATCAATATTTTCATCTTTAGCCAGCATTGCCAGTTCACGCGTAGTAATAACATAATCCATATCACGCATACCGTCAATACCTAAATGCCTTGCAGCTGCATTCATCTCATCACGTCGGATTTCATATTTTTTAGCTGTACAGGGAGTAACAGCCACATTAACTATTTTTTGGGGATCAAGTCCCATTTTTTTCGCAAAATAAGTTTTTATTGTCGGCCCCTGCATTCCTATAGGGCTTTTAGCACTGGAAATATGCGGAAGCATTTCCGGATAATAGGTTTCAGCAAATTTGACCCAAGCCGGACAGCAACTGGTAAACTGCGGCAGCGGTTTTTCGCCTTTTGTGATACGTTCCACCAGCTCACTGGCTTCTTCCATGATCGTCAGGTCAGCAGCAAAATTAGTATCCAGCACATAATCTGCCCCCAGTTTTTTCAGCAGCGCTACCATTTTTCCTTCAACAAAGCTGCCGTCTGCCATAGCAAATTCTTCACCTAAAGCAATGCGTACAGAAGGCGAAGTGCTGAAAATAACAATCTTTTCAGGATCGCGCATTGCTGCTGCTACTTCATAGGCCTCAACCTTTTCAGTAATACTGTCTGCCGGGCACACATTAGCGCACTGCCCGCAGTTGATACAGATAGGCACATCTCCGGTCGCCTTGAGATCGTAGGTGCCGCAGACACCGATATAATCGGTGCAGACTGCTTTACAGGAACCGCATTTGATGCATTTGAATTCCAGTCTTTGTACCGCAGGATTATCCGGTTCAATCGCAACACGGATATCCGTAAATTGATGTTTACTCATATAAAGGACCCTCCTCTTTTATCACTGCCTTTATTATAACTGCTCTCAATTATTCTTGCAATAGATACTAAAAGAAAATTATTATCCTAATTACAGATAAAAATAACTGCCTTAACGCAGTTATTTTATCTGTCCATATAAATTTATTCAAAAGTATAAAACTCATCGCCACTGCCGCAGTAGATATGAGTAAATAAAGCACACTGCTATTTTTTATAACGTTTATAAGCAAAAAACACGATGCCCGTAACAATAACCAACACTGTCAAACGCATACTGTTTTGCTTAAAATTTACAATATCATGCCCAATAACAACTTCTAATGCTGTTGAAGGAAATTTACCGATCAGGTTGGCAATAATGTAATCTCTAACGCTGATTTTACTCAAAGCCCCGATGGCAGTTAAAATTCCCGAAGGAAAATAAGGCAGCGCTCTGGCAAATGCCATCCACTGCAAACCGTTCTTACCGCTGGCTTCGTCGATATTTTTCAGGCTGTTACTTGTAGCAATGATCTTTTCAGCAGTACCTCTGAATAAATAACGCATCAGCAGAAAGCTGATCACAACACCGACAGTTTCCGCCAGCCAGGAAATCAGTATTCCCAGTGGCAGACCGAAAATCAAACCATTCGCCGTAGAAAGAAAAATTGAAGGAAAAATACTGGCCGCATTGATGAACACATCCAGTAAAAAACTGATCACAATTGCCCAAGGTCCAAAAGACCGTAAATATTCAGCCAAAGCATTGACGTTACCGCTGATAGCCAGTTTAAGGGTTTTATCAAAAAAATCCTGAGCAAAAAAATGTATACAGCATCCCAGCAACACAAAAAAAGCCACCGCAATGATTTTAGTTATGACATCAGGGTCACGATACCATTTAGTTTTATTCTCCATTAAATCTCCTTTAATATTACGAATAAAAAATACGCTGGAACCGTTCGTCAAATTGACTGCTAAGAGCATCTTCGATCTCTCGCAGCATCTGCGGGTTCTTGAACGCTTTTTTCGCTAATTCACGTGCTTCTATCAAAACGCCTATATCTTGCAGTATATCAGCAATATATAAATCAGGCAAGCCGTGCTGACGCAAACCGAATAATTGCCCGGCACCGCGCAGCTCCAGATCTTTTTCTGCCAGAAAGAACCCGTTATCACTGTCGCGCAATACCTGCAGTCGTTCCAGTGTTTCCTTATTGTCATTATCCGTAAGCAGCACACAGTACGACTGATCCTTGCCGCGCCCTACCCTGCCGCGCAGCTGATGCATCTGGGCCAACCCGAATCTGTCAGCATTTTCGATGATCATCAGCGTTGCATTGGGAACATTGACACCAACTTCAATAACTGTCGTCGTAATCAGCACTTTGATTTCTCCTGCGGCAAAGAGGCTCATAATGTCTTCTTTTTCCTGGTTTTTCAAACGTCCGTGCAGCAGAGCGCAGGGAATATTTTTTAAATACGTTGCCTGCAGTTCCGTATAAACTTCTGTTGCCGAGCGCGCTTCTACACCTTCAGATTCATCGATCAGAGCACAGACAACATAAGCCTGATGTCCGGCCTGTACCTGACGCACCAGTCCAGCATATACGGCATTACGCTTCTCACCGGTGTAGCACAAAGTCTCAATCGGTTTACGTCCACCAGGTTTTCCCTGCATCATGGAAGTATCAAGATCACCATAAATAGTTAAAGCTAAGGTTCGCGGGATCGGAGTAGCAGTCATAACTAAAATATCTGGGGCAAACTGTGATTTATTGGATAATTTCGCCCTCTGATCTACACCAAAACGATGCTGTTCATCAGTAACCACCAGCGCTAATCTGGCAAAAACAACATCGTCCTGGATCAGGGCATGCGTGCCAACCAGTACATCAATCTCTCCCAGTTCCAGATTTTCCAAAATTTCTCGACGTTTAGCTTTTTTGACACTGCTTGTCAAAAGCTCGACTCTTAACCCCTGTTTGCCCAAATATTCTGTCAGGGTTTCAAAATGCTGCTGTGCCAAAATTTCTGTCGGCACCATAATACAGCCCTGATATCCGTTTTCAGCCGTTTTAGCCAGCGCCAGAGCCGAAACAACAGTCTTGCCAGATCCTACATCGCCCTGCAGCAACCTGTGCATCGGCTTGTTATCCTGCATATCAAGTGATATTTCCTGCCAGGCCTTCTGCTGCGCTTCAGTAAGTTCAAACGGCAGTGAGTTTTTCACCGCTGTAACAAGCTTGCCGTCCACGCCGTGCTTGATGCCCTGCCTCACCTCTTTAATGCGATCGCGATAATAGAGCAGCCCGCATTGCAGTAAAAACAGTTCTTCAAAAATGAATCTTTTTTTAGCTTCTGCCAGTTTAGCAAAACTGCCAGGAAAATGAATATTCTTCAATGCAGTATAACGATCCGGCAGCTGCCTTTCCGTTATAATACTTGCCGGCAATGTTTCCGGCAAATATTGTTCTGCCTTTGCCAGTGCCTGTTTGACTGCTGTGCGTACCGCTACCTGTGTCAAAGAGCCTGTCAGACTATAAACAGGTAAAATTCCTAAAGCATTGATACTTTCATTACGGTCGGCAATTTGAATAAACGCTTCGGAAACAAATTTTGCCGTTGTACCGCGGCGTACTTTACCAATAACAATCAGACGCATACCTGATTTGTATTTACGGGCCTGATACCGCTGCGCTGCAAACAGAAAAATATCGGCGTAACTGCCATCGTCCTGAACTGTGATAACAGTATAGCGTTTCCCTCTGCCTGAATATTTATCTGAAACTCGAAACACTTCCCCTGTAAAAAGCTGTTTTTCGTTATCAGTAGTCAGCTCTCCGATACGTTTCACTTTAGAATAATCAAGATAACTGTCCATTCTCGGGAACCGGTTGAGTAGATCACCGACCGTTTCTATATTCAATTTCTGAAATTCTAAAGCTTTTTTTATCCCTATACCTTTTAAACTGGTAACAGGCTCACGCCACCACATAAAATCACTGCCAATCTATAAAATTTACTTGCTTTTACCTACAGTCTATGGTATGATACTTTTGTTAAATTTGTAACTAATGCTCGTAATACGTTAAGGAGGTGGGACTCATGGCATCCATTTGCGAAGTCTGCGGCAAAGGTACTCTCGCTGGCAATAACGTCAGCCATTCCAATAGACATACTAAACGTGCTTGGAAACCGAACATTCAACAAGTAAGGGCTATTGTTAACGAATCTGTAAAACGCGTTAATGTTTGCACTCGTTGCTTGCGTTCCGGTAAAGTTACCCGCGCTATCTAATTTATGATTATTAAAAATAAACCAAATACCTAACGGTATTTGGTTTATTTTTATTTTACCGGTACACCGCATTCCGGACAAAATTTTACAAGCGAACTGATTTTGGCCTTACAGCTGGGACAAAGGATAAAGGCCCGGTATTCACGCAGCTTGTTTTCAAATAAGTCGTAAAAAAGATTGACTTCTTTATCCTGTGGCTTCCAGTTATAAACCTGAATCCTCTTACCATGAACATCAGCAAAAACCTGAGTAGTTTCTTCGTCCATAGCCTGTGCCGAAAAACGCATAACCTTTTTATCATTATGGCATTCAAGAATGCCATTTTCATCATCACGGGAATCAACCGTCACACCCATTTCATTGACTGTAAGCAATAACAGATTCCAAGCGCTTTTATTGTTTATTTCGTAAATACGGTTATCAAAACAACCGCCGGCACCATCAATTCTCATTAGCTGACCTCCAGAAAATTTTAGATAATAAATTAATACTCATATTATAACATAAAATGAACGCCAATCGCAGTGCTTCAAACGAATAAATCGTAACAATTATGTAAAAAATCCCCAAACCTGACGGCTTGGGGATTTATTTTCAACCTTATTATTTTGCGTAGTCAACAGCGCGTGTTTCACGAATGATGACGACTTTGATCTGACCGGGATATTCCATCTCGGCTTCAATCTTTTTAGCAATATCGCGCGCTAACAAAATAGATGTAGCATCATCGATCTGGTCAGGTTTTACCATTATGCGAATTTCGCGTCCTGCTTGGACAGCAAAGCATTTTTCAACGCCTTCAAAAGATTCAGAAATCTCTTCCAATCGAGTTAACCGTTTCAAATAGCTTTCCAATGTTTCGCGTCTCGCGCCAGGTCTTGCGGCAGAAACAGCATCAGCTGCAGCTACCAGAACTGCTTCAACACTCTTAGGCTCTACATCGCCATGATGGGCCATGATAGCATTGAGTACCAATTCAGATTCACGATATTTCTTAGCAATTTCCATGCCGATCTCAACGTGGGAACCTTCCATCTCGTGATCGATAGCTTTACCAATATCATGCAGTAAACCAGCACGTTTGGCTAAAACTACGTCAACGCCCAATTCTGAGGCCATCAAGCCTGCTAGATGAGCAACCTCAACAGAATGATTCAGGACATTTTGACCATAGCTGGTACGATATTTCAAGCGGCCCAGTAATTTTATCAGTTCAGGATGCAAACCATGCACACCTACCGCAAAAGTAGCCTGCTCGCCAGCTTCTTTGATCTTTTGTTCGACCTCTTTTTGTGCTTTTTCAACCATTTCCTCGATACGGGACGGATGGATACGACCGTCGTTGATCAGTTTTTCCAGAGCAACGCGGGCAACCTCACGGCGTACGGGGTCAAAACCGGAAATAATTACCGCCTCCGGCGTATCGTCAATGATCAGGTCAATACCGGTCAAAGTTTCCAGTGTCCGGATATTTCTGCCCTCACGGCCAATGATACGGCCTTTCATTTCATCATTAGGCAGGGCTACTACAGAAACAGTAGTTTCTGCTACGTGGTCGGCCGCACAACGCTGAATCGCCAGAGAAATGATCTCTCTGGCCTTCTTGTCTGCTTCCTCTTTCGCCTGCTGCTCCAAATCTTTAATGAGCATTGCGGTTTCGTGTTTCACTTCTTCTTCAACAGATTGAAGAAGTTCTTTTTTAGCATCTTCGGTAGATAAACCGGACAAACGTTCCAGTTCACCCAATTGTTTTTGATATAATGCATCGACTTTAGCCTGACTGTCACTGAGGAAAGTCTCTCTAACAGCTAAGTGTTCCTCTTTTTTCTCAAAAGACTCTATCTTACGGTCAAGATTTTCTTCTTTTTGCAAAAGACGTCTTTCCTGACGTTGGATATCACTGCGACGCTCTTTATTTTCTCGTTCCATCTCACTGCGCATGCGGTGGATTTCTTCTTTAGCTTCTACTAACGCTTCTTTGCGTTTAGCTTCACCGGTCTGTTCCGCCTCCTGAATGATACGAATAGCGGTTTCTTCAGCAGTAGCAATTTTGTTTTCAGCAACATTTTTACGTACTAAATAACCGATCGCACCACCAACGGCACCAGCACCGATAGTAATACCGATAAGTTCTAAAATGATTTTCACCTCCTTATTAATTTTTAAAAAAAATGAGGCAACAAACTATTGTCGCCTCGTGGATAACATTCATTCATTAATTATTAACACGATTGGATACTATAATTTTAAATGGATTTTATATAAAAGTCAAGTTAGCAGTCATCCATTAATATCACAGAACCATGTATATTATTAATGCTTTTTTGAATATATTTACTTGCAAAGCCACGCGCATACAGGTACCTGCCAATAGCGGCCCGGCCTTCCTGCGTAGCAGGATCATATTTTTTAGGATTACGTTTTAAACAAGACTGCAGAGCCTTCTCCGCCCGTTCCTGTTCCTCAGCTTCAGAAAACTGCGCTAAAATATCGTTTATATAACGTTCGGCCACATTTTTTTTCTGCAGCTCCAGCCGCAGGTGACATCTGCCATAGTATTTTTTAGAAAGCCAGGCTTCAAAAACCCTCTGTCCATAACGTTTTTCATCTAAGAAACCATATTCCAGCAGTTTTTGGATAGTACTCTTGATGATGACAGCATCTGCACCTTTACGTTTCAGCTTCAGTTCCATATCCTTACGGCTGTAATCACGATAGCTCAGAATATCTAAAGCATAATCATACGCTTCCTGCTCAGTCGTTAAGTTCTTGGACGACCGGTTCAGCATCGCTTGCACCGCTTTCTGCGCTTACTAATTTGGCAATAGTATGCTCGCGGATCTTGGCTTCGATCTCAGCAGCCATTTCCGGATTTTCTTTGAGAAAATCTTTGACCTTTTCTTTGCCCTGTCCCAAACGAACCTCGCCGTAGGAATACCAGGCACCGCTTTTATTAATGATGTCAAACTCTGCACCCAGATCTACGATGCAGCCTTCATGGGAAATGCCTTCACCGTACATAATATCAAATTCTGCCTGTTTGAAAGGCGGAGCGATTTTATTTTTAACGATTTTCACGCGGGTACGGTTGCCTATCATATCGTTGCCGTTTTTCAGAGTTTCAATCCGCCGTACATCCATGCGGACAGTGGAATAAAATTTCAACGCTCTGCCGCCGGTAGTTGTTTCTGGATTTCCGAACATAACTCCGACTTTTTCGCGGATCTGATTGATGAAAACAGTAGCACATTTAGACTTGGAAATGATACCGGTCAGCTTACGCAGAGCCTGACTCATCAACCTGGCCTGCAGGCCAACGTGAGAATCACCCATCTCGCCTTCGATCTCTGCACGCGGTACCAAAGCCGCTACGGAGTCGATAACGATGATATCGATAGCGCCGCTGCGTACTAAAGCATCAGCGATCTCCAATGCCTGCTCGCCGTTATCAGGCTGCGAAATCAGCAGATTGTCGACATCGACGCCCAGCTTACGTGCGTATTCAGGGTCCAAAGCATGCTCAGCGTCGATAAACGCCGCATAACCACCGATTTTCTGTGTTTCAGCGATCATATGCAGGGCAACTGTAGTTTTACCGGAAGATTCCGGGCCATAGATCTCGATGACCCTGCCGCGTGGAATGCCGCCTACTCCCAAAGCTATATCTAAAGACAAAGCGCCTGTAGGAATAACCTCTATGTTCATTTTAGCGCTGGCTTCGCCCAATTTCATGATCGAACCTTTACCGAAATCTTTTTCGATTTGGCGCATTGCATTTTCCAACGCTTTTGTTTTTTCAGCGTTCAGTTTTTCCGTACTCATTTGATCAAGCCTCCTGTTTCGTTGCTGTCAATTACTATCTACAAATAGTATACAAACAACTGTTCGAGGTGTCAAGATTTATTTATTTTTTCAGCAACCGGGCAATTTCTTCCCCGCTGAATTTATAGGTTTCGTTGCAGAACTGGCAATGCACCTCTGTTTCCTCATCCTGACTCATGGCCGAGATATCTTCCTGCCCTAAAGTCGCCAATGCTCCCAATATCTTTTCTCTACTGCAGCGGCATTTATAACTCAGCTCTATGCTCTCCTGAATTGTTACATCTAGACCGCGGGCAATAGTTTTGATCATCTTTTCTGGAGTATAACCCAGCTCCAGCAGCTGCGTAACATAAGGAGTTAAACTGATGTTTTCCTCCAGCTGTGCCAGCGTTTCCTCTGCGCAGCCTGGCATTGCCTGAATAAAGTACCCGCCTGAAGCTATGACCTGCCCCTCTTTATTGACCAATACGCCTAACGCCACAGAAGACGGTGTCTGTTCAGACGTGTATAGATAATTAGTAAGGTCACTGGCGATCTCGCCGTCAACCAGTTCGGCATAGCCGGTAAAAGGTTCAGCGTTCTGCAGATAACGGGTCACAATAATATTGCCGGCTCCAATAGCGCCGCCAACATCCAGCTTGCCGTTTTTCAGCGGCAAAAATACATCCGGATCACCTACATAACCACGCACATGCGTGCCTTCTGCATCGGCAACGACTTCGCCGATCGGCCCGTCACCCTTTAAACGCAGGGCAATGCGTTCATTATCTTTCATAGTAGCTGCTAAAAGCAGGGCTCCGTTCATCGCCCTGCCCAAAGCGGCACTGGCTAAATGGGAAGTATGGTGCCTTGTAGCAGCCTCCTGTACAAGATTAGTAGTGCACAGCGCATAAATGCGTACACCTTCAGCCGTGCCTTTAGTCAGAATATCTTTCATTATATATACCTCTTAGAATCTACGATTAACGTACGTTTAAAATCAGATGTTTTTCAACAGATTGACCATTTCGATAGCAGTCATTGCAGCATCGACACCTTTGTTGCCAGATTTAGTACCGGCACGCTCAACAGCCTGCTCAATATTTTCGGTAGTCAAAACGCCGAAGGCTACAGGAACACCGGTTTCCAGACCAACATGCGCCACACCTTTGGAAGCTTCGGCACAAACATAGTCGAAATGAGGAGTAGAACCGCGGATGACCGCACCCAAACAGATAACAGCGTCATATTTGCCACTGACTGCAAGTTTCTGCGCTGCCAAAGGGATCTCGAACGCTCCCGGCACCCAAACTGCAGTAATATCCTCATTGTCCATACCATGACGTTCCAGGCAGTCGATAGCTCCACTCAAAAGCTTGCTGGTGATAAATTCGTTAAAACGGGCTACAACAATAGCCACTTTCATACCTTGTGCTGTTAATTGACCTTCTAAAGTTTTCATATTCATTGCCTCCATTAAAGTTAATTTGATTTTTATATCAGCTGCAGCAGTTGCAGTGTTTATGCTCATGACCTTCGTGCAGCTCATGTCCCATTTTTTCCTCTTTGACTTCCAGATAGAACTCGTTAAAAGGGTTAGCGTCGATAACAATAGGCACTCTTTCGCTTACGGTGATGCCATAGCCGGAAAGCCCCACACGTTTGGCAGGATTATTAGTGATCAGGCGAACGCTGGTCAATCCAAGATCGGAAAGGATCTGAGCTCCGATACCATAATCACGCAGATCCGGAGCAAAGCCCAGCTTGACATTGGCTTCAACGGTATCATAACCCTGATCCTGCAGCGCATAAGCCCTGATTTTATTTGCCAGACCGATACCACGTCCTTCCTGACGCATATACAGTACTACACCGCAGCCTTCTTTTTCTATCATTCGCAGCGCTGTTGCCAGCTGATCGCCGCAATCACAGCGCAGGGAACCGAACGCATCGCCGGTCAGGCATTCTGAATGTACGCGTACCAAGACATCTTTTTTACCGGACACATCACCTTTAACGATGGCAACATGGCACAGATCATCCAGATCATTTTCGTAAGCTACAGCGCGGAAATTGCCGTATTTACTCGGCAGTGCGGCTTCTGCCGCACGATGTACCATTTTTTCGTGCGCCTTGCGGTAAGCGACCAAAGCAGCAACAGTAATAAAAACAAAACCGTGTTCCTTAGCAAATTCTTTCAATTCAGGAGTACGGGCCATATTGCCGTCTTCGCTCATGATCTCGCAGCAGATACCGACCGGCTTCAACCCGGCCAGCTTACACAGATCTACAGTCGCCTCGGTATGTCCTGTGCGGCGCAGTACGCCGCCTTCACGCGCACGCAGTGGAAAAACATGTCCCGGCCGACGGAAATCATCAGGCTGCGCGTTATCGTCAGCACATTTTTTCATCGTATAAGCGCGTTCGTGCGCCGAAATACCCGTAGTAGTATCGACGTGATCGATCGATACGGAGAACGCAGTTTCGTGATTATCGGTATTTTTAGCTACCATTGCACCAAATTGCAGCTTATCCATGATCTCCGGAGCTGCCGGCATACAAATCAGACCGCGTGCGTATTTTGCCATAAAGTTTACTGCCTCAGGCGTACACAGCTCGGCAGCCATAATCAGATCACCTTCGTTTTCCCTATCCTCGTCATCAGTTACCAAAACCATTTTACCGGCTTTGATCGCTGCTATCGCTTCTTCAACTGTATTAAATTTGAACTCTTCCATTTTCATAGCCTCCTTATTTACATAAAACCGTTTTCGAATAAAGTAGCTTTACTCAAAACGCTGGTTTCATCCTTTTTCTCTGCTTTATTGCCAAACTTCAGCATCTGTTCAACATATTTACCGATAATGTCTGTCTCCAGATTGACCTCGTCGCCAACCGTCTTAAAGCCTAAAGTAGTTTCCTTAGACGTATGCGGGATAAGCGATACCGAAAAAGTATCCTCGGTGACATCCGTTACCGTCAGACTGATACCATCGATAGCGATAGAGCCCTTATGCAGGATGTAACGCATCAACTCCGGCGGCGTTTTTACCGTTACCACATTAGCTATGCCGTCCTGCCGGCATTTCGCGATCACACCGATCCCCTCCACATGACCACTGACGATATGTCCATCCAGGCCATCCATCAACCGCAGCGTCCGTTCCAGATTGACCCGGTCGCCGCTGCGCAGATCACGCAAATTGCTCAAACGCACGGTTTCCGGCATCACGTCAGCCGTAAACTCACCGCTGCCCAAAACAACTACTGTCAGGCAAACGCCGTTCACTGCAACGCTGTCGCCTATTTTTAAATTATCCAGCACTTTTTTAGCGGCTACAGTCAGATGATAACTGTTCTGCACTCTCTTTAACCCGCGCACAGTGCCAAGCTCTGCAACTAATCCAGTAAACATATCAGCATTTATTCCTTTCCACTCTGCCAGTCAGCAAAATATCTGCTCCCAAAGGCAGTGTTTCTGTCTCCTTCAAAACATAACAATCCTCCATCAGCGCAAATCCTTTGCCGCCGACCGGAGTCAACGCCTCTTTGCCTCCGATCAGTTTCGGTGCGATAAACGCATAAATACGATCCACCAAGCCGGCTTCTAAAAAGTCACCGTGCACCGTACTGCCTCCTTCAACCAAAATACTGGTCAGATTACGCCCAGCCAGCTCCTTTAGCAACAACGCTACAGGCAGCTTGCCATTGACCGCAGGCAGCTGCAGCACTTCTACCTTCGGCAGCGCCTGCAGCGCTTCTGCTTTGGCCTGCTTGGCGCCCGATAAACAAGTGCCTGTGACCAGCAAGGTTTCAGCCTCGCCGTCAAAAATCTTCGCAGTCATGGGTATTTCACAGTTACTGTCCAACACTATCCGCAGCGGGTTTCGCCCCTCTATCAACCTGGTAGTCAGCTCCGGATCATCTGCCAGCACCGTATTCTTACCGACCAGGATACAATCGTGAGCCTTGCGCAAATAGTGCCCATAAGCTCTGGCGTCCTCGCCGGTGATCCATTTCGAATCTCCGGTCCTTGTAGCTATCTTCCCGTCTAAAGTCATTGCATATTTCATCGAAACAAAGGGCCTTCCGGTTACGATCCAGTGAAAAAACTTCTCGTTGAGCAAACGTGCCTCTTCTGCACAAACGCCCACAGTAACCTCGATCCCCGCATCGCGTAAACGCTTAAAACCGTTGCCGGCAACCTTGGGGTTCGGGTCTTCGACCGCCGCAACCACACGTTTCAATCCGGCAGCAATAATCGCCTCGCAACAGGGTCCGGTACGTCCAAAATGCGAACAGGGCTCCAGTGTTACATAGATAGTTCCGCCGCGGGCCAGCTTTTTGGCTTCCTTCAACGCATTGATCTCGGCATGAGGCTGCCCTGCCTTATGATGATAGCCTTCGCCGACAACTTCTCCATCAGCGTTGACAATCACCGCCCCAACCATCGGGTTGGGGCTGGTATCACCCTCAGCCAGACAGGCTAAAGCCAGCGCCTGCCGCATATATAATTCATCGGCCATCAAATCACCTTCTTCAAGTAAGCTTACGATATGTCCTGAAATTAGAAAAACCACAGGCAAAACCTTTTGGGGTTTTGTCTATGGCTCAGTAAACAAACTCATAGCCGCCTTTTCTCATCCAGACTATACTGTCGGTACCGGAATCACACCGGATCATGCTCATAAAGAAGCTCGCGGACTATAACCGCCGGTAGGGAATCACACCCTGCCCCAAAGGCTACCGTATTTAATTACTTTCTAAATATAGCACAAAATATCCACAGCGTCAATTTCTTAAAAGCGAACTTCCTGTGAACAAACAGTATGCCTTCTGGCACCAACTATTTTTTTGGAAGCAGGCGGACTTGCTCTTACCGCCCGCTTCCAAAGATGGAGGAATGAGTGTAAACTCGTCTTATTGTCAGGCAGCAGCCCAAAGGCAAATCTGCCGTAACAGCTCTTGAAAATTAGCTTCCAGCATTGCTATCGCCTCAGCCGACGCATCATCGATATGCAGGCCTACGGTCACTGTAACAGTATGTCCAAGCATCCTGGCCAGTTCTAAGGCGGCTTTGCGTGCCAGCAGGTCTTCCTTATGCCCTGTCAGGCATAGTACCGATGCCGAAGAAGAAACTATATTTTTATCTTTTAAGCTGGGGCGCGGTACGCCTACGGCGACAGCGCCGATATGCTGCTTTTCACCGCCACCGATAACGACCGTCAGATCATTACCGCAGCGTACTGCCACAGCTTCCAACAAATATTCCTGCGCTCCTAAGGAAAAAGACTTTGCCTGCATTTTAGTCCTCCCCTTTCCAGGCCACAAAATGCTTATAATCAATACCAAACTGCATCAGGACCTTACCGATGATATGTTGCATTTGCTTTTCTACCGAATTTGACCCATTGTAAAAAGTCAGCATTGGCGGCACAACGACGCAGCCGTAATCAGCAGCTTCCTTGATATTACGCAGATGCAGCCTGCTCAAAGGCATTTCGCGCGGTACAATAACCACCTTCCTGCCCTCCTTTAGACAAACGTCAGCGGAACGTAGCAGCAGATTATCTGCATAGCCGGCTGCTATCCCGGCAACTGTTTTCATACTGCAGGGTATTACGATCATTCCATCAGTTTTAAACGAACCGCTGGAAATACTGGCAGCCATATTTTTATTGCTGTGCACAACATCGGCCAGAGCGCAGACATCCTGTACAGTAAGATCCGTTTCGCACTCAAAATTTTTAACTGCTCCTTCAGTTACAACTAAGTGAACTTCACAATCGGGGAGCAATTTTAAAGCTTTCAACATCTCATAGCCCAAAATGACCCCGCTGGCTCCGGAAATACCAACGATCAGACGCATCTCCAGCCCTCCTTTAACTATAAACTATTTATCAAATAAACCTAACATTGTCCAATATGGCACTTCAATAACAACCGTCATGATATAGATAACTATAATGAACGGAATACCCAGACGGATCGTTTCCTTCTGCGTATACATCCCGTTGTCTTCGCCCTGACCAACCAGCATATTCAAATGCTGGAACGGCAGTACATAGTGGGAAGCAACTGCGGAATAAGCAAGCAGTGCCGGTACCAGCGGCGTGATGCCCATCTGGCTGGTAAAAGTGATCATTGCCGGGATAATGATTCCCATAACGGCGATAACGCTGCCCAGCAGCATATGGATAACGATAGAAACAGTAGCGATAAACGCTGCCAGGATATAGGGATCTGCCGGTACGGCAGCAGGAAGTACAGTCTGAGCTATCCATGCATTCATACCAGTAGCGCCGCCGACACGGCCGATAGCCACTGCCGCCGTCAAAAAGATAAGTACATGCAAAGGCACGCCGTTCCAGCTGGCCGGAGTCAAAATCTCACCGATCAAAGGCATGCTCATAGCCATAGCGATAAAGAGCGTCACCCAGCCGATATCTACACCGTGCATAGTATCAGTCATCCAGAGAATAATTGCCAGTGTTACCCAAAAAGCGGTACGCAGTTCTTTCCCACTCATAGGACCCATTGCTGCCAGTTTGGCACGCATTTCATCCTTATTGACATGAACTTCCTGTGTTGGTTTAAACAGAAACAAAATCATGAAGCAGGTAATAATGCTAACGATAATGCTCGGAGGCCCCATTAGCTTGAACCAGCCGAGCCATCCCAAAGGTACACCGGAAGACTGAACTGCCAGCGGACTGATAGTTGCGTCACCGGTCAGAAAAATCAGTGAAACCGGTACGGAAGATGCGAAAACCGTAAAGCCAATTTTCACTGCGTCAGCACGCGGAATGTTAGCGCTTTTAATAACGACAGCCATAACCGACATAATCAGGAACGCGCGCGGCCATGGGTGCGGAATCAAAAGACTCAAAATAAAAGTCAGAACAAAAATCGCTACGATAATACTCTTAAATGAAGTTACATACGAAATGATAAATTTGTAAGCAATACGTTCGCCCAGGCCTGATTCTTTAACGGCGCCGGCGATCAAATATGCACCTACGATCAAAAACATCATCGGCCCTGTCCAGGTCGAAAAAATAAGCCCAGGTTTTTCAACACCGAAAACTGCCAGCAGTAATAAATATAGACCGGAAGTATAACCTGGCTGTGCGATTTGGAAACCCCAGAAGATTACTGTCATAAACGAAAGCGCCATACAAATCTGACCGTTGCGTGCCAGACCGGGTATATCGGCAGTACCGATCAGCAGCGCGACGATAATACCTAAAAGGAACCCTATTCTTGCCTTATTCAATTTCACAATAAAACCTCCTATCTCTTTCAACTTCCGAATACCCACAACCAATAAATTCTTTTGATATATAATTAAATTTATGTGCAGCAAATTTAATTATTGCAATTTATTAACTTGTTTAGTATTCTTATCTGTAGATACCCGAGCCTTGAAACAGCTCTATAAATTTACTATCGCCTCCTTATTTTTGCCTCCAGCAAAGCATTTCCCTGGTTTTCATCATAGAACCAGCGCGTCTAAAAGGCAATTCAGTTACATCAACGCTCCATTCTTGTTAGGAATTTCCAAAGCCGAAATCCTGTATTCCATAGTCGAATATGTGAATATGACAAAATCGAATATAATTTAAATGGAAAAGATAATTTTTCGAATCGAAGCTGTAACTTTACTACTTAACGACAATACTCTCCTACTTTATGCAGAAAGGCGGATGGATATCCTATGAATCTCAACCAACTGAAATACTTCCTAGCCATTGTCAAAACAGGCAGTTTCTCCAATGCCGCCGATGATATGTATATTTCACAATCTTCTATGTCCAAACAGATCAAAGCACTGGAAACCGAACTTGGCATAGATTTATTTAAACGCGAGCATTCTAAGGTCTACTTGACAGACATTGGTGCCGAATTTGCAAAATATGCCGAATCAACAGTAAAGCAGCACAATGATATGCTGCTTTATTTAGATGAATTTGCTACAAAAAAATCCAATACCATCCGCTTTGGCTCTATACCAGTAGTTTCATCTTATGGCCTAAGCGGCCAAATAGCTGATTTCACCAACAATTACAATCCTAATATCAATGTCGTTATTGATATGCACGAAAACAATCAACAGGAAGTAATGAAAGAATTGTTCGACGGCTCCATTGATATTGCACTGATAAGAACCGATTATCTGGAAAATACTGAAGCCTTCGACTTTATTCCTTATAAAAAAGATGTTTTTGTACTGGTCTGCAATAAAGAACACCCGCTGACAGCAAAAGACTCTGTTACCCCAGAGGATCTTTTGCCTTATCCGCTGTCGCTGCTTGATGTTCAGTCAGTGATCTATACCATAGTTACCCGCGCTTTTGAAAGCCACGGTATCGATAAGCAGCCCAAATGCCTGACGACCAGGCATAAGATTCTGATGGAAATTTTGCAGACTTCACCCAACATCACACTGCTGCCAAACAGTCTGGTTGATCTTGATGCTTACCCGCATCTTACTACTGTTCCCCTAACGGAAGAACTGACCAGCAACGTAGCGCTGATCAAGCTCAAAAAACGCCGGCTCAACAAAATAACTAAGGATTTCTGGACCTACTGGCAAAAAACTCTGCCGCTGCAATAGCACTAACATAAAATCCCCGCTGCCAAGCAACGGGGATTTACTTTTACTTACAACTTATATTCCTGATATTTGCTGCATAAAAATTCCCAAAAACGTTCCGTAGTCTGGTTCAGGACTTTATCTTTACGTTTGACGATATAAACATTGCTGTAGATTGGTACGGTCAAAGGCACATACCTCATTCCTGTAATCGTATGCCCCTGTTCCAGCATCCTTTTGGTAAAAAAAGTAATGCCGACGTTATTGGCAACCATCGAAAAAACATTGCGGTGACGCGTCATAGTTGCCGTTACATTGCTTTCTCTGTTCACCTTACGTAATTCTTCCATTAATATCCTGTAAATTTCAGACTTCGGCGAAATCAAAATGATCTTTTCGTCTCTGAGCATCGAAAACTCAAATTTTTCTAATTGCGCCAGTTCACTTTCCTGCGAACAGATCAGCCCGATCTCATCTGTCATGAACAGACGGTGTTCGTACTCAGGCAGCTGCTTGAAGCCGTCGCGTACAAAAGCAAAATCCACTTTGTCATTTTTCAGCAACATCAGTACGTCTTTTTGCTCTTCTTCCAATATATTGTAATTGACGACCTGTTTTCTGTTTTTGTTCACCTTTTGAAAATCTGACAGAAGCGACGATATTTTGTATGAGCTGACGATCGGAATTGAAGCGAATTTCACTTCCTCAATCGGCGTCGTCTCAAACTCTGTCAGTTCCTTATGCATCTCGTTTTTAATGTCTAAAATCCGCAGAGCGTAGCTGTAAAAGCAGCTGCCAGCCTCCGTCAGTGTGATCTTATTGCCGGAACGGTTAAAAAGCGTTACGCCAAGCTCGGTTTCCAGTGCTTTGATCTGCTTAGACAGCGACGACTGCGAAATATACTCCTCCAAGGCAGCAGACCAAAAACTGCCCTGCTTGACGATAGCGACAAAGTATTTTAACTGATTAAAATTCACTTCCACCACCTGCCTTCTTCTCGAAAGCTACTACTTTACTCTATCTCGATTATACGTTAAAACCTCGTCTTTGCGTATTCCAATAGCGCATAGAGGCTTGCCGTTATAGAATCTATAGCTCAATAATACCAACTATTGCCTATATCTTTCCAATACGTAAAAACAGCTTCGCTATTTAGAATAGCCTTGCAGGCAGCAAATATATTATGATGTTTTTGACAGAAACCGTTGCCTGAGACCTGCCTGCAGGTGGTGCAGCCCTGCAGTAGCCTTTAACTGTTAGATATTGCAAAAAACAGTCTCCGCAAAACGCTTCAAGTTTTCAGGCAATGTCAGCTCAATTATCACAAAACAACTATTTAAGGAGGCTTTATCTATGAACACCAAAATCAACGATTTACGCTCCGCACTCGAATATCTGCGCACGATTCCCGGCCAGCTGATCGAAACTGACGTGGAAGCAGATCCCCGTGCCGAGATTTCCGGAATTTACCGCTATGTAGGCGCCAAAGGCACAGTCAAACGTCCTACACGCTTAGGTCCTGCTATGATCTTCAATAATGTTAAAGGCCACCCCGGCGCTAGAGTGGCTATCGGTGTACTTTCCAGCCGCGAACGTGTCGGGCATCTTTTAGGCAGCGCTCCTGAAAAACTTGGCTTTCTCTTAAAAGACTCTGTTTCTACTCCTATCGATCCGGTAGTCGTCAGCAGTGACCAAGCTCCCTGTCAGGAAGTAGTGCATCTGGCAACGGAAGAAGGCTTCGATATCCGTAAGCTGATCCCTGCGCCTACCAATACAGAGGAAGATGCCGGTCCCTATGTGACTATGGGACTCTGCTACGGCACCGATCCTGAAACCGGTGTTACTGATGTTACGATCCACAGACTGTGCCTGCAGGGCAAAGACGAAATTTCCATGTATTTCGTACCCGGACGTCATTTGGATACCTTCCGTCAAAAATACGAAAAAGCTGGCAAACCTATGCCTATTTCCATCAGCATCGGTGTTGATCCCGCTATTGAGATCGCAGCCTGCTTCGAGCCGCCAACAACTCCGCTGGGCTTCAACGAATTGAGTATCGCAGGCAGTATCCGCGGCGAAGGCGTTCAAATGGTACAGTGCAAAACAATTAACGAAAAAGCTATTGCCCGTGCCGAATATGTTATTGAAGGCGAACTGCTGCCAGATGTCCGCGTCCGCGAGGACCAAAACAGCAATACCGGCAAGGCGATGCCAGAATTCCCCGGCTATACCGGAGCCATGAAACCTGCGATCCCGCTGATCAAAGTCAAAGCAGTTACTCACCGTCGCGCTCCCATTATGCAATCCTGCATCGGACCTTCTGAAGAACACGTCAATATGGCAGGTATCCCTACCGAGGCTTCTATTCTGTCTATGACCGAAAGAGCATTGCCAGGCAATGTTAAAAACGTTTATGCACACTGCTCCGGCGGCGGCAAATATATGGCGGTCATCCAATTCGTAAAAAAAGCTCCCCCTGACGAAGGCCGTCAAAGACAAGCGGCGCTGCTTGCTTTCTCCGCTTTCTCGGAGCTAAAACATGTTATCCTTGTCGATGACGATGTTGACCTGTTCGATACGGACGATGTGCTTTGGGCGCTCAATACCCGCTTCCAAGGAGATGTTGACGTTATCACTATTCCCGGCGTTCGCTGCCATCCGCTCGATCCTTCACAAACACCCGATTTTTCGCCTTCGATCCGCGATACCGGTATCTCCTGCAAAACCATTTTCGACTGCACCGTACCGTTCGGGTTGAAATCACACTTTGAACGCAGTAAATTTAAAGAAGTAAACCCCGCTAAATGGGTTCCCGAATTATTCAAAAAATAACAGTATATAAAAACAAGGCTTGAAGCGATCGGCTTCAAGCCTTGTTTTACTTTATGCGTTCGGCAAACTCCAATATGGACTTGTAAGCCGCCTGCTTTTCCTGCGCCGGAAAAAACTCATATCGCAGTTGAAAAGCCGCCTCCTCACAAAAGCACTGTACCGCGGGCGTCATTGTCTTAGCAGCGCCGATCATTTGCAGCAGCACCATCAGCGCCGCACCGCTAAACTGCAGCAGCTCCTTGACCTTACTTTTATATTCCCGCGCCTGCTTCTGGCAACGCGGATAACTAAATGCCAGCGCCACCAGCTTAAAAAGCTGCCGAAACTCCTGCACGCCATCAGTCAGCACAAATTCCTGCAGCGTTTTATAGACTAACTCCCGCGCCTTCAGCGAGGCATGGAAACACAGCAAGAATTCATGGATTTCCTGACGCTGCCGTCTGCTGCCGGCAACCTGCAAACGTTCAGCATATTCCACCAGTTCGGCAGCTGCAATAAACCTGCGGTGCTGTAAAAAACTGCGGCAACGTTCCAGCATAAGTTCCTCCGGCGTTACCAAAAGACCGTTCAAAAGTCCACAGATACTACCGTCGGCAATGTGCCGATACACACGCAGCCCCTGCTGATTCTCCCAGCCTGTCTCCTGTCCATGTGGACAACGTAATAAAGCCTGCATCAATAATCAATCCCTTTTTCCACGATTTTCTGTGCAATAAACTTGTGCAGATTAATAATCGTCGTATGTTCATAACCGTACTTATCACCTTCATCAAAAGTCAGCTTGATCTGCTCGATTTGATTGCGGCTGCAATAAGCTGTCAGCTCCAGTTCCGCAGCCTCACGATCATTGATCTCGCCGTCTGAAAGTACGAACAGCAGCCTGCGCCTGCCCTTCAGTTTTTGCTCTTCCAGCAGCTGTACCGCCGGCAGCATATTGGTGCCGCCTCCTGACAAAGGTACGATAGAAGTCTGTTCTGCCTTCATATCGAAACTCTTACGCAGGACAGCGCCGCTTTCAAAATCGATCACCAGCGTTCTGATACCCTCAAAATTATTGACCGCTGCCAAAATTTCTACGATTGCTTCAGCGTATTCACGCTCAAAACGATAGGTACTTCCGGAAACATCGCGTAAGATCATGATATCCACAGAAACTCTACGTTTCAGATAATACTGGTAAACCTTACTTTCTTCCCCCGTTTTAGAAGCCAGATAGGCTTCCTGCTGTTTTTTAAGATTCACGTCACCGTCGTAAGCGGCAATAATTTTCATCGCGGTAAAGCTCTGACGGAACATATATTCCAGCTCGCTGATCTCGTAGTGATACTTGCGCACTGTATCCAAAAAGAACTGCGCTGTATCGCTGCCCCTACTCAAAAAACGTCCTGCGCCTGCCAGCTTGCCCACCTGCGTCGCCGCATTCTGCATCTGCGTACGCAGCTCACGGATATTCTCTTTACGTACGATCTCGCACAATTCTTCCGCGCTGACCACCTTGACAGCTGCCATCGAACTGACAGAACCAGACTCAAAACCCGCCTGTTCCTCTTCTTTAGCTTCGTCTGCTCCAGCATTTAATTCCAGTCCCAGCAGCCAATCTGTCAGCAGCTGAGTGGTCGTAAGAACATTGGTCATCTCCGTGCGAATCGCCGCCAGTGACAGCGGCACCATAAAATCATAAAACCCTGGCAGCACGCCCAAATTTCCAATAGTTCCATACTGCAAAAAACTATCCAATGCTTTTAACTCGTTGCGGCACGGCAGTTCTTGCGCCAGCTTCAGCCACCCCACAGGGCGCACCGCCATATTCAGCAACGCTAATGCCTTGCCAAATTCCGGTAGCTCACGCGCCAGCTTATATTCGCAAAACTTACGCAATAAGCTCTTGTAGACGCAAAAATACAACTTCTCGCTTTGCAGCCTTTCTGTATGCCGATAACCGCCGCAGCCGGTCAAAGACTGGTGCTGCTCATACTTCAGCACGCTCAGTTCACTAATAATGAAGGCGTCCATAAAACTCTTGAGAGACAGCAACTCAGCCAGCACAGAAGCTGACCACACTTCCTGCATCTTTTCCAGATTGACGGCAAAAACATAACCGTCCTCCCTACTGCCTGTGCGGGCGTACAACTTACCCCGGGTCCAGCTTGCCTGCTCCGCTCCAAACTGTTCGTCCGTATCGTAATATTCTATTTTAAATGCCACATCCGGGCAAATAACTGCCAAATTTTCCATACTCCCCACCTAAATGATCGACGAACTTATTTTTTCCTTCATCATCTGCAAATCATAAAAGCCCAAATCTACATCAAGATAATACATAAAGCTTTGCAAAATAATAGCTTTAAAATTCTCTACCCCAATCATGCTCACGAACCGTTCAAACTCCACAATTCGCATGTCAGTCAAATCTAATACGCTGCCTGGCTCTGTTCCCAGTATCCTTTTAGCGATATAACGCCTTGCGCTCTCAGCGTTCTGCGCGTTGGCAAAATGAGAGTCAGACTGCAGCCAGCTTTGCCCGCTCCGCTGCAAAAGCTCCAAATTACACAGCACTACGGCTATAGCTGCATTACGCACTGACAACGGATAAGTGTTGCTGCGCATCTCGCGCATAAGCTCAATGATATATCGCTTAGCGCTTATTGGTACAACGTCGAGGGCTTTGCATTCCTCTGCCACAATCTGATCTACAATCAGAAGCTCATCATCAGCAGCCGGATAATCAAAATAAAAAGAAACCAAACGCTGCGCAAAGCTTTGCGGCAGCTTTACATTGCCAGCATAACGACTGTCATTGGCACAGAATACGATCCGAAAGTCCTCGTGGGCATAGATCATCTTATCGCCGATCGCCGTCACAGACGTTCTATCAAGGATACTGTTAAACATCAAAAGTATCTCCTGCACCGAATGTGTGGCCTCATCGACAATAATAATGCCGCCCTTCTCCATACAATCAGCCACTACACCGTTTTTCACAGACAAGCTGCCGTTCTCCAGCCGCAGACCTAAAATCAGGCTCGTCTTGGTCTGTTCCGGACTCAGTTGTACATAATAGGCCGGCACCTGTCGCTGCCGTGCATACTGCCGAGCCAGGTTCATGGCAATAATGCTCTTACCGCTGCCAGAAGGCCCTACGATATACAGCGGCCAGCGCGTATGCTCCAGCACTCCGTAGCAGCGCTGCAAAAGTTCTCTTCCCGCCTTGCCCACCACAGCCGGTATCTTTTTTAGATCAAGCTGCGTTTTAAAATCCGTCATCGTCATCACCCACCCCTATATATAAAAATGACGGGGGAGCTTACTCCCCCGTCAAAAAAGACTCAGTCAAGTCTCAAGCAGCAATTTATTTCTTTAAAGGCGGAACCGGCGGAATTTGCTGTAAACCGGGAATATCTTCCGGTTTCAGTTTGAATACATCATGTACATGGATCTCTTCGGTAGAGCGCCAGGAATAGCTGCAGGTATCGCAGACATAAACTTCCCAAACATCGCCGACCGGGGATTTAGTCATAACTCTTACTGTCTCAGCATCACAACGTGGACATTTCATAAAAATCTGCCTCCTTTGTATATCGAATGATTATTTATTTTTTTGCTCAGCCATAAAGTCTCTGAAGATAGCTTCCCATTTTGGAGTAGCAGGAGACGGTTTCAGCAGTTCAACAGAACGAGGATTCGGTTCCGGAGCAACCGGAGTAGTAGCGTCGATGATCAGCTTGTCATGCATACCTGCCGGTACCGAAGACGGATCAAGTGGCATACCTGCGCAGTTGGGGATGATCGCAACGTCCTTGCTTGGTTTTACGCGGGTAGTAAGCGCCCACATAACCTGCTCCAGATTGAACGGATCAACGAATTCATCGACAACGATAATGACCTTGGAATAAGGCATACCGTGTGGAGTAGACAGCAAACGGAAGGCAACACCTTTGCCGAAGCCGCCATAACGGACTTTTGTTGAAATGATAACACCGATACCATGAGTATACATAGCGTTGACTGCCTGTACTTCAGGCATAGTAGCTTTCAGCTGTTTATACAGAGGAACACTGGTATTGAGAGCCATCAGGTAATCGATCTCGGTCCAGGGCATACCCAAATACAGGTTTTCGAATATCGGATTAGTGCGATGTGTAATATGCGTGATTTTAATCTCGCACTGGTTTCTGGCACCGGAATAAGAGCCCGGGAACTCACCGAACGGACCTTCGCAGGTACGAACGCGCGGCATAATGTAACCTTCCAGAATAACCTCAGCATGGGCCGGAACATACAGATGTTCAGCAGTATCGGCTTTAGTGATCTCGGTAGGAACGCCGTCCTGCAGCGCGCCGACAAATTCGTATTCGTTCTGGTCGTAGTTGACAGGAGTACTGGCCATAAAGCTAACAAGCGGAGTATTGCCAAGAGCAATCGCTACCGGCAAAGGCTCATTGACTTCTTCGGCTTTTGCGAGCTGGATAGCAATATCATGGAAAGGCAGTGCCTGAATGCCGATGCGGTCGACATCTTTGACCTGGATGCGGTAAATACCTACATTCTGTTTATCCAGATTATCGGGTTCAGCAGGATCACCGGTAACAACAGCTGCTTTAGAAAGGAAAAAGCCGCCGTCCTGATCATTGATCCTGTAAAGTGGCAGAATATCAAACAAATTGATATTTTCACTAACAGTATTTTCCTTACATGCAGCTTTTTCACGAGGAAGAATTACCGGAGGAACCGGAAATTTATCCCAGCGGCGATTCAATTCATGAAACTGTTCTTTAACAGGAGTATCCTTAGGCATACCCATCATCAGAGCATGGTTGGCCCAGGAACCGTGAACATTAGTTACTACAGAATATTTATAGCCTTTAACCTTTTCAAACAAAACTGCAGGTTTTTTGTCCATGTTAGCACAGGCACGTCCGGCAGCGCCAATATCCGGTTCCGGATCCACCTCGTCTTTAACGCGGATCAACTGACCCTCTTCTTCCAATGTCTTTAAAAATTCTCTCAAATCTTTGTAAACTTTTGCCATGTTTTTGACCTCCTTTATCATCGTTTCACTTGGTAAGGTTTACCCCTTGTCTATATAGTAGAACTGACGACGTTTAATAGCAATTCAGATACAGAGAGAGGATATGCTTTTTAGGAATTTCCAAAAAACAATCGACGCTATTCTTTTTAGGAATTTCCAAAAAACAATCGACGCTATTCTTTTTGGGAATAATAAAAAATACCCGCTATTCATCAATTTTGCTTTTCCAATGGTACTGAACTGGTCTCTGCTGCTGCGTATGGAGTAGCAGCTGGGCAGTGCTTACCCTATTGCCTGAACGATTTGAGTAAGGCTATTTCACATAATCTCAGCAAGGAACAATAATCTAAACAAAAATGCAGAAGTTACCGGTTGTACCAGTAGCTTCTGCATTTTATTTTTTCTGCAACCACAAAAAACACTGCAAAATCTTTGCAGTGTTTTAAAAGTCTTGATTAGGATTTTAAACTGGCGATGGCGGCTTTGGTGTCTGCTGCACCATAAACGTACGACCCGGCTACCAGCACGGTAGCGCCTGCGTTACGAACCAGTCTTGATGTTTTGTCGTTAATGCCGCCGTCTACCTGTATCTCTATGTTCAAGCCTGCATCGTCGATCATCTTCCGCAGCCGGGCGATTTTTGGTACTGTGGTTTCAATGAAGCTTTGACCGCCAAAACCGGGGTTGACGCTCATCAAAAGCACCATATCCACATCCGGCAGAATCTCTTCCACCAGGCATAGTGGCGAAGCCGGATTCAAAGCCACGCCGGCCTGCATACCTTTGTTTTTGATGTATTGCACACAGCGGTGCAGATGTTTGGTAGCTTCGGCGTGTACTACTACCATATCCGCGCCGGCATCGGCAAAATCGTCGATATATTGCTCGGGATTGTTGACCATCAGGTGACAGTCAAAAAAGAGATCGGTGACCTTACGGATATTTTTAACGACCGGCGCGCCAAAGGTCAGGTTCGGAACAAAGGCACCGTCCATCACGTCGATATGCACCCAGTCGGCTCCGGCAGTTTCGATTTTTTTGATTTCGTCTGCCAGATAAGCAAAATCGGCAGATAAGATTGAAGGCGCTACTTTGATCATTTTCTTCCGTCCTTTTCCTTTTTGGATTTTATTTCTTCTAAAATAGTCAGGTACGATTCGTAACGCGACTGCGCTATCTCTCCGGCTGCCAGCGCATCTTTGACGCCGCATATCGGTTCGTGCGTATGTGTGCAGGGCGTAAATTTACATCCATCTTCAAAGCCTGCAAATTCGCGGAAACATGCAGCCAGTTTTTTATCGTCCAGTTCTTCTAAATTCAAATTGCCAAAACCGGGAGTGTCTGCCAGATAACCGCCGGCAAAAGGCAGCAGGTGTGCAAAGCGCGTGGTGTGTTTGCCCCGCCCTATTTTTTCGCTGACACTGCCTGTCACCAGCTGCATACCGGGTTCGATAGCGTTGAGAGTCGATGACTTGCCCACGCCGGAAGGTCCGGCAAATACAGTTATTTTACCGTACAGCCGATCTTTCAGCTTGCCAACATTGATTCCCTGCTGCGCAGAGATCGCATAGACCTCGTAGCCCGCCCGTTTATAAACAGCTTCGATCTCGGCCACCAGCCCCGCCGGTGCCAAGTCGATTTTATTAAGGCAGATAACGGCCGGGATACCAGCCTGCTCTGCCAGTACCAGCAGCTTATCGGCCAGCAGGTAGCTGAAATCGGGGTTGATACAGGCAAATGCGACGATGATCAGATCGACGTTGGCGATAGTCGGCCGCAGCATAAAATTGCGCCGCGGCAGAATCCTGGTAATCATACTTTCGCCGTTATGATTGGTTTCAAATTCAACTATGTCGCCAGTGCAGAGTGAAAACCTGATCTGCTTAAGCTTGCCTTTGACCTTGCAGGTGACAAGCTCGTCGGTACCGCTGTCGACATAGTAATAACCATTATAGGTTTTGATGATTCTTCCCTGGCCGATACTCACAGATTTTTCTCCTCGACCATTTTATTGTTACAGAAGAACTGCACTTTGCCGCTGCCGGTAACTTCCACTTTTTGGCGTATACGTACGCCGGCTTTCTGCGCGCCCTGATAAACAGTTCGCTGTCCGTTGGCATCGATCAGGATGATCTGCACATCCTGGGTACCGCTGCCCTGGGGCACGACGAATTCGGCATATTTATTGACGCTTTGCGGATGACTGCCGGATGATACCTGCAATACAACTTTACCGTCGGCGGCAAACTTAGAGCCTGCAGGCGGTTCCATACCTACTATGCTGCCCTCACTGCTGCCGCTTTCAACATAACGTACGGTAATATCCATGATACCTAACTCGGTCAGGGCTTTTTTAGCATCATTCAAGCTGCTGCCCATTACGTCCGGCATCGACAGGTCTTTGGGATCGCGGCATACAACCAGATCTACCTTCGATCCCTTCGGTGTCTTGTTTTTAGCCTTTGGGGCCTGTTCCAAAACAGAATCGGCCGGTTTGCCTGCCACAAATTTATAAGTTACAACACCAGTTTCGTAACCCAGGTCACTTAAAAACTTTTTGGCATTGTCCAGCTTTCTTCCAATCAAATCAGGCATTTCCAGCATTTCCAGGCCTTTGCTTACTACCAAAGTGATCTCGCTGCCTTCCTTACGCTTACTGATGCCTTCCGGTTCTTGTTTGATAACGTAGCCCGGAGTCACCTTCTCGTCATATTCTTCGTCCAGTTTTACAGTAAAGCCCGATTTTTCCAGGGTTTTCTGCGCTTCCACTACCGATTTACCAACTACGTTAGGCACATCAACTGTTTTGCGGCTGAACACGTTACCGACCATTAAAAAGACAGCGGACAAGATAGCGACCAGTGCAAACAGCTTGATGTATTTGTTCCGGCGTTCCCGCCTGTTGATAGCGGCAGCTTCCTGCACTATCTCGTCAGTACTTTTGTTGAAGGCCGGTTTCATGATAATGGTTTCTTCAGGAGCGCCTTCCTCGTTATCGTTGGCCCAGTCGTAAATTTTTCCGGTAGGCTCGGCCAGCTCGTTTTTCGAGATCGCTGTAATACCCAGCATTTCGGCATAATCTTCTTCAACGCTTTCCTGCAGCATTTTAGTTTTGATATTATAAAGGTCTTGCCACATTTCTTCGGCGGTCGCATAGCGGTCGGCCGGGTCTTTGGCAAGCGCTTTGTCAATTACTTCCTGCAGCGAATCAGGCAGGTCGGGATCATAGCTTTTCAGCGGCGGCGGCGTTTTTTCGAGGTGCATCATCGCCACAGCAACGGCAGTTTTGCCGTCAAAAGGCACGTGTCCCGTCAGCATTTCATACAAAACGATGCCCAGTGAATAGATGTCGGACTGAGCCGTTACGGGACAGCCGCCAGCCTGTTCTGGCGACAGATAATGCACCGAACCTATCACAGACGATGTATAGACCATCGTCTGACTGGTGACCATACGCGCGATACCGAAATCGGCGATTTTAGGCGTCATGCTTTTATTGATAAGGACATTATGCGGTTTGATGTCGCAGTGAATAATATTGCGGTTATGGGCATGCTGCAAAGCGGCAGCCAGCTCACAGGCAATATGCACGGCCCAGAAAGGTTTGAGTGGGCCCTGCTCCTCTAAAATACTTTTCAATGTTCTACCATCTACGTATTCCATAACGATAAAATACAAACTGTTTTCTTCGCAAACGTCAAAAATATTGACAATTGAAGGGTGGATCAGCCTTGCGGCGGACTGAGCCTCGCGGCGGAACTGTTCGAGCAGGCTTTTATCGTTATTGAACTGAGCGCGCAGTATTTTTACGGCGACTTCCCGGTCCAGCAGCATATCCTGTGCCAGGTAAACCTCCGCCATACCACCGACGCCGACAGGACGCAGGATCTTATAACGGTTATGTAAAATTTTTCCTACCATATCTGTCATGATCTGTTATCCTCCTCGGTCGGGGTCAAGTCTATCAGGATCAGCGAAATATTATCTCTGCCGCCGTTGTCTAAGGCAGCTTCCAGCAGCACTTCGGCAGCTTCGGCCGTCTGATGTGCCTGCAGAATCTCGCTGATCTGTCTGTCATCCACCATATCACTTAAACCGTCACTGCATAAAAGCAGCTTGGTATCTGCTGTCAGCTCCAGAGTAAAGCAATCTACTTCCAGCTCGTCTTCGGCTCCAACAGCGCGCAGAATGATATTTTTCTGCGGATGCTTAAAAGCCTCCTGTGCAGTGATCTCGCCGTTGGCCAATAACTCTGCGACGTAAGAATGATCGCGGGTGACCTGCTGTAAAGTGCCGGCACTCCATGTATAAAGTCTGCTGTCACCTACGTTGACCGCATAAGCTTTACCGTCTGCCGCCAGATATACTGCCACGAGCGTCGTGCCCATATCATGATACTGTATTTCATTTTGAGCCATCTGCCTGATATGCTTATTAGCCTGCTGCACTGTTTCACGCATGGCGGTGCATAACTCGGTGCCAGTAAGCTCCTTAAATTTTTCCGCTTCCTGCTGCAAAACCTGTAAGGCTTCCCTGCTGGCGGTTTCTCCGGCTGCATAGCCGCCCATACCGTCAGCCAGCGCAAAAAGCTCAGGTCCTGTTGTCAACAAAGCATCTTCGTTGACAGTTCTTACCATGCCCACATGGGTTTTACTGATAACGAACATTGACGAACCTCCTAACTTTATAGCTTATGTCTGTTTTTGTCACTGATAACGCGCTGCTTTCAGTCCTGCTGCTCTTGGGCAAACCTGGCGCGCAGCTGTCCACAGGCGGCATCGATGTCTTTGCCCATTTCCCTGCGGACGGTGGCATTGATTTTATGTTTCTGCAGTACCTTTAAAAATGCTTCAACCACTTTTTTTGATGGGCGTTCAAAGCCTTTTTCTGGCACTGGATTGGCCGGAATCAAATTGACGCTGGCATGTTTGAACCGCAAATGATTAGCCAGCAGCTCGGCTGCTACAGGGCTGTCATTTTTGCCGGCAATCAGAATATATTCATAAGTCACCTGCCTGCCGGTATAACCGACATAAGCTTCGGCAGCCTGGATGACGTCCTGAAAAGGAAAACCTTTGTTGACCGGCATCAGCTCGGTTCTGAGCTCAGGCTCGGCTGCGTGCAACGAAATTGCCAGATTGATCGGCAGTCCCAGCTGCGTCAGCTTTTCGATACCTGGGATAATACCGCAGGTAGAAATCGTCATGTTCCGGTAACTCATATACAGCGTATTTTCCCGATGCAGGAACTGCAGTGCGCCGATAACGGCGTCAAAATTAAGCATCGGTTCGCCGCTGCCCATAACGACAATACGACTGACCTGCTTACCTTCTCCGACCAGCATACTGTTAAAAATATAAACCTGTGCTAAAATTTCAGCGGCGGTCAGATTACGAATGCAGCCGCTGAGGCCGCTGGCACAGAAAGCACACCCCATATCGCAGCCGACCTGGCTGGATACGCAGACGCTGTAACCATAATCATGGCGCATCAGTACGGTCTCAACCGAATTGCCGTCCGGAAATTCGAGCAGCACCTTGCGGGTCAGATCGTCCTGCGATACCTGCTCGCGCAGGATTTTAAGCTGCTGCGGCAGGAGCGTAAAGTTTGCTTCTAAGATCGCGATATCCGCTTTGGAAAGATTGCGCATCTGATCAAAAGCAGTTACGGATTTTTGGTATAACCATTGATAAACCTGAGCCGCGCGGAATTTCTTCAATCCGGCAGCCACCAAAAGTTCCTGTAATTCAATTAAAGATAAGCCAAAAAGCTCTTTTTTCACAGCCTACTCCTTACGCACCAAAGCGCAGATATAGAAACCATCGGTACCATCACGCTGCGGCAGCAGCTGCAATTCGTCCACTGTTTCACCTGTCAGCGGGTGCTGAAAACCGGCATACTGCCAGTTGGGATTATTTTCTAAAAATTCAGCGGGAATGTAATGATTTTCGGCCTGCTCTAAAGTGCAGGTACTATAGACCAGCCTGCCGCCAGGTTTGACATAACGGGCAGCATTGCGCAGAATATCGCGCTGCAGCGGCGGGAAAGTTTTCAGATCAATCTTATTTTTCTTCCAGCGTGCTTCGGCACGACGGCGCAGTACGCCCAGCCCCGAACATGGAGCATCTACCAGCACGCAGTCTGCCATTGACTCCCACTCAGGCTTAAACTCTGCCGCATCCTGCAGCGACGGCTCAATGATCGTAATACCCAGCCGCCTGCTGTTTTCTTCGATCAGCTTGATTTTATGCTCGTGGATATCAGTAGCGTAGATAACGCCTTTGTTTTGCATCAGCTGCGCTAAATGGGTCGTTTTACCGCCCGGCGCACTGCAAACGTCGATAACTGTCTGCCCGGGCTGAGGTGCTAAAACCGGCGCTACCAGCATCGAGCTTTCGTCCTGCACATAAAACATATCGTTGTATTTACTGAACAAAACACTGAGCGCCGGGATCTTGGTACAGACGATACCATCTTCGCACCATTTGGAAGGTTCGGCCTCAAAGCCATCCTCCTGCAAACTCGCCAAAAGTGTTTTGCGGTCAATCACCAAAGTGTTTACACGCAGTGTCAGAGGCGGTGGCTCGTTATCAAAGCGGCACAAAGCCTGCGCCCCTTCAAAACCGAATTGTTTGAGCCAACGTTTTACCAGCCAGTCCGGATGGAATTCTTTAAGTGCTAAATACTGCCTGGGATCTTTTTCTGCATCCGGATAAACGATACTTTCCTTACTGCGCACCGCTCCGCGCAGCACGCCGTTCACAAATTTTACGATGCCTTCATGCCCGAACTTCTTAGCCAGATTAACGGACTCGTTACAAGCAGCAGAGGCCGGTATGCGTTCCAAAAAATAAATTTGGAAAACACCCAGCCGTAATATATTTAAAATCATCGGTTCAATTTTGCCAAGAGGACGTGATACCAGCTGCTGCAGCAGCCAGTCTATAGTGCCTTTGGCCTTCACCGTACCGTAAACCAGCTCGGTAACGAACCTTCTGTCCTGTTCGCTATGATTTTGTTTGCTCAGCGCCTTGCCGAGCGCTATATTGGCGTAAGCCCCATCGCTGAAAACGCTGTTAATCACCTGAGCCGCTGTTAAGCGGGCATTTGGCAGCATGTTCACAGCAGCGTCTTGTTCTTTAATGTTCGCCATGCTTTTCCTCAACTTCTAAAAAGTCTAATACTGCGGCCTCCACACGTTTGATATCGACGCGGGTATTGAAGCAGGGCCCGAAGGGGCGTTCATTGAGCACGCCGACTACCGGCAGCGGGAACACGTCCTGGATACCGCTGGTCAGATCACGTTCACAGGCCACAGCCACAATAGCTTTCGGTCTGATCTGTTTGACCATTTGCCGGGCCAAAGTTCCGCCTGTGGCTACTGCCATGTGGATACCGTATTTATGGGCCAGCCCCAGCATATCGCCAACGCTACAGCCACCGCATTGACGGCAGTTTTCGATATTACGGGTGATCTTATGTACGCAGGTATCCAGCTGAATACAGTGCGGGGTCAGGATCATAATGCGGTCGGCAGGAACTTTGACGCGATGCTGCTTGACCAAATGATTACTGACTTCGATAAAAGACTGCTCTATCTTACTGCGCGGGATATCAAAAATTCTGCCTAAAACAACGGCGAAGGGGAATAAGATATTCACAGCCTTCCAGGCCCAGAAGTAAAAGATCTTCATGATGGGCACACCTAAGATAGCCAGTACGATACCGGCAACACCAGCCAGCAATGCTAAAGCAATAGCGATACCGATGCCGCCGAACACCACAGGCAGCTTGGCGTTGATTTGTTCCAAACCAGGCAGAGCTACGCGCCAGGCCATATAAATGACCATCGCGCCAATAACGGCGCTGGCCAGAGTCAGTGAAACAAAGACCCTCTTTTTAGGTTTAAAAACATTTTCAAGTTCAATCATTACTTACCCCTCGATATTACCTAATACAGTGCCGGGTTCTACACCGCGGCCATTGCAGAAAACTTTGGCTTCCATACGTTTTTTCGATTCCGGCTGCACTTCCAGCACTTCCAAGGCACCGCTGCCGCAGGCAACTATAAAACCTTTTTTCGTTACAGCCGTAACTGTCCCTGCTGGTGCCGTCTGCCCCTCTGCCGGAACTGTTTTCCATATTTTCAGGTTTTTGCCGTCCGGCAATCTGGTAAATGCGCCGGGAGCCGGATTAAAGCCCCGCACCAAATCGTGTATTTTAGCGGCCGGATTATTCCAGTCGATTTTTTCCATTGCCCGGTCCAGCAGCTTGGCATAGGTTGCTTCAGTATCATTTTGTTTTTCAGGCTTTGCCGCACCTGAGGCAAGCTCGTCTAACGTTCGCACCAGAAGCTCAGCCCCTTTGACCTTCAATTCGTCATGCAGCTCTCCCATCGTCATTTCACTGCCTATAGGAACGATAACTTTACTGAGCATATCGCCAGTGTCCATGCCGATATCCATCTGCATAATCGTTACGCCGGATTCTTTTTCACCCTGCAAAATCGCATAATGGATCGGTGCCGCACCGCGATATTTCGGCAGCAGCGAAGCGTGTACATTGACGCATCCTAAAGGCGGCAGTGCCAAAAGCTCCTGATTGAGCAGCTGCCCAAAAGCGGCAACGACGATGATCTCTGGCCGCAACTCACGCAGCTGGGCAATAACCTCAGGTGTTTTGACCTTCGCCGGCTGATACACAGGTAAACCCTGCGATAAAGCGTATTCTTTAACAGGCGTCATCAGCATTTTCTGCCCGCGCCCTTTAGGACGGTCGGGTTGCGTAACAACGGCAGCGATTTCGTGCTTACCTGATTCCACCAAAGCCTGTAAAGTTCCTACGGCAAAATCTGGTGTACCCATAAATACAATTCTCATTTTGATCTCCTTTAGCTTGCCGCCTATTCTATGCCGACAGGCACTGTTTCTTTAGGTGTCAGTACGGTAGCTTTATCAATAAACAGGATACCGTCCAAATGATCCAGCTCGTGCTGTACAGCGATCGCCAGAATGCCGTCGCTGGCAAGCTTCATACGTTTACCTTTACGGTCAAAAAACTCACATTCGATATATTCGGCGCGTTCTACTTCGCCTTCAAAATTAGGCACCGACAGACAGCCTTCGCCGCCGACAACGGAACCTTCCCTTTTGGTGATAACCGGATTGATAAGCTCGATCAGGCCTTCGCCAACGTCGATAACTACTATTCGTCTGGAAACACCTACCTGAGGCGCTGCCAGGCCTACGCCGTCTGCCGCGTACATGGTTTCCGCCATATCGTTCAGCAAACGGACTGTTTTTTTATCTATACGTTCTACTTCTTTTGCCTTTAACCGCAGCACTGGGTTACCGGCAACAATGATATCTAATTTAGCCACGGTCGGACCTCCTTAATTTTTCGTACCTTATATTATACCATAAAATTCAAACTGCAGGCAATTTCTAAACTACGCTGACAGGGTCGACGTCAAAAAAGACATTGCGGCATTCTTTAAATTCAGAATTCCACAAAGCACGCTTGACCAGCTCCATCTGCGGACATTTTACAAGAATGTTCATGCGGTACAGGTCACGTACCTTGGCAACAATAGCAGGGAACGGCCCCAATACCAACAGTTCCTGTTCAGGATGTTCCAGCTGCAGCGTCTGCAGAAAATTAACGATCCGCTGGGCCAGACTGCTGCCACGCACTTCTTCCTTATCCAATACCGTAATTTTCAAAATTTCGGTATAAGGCGGATATCCCAGCTCCTGCCTGATTTCCAGTTCGCTGGCGGCAAAAGCGTCGTAATCCTGCGTCGCCGCCAGCTTGATAACTGGATTATCCGGGTCATAAGTCTGCAGGACCACATGGCCGGCCCTGTCACCGCGCCCGGCTCTGCCTGCAGCCTGTGTCAGCAGAGCAAAGGTTCGTTCCGAAGCTCTGAAATCGGGCAGATTCAGCGTCGAATCTGCCGAAAGGATACCCACCAGTGTTACGTTAGGTATATCATGTCCTTTTGCTACCATCTGCGTACCTAAAAGCACATTATATTCACCGCTGCTGAAAGATTTAAGAATATCCTCATGCGCGAATTTTTTGACAGTCGAATCCTGATCCATCCGCAAAATCCTGATTTCCGGCAGTTCGGCAATTTCTGCTTCTGCTTTCTGGGTGCCAGTACCAAAAAATCTGATTCTGCGACTATGACAGTTAGGACATTCGTCCGGGATCGGGGCGGTATTCCCGCAGTAATGGCAGCGCATTGCTTCACCGGCACTATGATAAACCAGCGCAACAGCACAATGCGGGCATACAATACTTTCACCGCAGTCACGACACATCACAAAGGTTGAAAAGCCACGCCTGTTCAGCAGTACTATAGCCTGCTCTCCCTGTACCGCCGTCTGCAGCAATGCATCGTTCAGCGCCGCCGAGAGCACAGATTTATTCCCCCGCTGCAATTCCAGCCTCATATCGGCAATTTCAACATGCGGCAGCATACTGCCGTTGGCACGCTGCAGCAAGCGCAGATGTGTATATGTTCCCTTGCGCGCTTTATAAAAACTTTCCAAATCAGGTGTCGCACTTCCCAAAACTACCGGAATACCGCTCAGCTGCGCCCTTTTCAGGGCTACTGTCCGCGCATGATAGTTGGGCCGCTCGTCTTGCTTGTAACTGCTCTCATGTTCTTCGTCAATAATTATCAGGCCCAGATCACTGAAGGGAGCAAAAACAGCTGATCGTACGCCGATCAGCAGCTTGGCACTGTTAGTACGCATTTTATACCACACATCGGCACGTTCGTTCTGTGACAGCTTGCTATGGACAACCGCAACTTCATCGCCGAACCAGGCCTGAAAACGTTTAACGATCTGTGCCGTCAATGCTATCTCTGGTACCAGCAGCAATACCTGCTTACCTGCTTCCATTGCCTGAGATGCCGCCCGTAGGTAAACCTCTGTCTTACCGCTGCCGGTTATGCCCTGCAGCAAAAAAGTTTCCTGATGCGGCTCTGTAATAGCACTACCGATAGCCTCAACAGCCTGACGCTGCTCGTCTGTCAAATGCAGACTTTCCTTCAGCTCCGTCCTGTTGGCATAGCTGTTGCGCAAAACACGTTGCTCACTCCGTTCGCTCCAGCCTTTCTCACATAAGATACGCAGTGTCGCAGCACTCACCTGCACTGACGCCAGTTCCTCCCCGCTTAGAGGGCGTTCGGCTTCTGCCAGCACTTCCAAGGCATGCATCTGTGCACGCAGACGTTTATTATATGCTACCAGAGCCTCACGTCCTGCCTTAGTCACAACAAAGCAGATACGGGTCTTGATTTTCAGTTTATTTTCGTAATCATAAGCGATCAGCTTACCTTCATCGTTATAAACAGCCTGCCGCTTGATGCTGGTTTTACCTGGAATAAACAGCCGCATCGCCTCAGCCGGCGAACACAGATAATATTCGGACAGCCAATTTGCCGTTGCCAGCATTTCCGCATCAAACCAGGGGCGCGTATCCAGTGTCGCCAAAATTTCTTTACATTCGTATTCTGCCGGAGCAGCCGCGGCCAACGATGTCACAAACCCCTCCACTGTCTGATACCCAAACGGCACCACAACACGCCAGCCCACATCAACGTGGTCCAGCTGTGGCGGTACGGCATAGGTAAATTGTTTGAACAAGTTTTTTACAGGCAGGTTGATTGCCACATTTATATATTTCATGTAATGCTCCATTACTGTAAACTTTAACTTATTATACTTCTACTATTTAAATGAAAATTCCTTTATTTTTCCTACGGACAACAGTTTTTATACTAAGATAAAGAAAGTCACAGCTCCCGCAGAAGCTGTGACTTTACCAACATTTTAAATTACAAGCCTGCCTGTTCTTTCAAGGAAGCGGCTTTATCCGTACGCTCCCACGGCAGATCAATATCAGTACGTCCCATATGGCCGTAAGCAGCCGTTTGTTTATAGATCGGACGGCGCAGGTCCAAAGCTTTGATGATCGCAGCCGGACTCAGCGAGAAGTTTTTGCGCACCAGGTCAGCGATCTTATCATCGTCGATCTTACCGGTACCAAAGGTATCTACCAAAACAGATACAGGCTGTGCCACGCCGATAGCATAAGCCAGCTGAATCTCACATTTATCAGCCAGTCCGGCGGCAACAATATTTTTAGCAACGTAACGTGCGGCGTAAGCAGCGCTGCGGTCTACCTTTGTGGGGTCTTTACCCGAGAAAGCTCCGCCGCCATGACGTGCCATACCGCCGTAGGTATCGACAATGATCTTACGTCCGGTCAGACCGGAGTCACCCTGCGGGCCGCCGATAACAAAACGGCCGGTAGGATTGATATAGTATTTGGTATCATCGTCCAGCATTTCTGCAGGTACGATCGGTTTAATAACATGCTCCATAATATCAGCGCGGATCTGCTCCATCGGAATTTCAGGCGCATGCTGAGAAGAAACGACTATAGCGTCGATACGTACGGGCTTACCGTCGTCGTATTCAACTGTAACCTGAGTTTTGCCATCAGGACGCAGATACGGTAAGGTACCGTTTTTACGAACTTCCGACAACCGACGGGCCAGCTTATGAGCCAGACAGATAGGCAGCGGCATATATTCTTCGGTTTCGTTAGTAGCGTAACCAAACATCATACCCTGGTCGCCGGCGCCAACCTCAGTTTCCTCTGCTTTGCCTTCTTTAGCTTCCAGAGCTTTATCAACACCTAAAGCGATATCGGCAGACTGCTCGTCGATAGAGATCAGCACGCCGCAGGTATTACCGTCAAAACCATATTTAGCACGGTCATAACCAATATTGACTACAGTTTCACGGGCGATTTTCGGAATATCCACATAACAGTTTGTGGAAATCTCACCTACAACATGGATCTGACCGGTTGCCACCAAAGTTTCACACGCAACACGTCCCATCGGGTCCTGTTCTAAGATAGCGTCTAAAACCGCATCAGAAATCTGATCGGCGATCTTATCCGGATGTCCTTCTGTTACAGACTCAGAAGTAAATAATTTTCTCATAATTAGCCTCCTTTAGATAAAGTACACATCATCAATCTGCCTGCTTACTAAAAAAGCGCTCTCATAATGAGAGCGCTGCGTATTATTGTTCAGCATTCTCATCTCACGAATTATCGCAGGACTTAGCACCGTTTTGCAAGACTTTCACCTTACAATGGTTGCTGCGGTTTCACAGGGCCATTCCCTCCACCAGCTCTTGATGAGTAATATTCAATTACAATGCTTATTATAGCGGAACAACTTTCAAATTGCAACAGATTTTACAAAAATCTTTCATTTTTACATCCCGAGGCCTACAAAAGCTTATTTCTACGCCTTTTGAACGAGTTATACTATTTACGATTTGCGCAAACGCAGAACAGTATTCAAAAGCTCTTCTGCAACTTCTGCTTTGGTCATTTGCTCCAGCTCGCGCATTTCGCCGTCCGGAAACAGGAATTTAACGATATTGGTATCAGAGTTAAATCCTGCCCCCTGCAGAGTGACATCGTTAGCAACGATCATATCCAAATTCTTTTTGCAGATTTTTTCTTTTGCATTAGCAATCAGATTTTGAGTTTCGGCGGCAAAGCCTACCAAAAACTGTTTTTCTTTACGTTCGCCCAGAGCTTTTAGAATATCAGGGTTTTTATCCATTACGACAGTTAAAGCGTCGTCAGTTTTCTTTTTGATTTTCTGTTCGGCAACATCATGGGGTCTGTAATCAGCCACAGCAGCAGCTTTGATCACTATATCCATGTCGTTGTAAGCTACCAGACAGGCGTCCATCATCTGCTGCGTAGTTTCAACCTGCACCGTTTTGACATTAGCAGGCGGATTCAGCACCGACGGCCCCGAAACCAGCGTCACCTCGGCACCGCGGTCAGCAGCGGCCTGCGCGATAGCATAACCCATCTTACCGCTGGAGCGGTTGCCGACATACCGTACCGGGTCGATCGGCTCGCGGGTACCGGCAGCAGTTACCAAAACACGCAGATTTTTCATATCGCCGCAGCTTCTGGCAAAGAAAGCTTTGACAAATTCCACGATTTCAGAAGGCTCAGGCAGACGTCCAGCACCAGAAGTACCGCAGGCCAAAAAGCCTGTCGCCGGATCCATCACTGTTATGCCCTGCGCTTTCAGGCAGGTAATATTTTCCTGCGTAAAAGCATTTTCATACATACCTGTATTCATCGCCGGACAGACGATGATTGGTGCCTGAGCGGCCAGTAAAGTTGTAGAAAGCAGATCATCGGCAAGACCGTGCGCCATTTTCGCAATGATATTGGCAGTAGCCGGAGCCACTACAAAAACATCAGCCCAGTTTGCCAGCGCGATATGCTCAACATTAAATTCCTGATTACTGTTCCACATAGAAGTCGCAACAGCGTTGCCGCTGATTTCCTTAAATGTCAGCGGCGTAACAAACTGCCGGGCATGCTCTGTCATAACGACACGCACCTCTGCCCCCTGCTTGCGCAGACGGCTTACAAGATCGACAGCTTTATAAACGGCGATACCGCCGGTAACGCCTAAAACGATTTTCTTTCCTTTTAACAACAAGGCACTAAGCCCCCTTATCTCAGCGTACTTTACGCTCGTAAGTAATAACATCGTCAGCAATCTCGCGCAAAGCGGTGCTTACTTCTTTCTGAGGCATATTCTGATTGCCTACAGTCAATTCACGGGCACGTTTGGCAGCTAAAATCACCAGGGTGTATTTACTGTCAACTTTCTCTGCTAAATAATCGATAGAAGGGTCAACCATACTCATATTTCTCTCTCCTTATGTGCCGCATGGCAAATTTCATTGATAATAAAATAAGTTCTGGCAGCACGGTAACGTTCTGCTTCCATGATCGTCAAAACTTTGCTGGTAGCTTTCTGAGCCACATCATTAACAACTATATAATCATATTCGTTAGCATAAGCCAGTTCACCTGTTGCCGAAGCTAAACGGCGTTTAATAACGTCTTCACTGTCCGTGCCGCGTTTATAAATGCGCGAGCATAATTCATCAAGTGACGGCGGTACGATAAACACAAATACTCCATCAGGAAAGCGTTTTTTGATCTGCATCGCGCCCTGGATATCAATCTCCAAAATAACATCCTTGCCCTGATTCAGCAGTTCCATAACATAAGAACGGGGCGTACCGTAATAATTTCCATAAACCTCGGCATATTCCAGCAGTTCTCCCTCTGCGATCATCTGCTTTACTTCTTCCAAAGATTTAAAAAAGTAATTCACGCCGTCAACTTCGCCGTTACGCGCCTGTCTTGTAGTAACTGAAACGGAATAAGCCAAGTCGGGAAGCTTTTCCCTAAGCATCTGACAAATCGTTCCTTTGCCGGCTCCTGACGGCCCGGACAAAACTAATAATAACCCCTGCGGCTTCACGATTAGCCCACCTTCCGTTTTATTTATTCTTCGTCTTCGTCGTCAGTCTGCACTAAACGGTTGGCGACTGTTTCCGGCTGCACAGCCGATAAAATAATATGACCGCTGTCAGTCACAATAACCGCTCTGGTTCTGCGGCCATAAGTGGCATCGATCAGCATACCTCTGTCGCGCGCTTCCTGAATAATCCTTTTGATAGGAGCAGATTCAGGACTGATGATAGAAATGATCCTGTTGGCAGCTACAATATTGCCAAAGCCAATATTGATCAATTTGATATCCATACTTTCACCCTTTCCCCATTACTCGATATTCTGGATCTGTTCTCTGATTTTTTCTATCTCAGCTTTGATCTCCACAACAACCTGCGCCAAAGTATAATCGTTGGCTTTGGAAGCAATGGTATTTGCCTCGCGGTTGAATTCCTGGATAAGAAAATCGAGCTTGCGACCGACAGGCTGATCTGCATCAATGATCAGCTTGAATTGTTTGATATGGCTTTTCAGTCTGACGATCTCCTCAGTAATACTGGTACGGTCAGCAAAAATAGCAACTTCCTGCAGCAATCGTTCCGGTTCAATGACCTGATTATGTTTCTCAAGCAGTTCGTTGATCCTGTCGCTCAGGCGGGTCTGGTATTCTTCAACTACCTGCGGCGAACGTTCTTCGATTACTGCCAGTTTTTCGGCAATCAGATCGGCACGTTTAATGAAATCACCATAAATATTACTTCCCTCGGTCTCACGCATAGCTACAAGATTACTGATAGCCTGGCGCAAAGCCTGTTCCAGCTTCGGCCAAACACTCTCAACGTCAAAAAAACCTTCTTGTGCATTGATCACATCCGGGCAGCGTGACAAATATAAAATTTCCGACTGCTCGTTGAGCTTATAATCTTCACAGCCGATAGCGGAACCAACATCACGCAAAGCGTTATGATACGCCAGTGCCAAAGCTTTATCTACTTTAATCGAAACATTTTCTGTATTGGTATAGGAAGCATTGATAAAAACATCGATGCGTCCACGATTAACAGATTTTAAAATAGTCTTACGGATTCTGTCCTCTACCGGATTCAAAAAACGCGGTAAGCGAATAGCTACCTCGTTATAACGGTGATTGACCGTTTTCATTTCAATCGTTACTGAAAACTGCTCATCTTCATATTCACCACGGCCGAAGCCAGTCATACTTTTCAGCAAGCTAAAACCTCCTAAATTTTATGATGATTTATTTCATTTTAATAACGCAGGATCCACAGCAAATTCGCGCCCACCGCAATAAACGTCCTTAATGACCAGTAAATAAGGTTTATCAACATTGAATTCTGCCTGATCAAAATAAAAATTATACTGCAGCTGGCAGATCTTCTGTTTTACTTCCACAGGCTCAGATTTAGCATCCGTTTTAGGTTTCTGCTTCAGATCGATGTCAGCAGGCTTGATTTTATTTTCCTTCAAGGCATCCAGCTGTTTTTGCAGCGCAGCCGCTTTTTCCTGGATCGTTTCCATTCGATCCAGCTTTTTCTGTACTTCTACATCCACAACGGGGTTATTAACAACCTTGTCAAGATATCTGCCGTCTAAATAGTCGCTGTGGTATGGTGTGACAAAATTTCCATTTTGCACAAGCTGCACTTCCACATCTTTTTCATTCAGGATTATCGGTGAATTGATCACCGCACGTATAACTAGCACACCATCGTAACGCGCTACCAGTTCTTTAGCATTCTCCACACTGATATCGGCAGCGTCCTGCGTTTTTCCTGCTGTATCCAGAGCCGTCAGCAGATAAGGTGTATAAACTATGATCCTTTCTTCATCACGATAAGGATTGGTTTCAAAACTTTCAGCAATTACCCACGGCTGCAGCATAACTGCGTCATTTTTTTCACCCTGATAGCTTTTACCATAGGCAATAGCCGCTTCTAAATTCTGATCAGTAGCTGGAAGCGTCGCTTCCGCCTGCAGGCAAAAGGCAACCAGGCACAGCACCAAAAGCAGATTTTTCATAATCGTATCCCCTTCCGATTATTTGCTAATCGAGAAATCTGTTGTATACTTATTCTTGAACTATTATTATATCTTATTCTGCTTTCACGTGCAAATCAAAATCACTAAAAAACGAAGTAAGAAGGAGCAAATCAATGAATTTAGAAGGTTTGACCTTGCATATTTTAACAAATAAACTAAAAGAAGAGCTTTTAGGCGGCAAGATCTACAAGGTTTTTATGCCCTCATACGAGTCACTGCTGCTGCTTGTAAAACGCGAACGCGATACTGCGGCATTGCTTGCTGATTTCAGCGGCGGTTCACCGATGCTGTACCTGCCGAATAATTTACCCGAACGTCCCGAAAGTCCTCCGGCTTTTTGTATGCTGCTGCGCAAGCATCTGGAAGAAGGCCGTATAACCAGAATCGAGCAAAGCGGTCTGGATCGTATCATTACCATAGATATTGATACAATCGGTACCGCTAGACAAATAGTTACTAAACAACTGATTTTTGAACTGACCGGCAAAAACAGCAATATCATTTTTGCCGAAAACGGTCTGATTTTCGACAGCTTGAAGCATGTTAATAAAGCAATGAGTTCTTTCCGGCAGATCATGCCTAATCTGCCTTATCTTGCGCCGCCTCAGCAGACCGGACTTTCTATTTTAACAGCTCCAGCTAATGTAATCATTGAGGCAATGCACGAATTTAAAACTAAAAACAGCTTAGCTGCTTTGATCGCTGCCACTACAGGCATTGGCAAAATAACCGCATCCGAGCTTTTAGCTGCGGCTGGTATAGATAGCAACACAACTGCTTTGACTGCAGAGGAAGAACAACGTCTTGCCAATGCAATCTATTCATTACAGCAATCAGCTAATCAGCAAACATCAGCGCCGGTATATGCTGTCATCAGCCGCACTAATCAGGTCAAGACTATTCTGCCTTTTGCGCCCACGATTTTGGAACCAGGCTGTAATACTAAACAACTGCCAGATATCAACAGCGCGCTTAATTATGCAGTCACCCTGACACCAATTCAATTACCTGAACAGGAAACACTGCAAAAAATAGTCACTGGCGAAAGCCAGCGTCTGGAAAAGAAGCTGCCGGTTTTAAAAAAAGATCTGCTTACCGCTGATAAAGCTGAAGCACAGCGGATGATCGCCGATACCATCATGGCTAATATTTATCAGATCAGCAAGGGACAAAGTTCCTGCCAACTGCTTAATATTTATGACAACGAGCCGCTTGAAATCCAATTATCCCCCTTACTTTCACCTACTGAAAACGCACAGGCTTATTATAAACGGTACAATAAATATAAGCGTGCACAAAGCGAAGTCCAAAACCAAATTGAAACGACCAGGGAAATGCTCAATTACCTTGCTTCCATTGACGCTTCACTGACTACGGCAACCACCAAGAACGAAATTGCTGAAATAAAACAGGAACTTATCACTGCAGGACTGCTGCAGAATCAGGGCAAAAAACATAAAGGTCAGGAACCAAAATCGGAGCCGCTGCTCATAAAGCTTTCCAAAGAAACAACCTTATATATCGGTAAAAATAATAAACAAAACGACTACGTAACTTTTACATTAGCACGCGGTAAGGATCTGTGGTTCCATACTAAAAACATTCCCGGATCACATGTCGTCTTAAAAACAAATCTTCCCCAGGCAACGGCAAGTGATATTGCAGCAGCAGTTCTACTGGCCGCTTATTTCAGTAAAAGCCGCAGCGGCAGCAAGGTACCTGTAGACTGTACCGAGCGACGTTTTGTCAAGAAACCCAATGGCGCTAAACCTGGGTTTGTGATCTATACCGATCAAACAACCTACTACGCTACGCCTGATGAAGCAGAGGCTCAAAAACTTTTAAGCAAATAATAAAAACACCTGGTTTACCGACCAGGTGTTTTTATTTTACCATGATTATTTTTACAATATCTTTAAAGCCATCAACCCTAAATATTCCTTTAACGCCATTGCAGAAAGCTCCAGCGCAAACCCCTGCGGCATAAAGTTAAAAATACTTAGCTGCATTTTTCCGCTCAGCTGATAGTCACAGGGAAAAGGCACTATGTCCAAACCTTTATCAGCAAAATTCAGTACACTGCGCGGCATATGAAAAGCCGAGGTCACCAATACTATTTTCTGCCACTGCTCTTCATGGCACAACACAGCAACATTAACAGCATTTTCAGTTGTATTTCTTGCTTTGGTATCTGTCAAAATCTGCTGTGACGATACGCCCAGCTCTAACAGCACTTTTTTTGCCACAGCAGCTTCCGTACCACTGTCGGTAAAAACCTGCCCCCCGCTGATAATGATCGGGATATCTAATCGTTTCTGCAAACGCAATCCGGTAATCAATCTATTCATAGAGACCGCCGACAAGGCCTCTCTACCACTGATATCAGGCACATCCCTGACAGCTCCGCCGCCAAGAACAACTACAGCATCAGTTTTACCAGTTATTTTTTCCAACGCCGGAGGAACATACTGCTTTTCCAGTCCCTGCATCAGCATTCCGGCAACAGGCAAAATCGAAAACAGATATAAAGTGACCGTTACTGCTGTTAAAGGATAACGAAGTCTGCTGCGTTTCTTAAAACAATAACAGCACAGTAAAAACAGCATTACAATAATACCGCCGGGCGGCAGCAGCCAGCCCGCAATAAACTTATGTACATACAGCATATTACTTACATTCCTTCACCAGCATCTCATACATCTGTCTGAAAATCTCCGGCTGTAAATTGATCTTATTTAAAATCGTATAACGCTTACGGACTTCTTTGGCAAACATCCAGGCTTTGATAAATTCTTCTTCAGTAATATTCAAAGTTTTTGGGCTAACGGAAATATCGTAAGCTTCCAGAAAATCCAACAGAATATGATGGTCACGTCCCTGAAGGCGGCAGGCTACGACACTGCCAAGAGCTACCAAAATACCATGCGGGATATTATGCTCAAACAGCTCATCCATAGCGTGACAGAACAAATGTTCCGACCCGCTGCAAGGACGTGAATTACCAGCTATCTGCATCGCCAGCCCGCTCAATACCAGTGACTGGGCCAGCATTTGAATACCGGGAACTGTCGTCAGTGATTTAGCCTCAGAATATAAAAGCGAAGTAAACGCCGTTTCAGAAAGCATATAGGCAAAATCGTTAGGACGATCGCTGTTTTCTTCACAACCCAGCTTCCAATCATACAGTGCCGTATAATTACTGATCGTATCACCAACACCGGCTTTCATCAAAAGCCTCGGCGCATCAAAAACAATATCTGTATCGATCAATAATCCGTCAGGAATTTTAGAAGTAAAAGAATGTTTGCGGCCGTTTTCTGCAAACAATACGGAAACAGGAGACGCAACGCCGTCATTACTAAGTGTAGTCGGTATCGCTATATAAGCTACATTGGCGACAAAAGCAGCATACTTGGCCGTATCCAGTGCTGTACCGCCACCCAAACCAATGATCAAGCTGATATTGTTCATTGCTACCTTTTTAGCAACATCAACAGCAAAATCAAAGGAACTCTCCTGAACGGTAATGATTTCAAAATCCAGTAACTGTTTCAATAGAACAACGACTTTTTTCTCTAAAGTCTGTAAAAGCCCGTCTGTCGTTAAAATCAAAGTTTTGGTATGAATAAGTTTAGGCATATATAAACTTAGATTTTTATTGAGGTCCTGAACTGCGTTTTCTTTGACCTGCATAAACAACGGCAAGGAATAATTACTCATAATTTAACCTCCCGGCGTAGTTTTATTAGCATATTATCTATTCCCTATTATATAGCAAAATCATTGTTACTAACAGCATTATTACTAAAAGAAAACAATATTTTACAAAACTCTGTCACCTTAACAGGAATATAAAAAAGCCTGCCGAAAAGGCAGGCTCTGATACTCAAAATTATTTACGGATGCCAAGTTTAGCAATGATAGCGCGATAACGTTCGATATCTTTAGCCATCAGATAGTTCAGCAGACCACGACGTTGACCAACCATTTTCAGCAGGCCGCGACGGGAATGATGATCTTTTTTGTGTTCTTTCAGATGCTCGGTCAAATATTTGATGCGTTCGCTCAAAACAGCGATTTGTACTTCCGGAGATCCGGTGTCGCCTTCATGACGTGCATTTTCAAGAATAAGTTGTTGTTTTCTTTCAGCTGTTAACATTTTAATTCCTCCATTTTTTATAATCCCCAAAGCATAGAAGTCGTTGGAGAAGCGAACATCCAAGCCTTGGTTAAAGTACTTATGTAGTATACCACACTTGACTTTTAAAGACAACTATTTTTGTAACATTGGAAATAGTTTTTAATATTTTCGCGATCTTCAGTAATACGCGCTTTCAGCTCATCGATACTGGCAAACTTTTCTTCACCGCGTATATATTTATAAAAGTAAACAGTGATCTCCCTGCCATACAGATCGCCTTGAAAATCAAACAGATTTACCTCCAGACGTGCATGCTCCACATCGCCAAAAGTAGGGTTATTGCCGATATTGGCCATACCGAAATACAGCTTATCGCCTACCTTGACCTTGACCGCATAACCACCAGTTGCCGGCACAGCAGTTTCACTGCGCTGCAGTTCGATATTCGCAGTTGGAAAACCAATTGTCCTGCCGCGCTGCGCCCCATGCGTAACTATACCGGTGAGCGCATAAGCACGCCCCAGCATCTGATTAGCATGCTCCACATGCCCTGCCTTAATCAGACTTCTGATGCCAGTACTGCTGATAACGTTTTTACCGCATTTGACCAGTTGCCTGATAATCACGGTAAAGTGATCGTGCAATCCGGTACGCTGCAAAGTATCTGTTTTACCGCTGCCTAAAAAACCATAGCTGAAATTTTCACCTACTACTAAGCATCGATAATTAAATACAGCCAGTTTTTTCAAAAACTCATCCGGCGATAATCCGGCTAAATCATGATCAAAAGGTACGTTCACCAAAATATCAACGCCTAATTTTTCCAGGTATTTTATTTTTTGCTGCTGCGTAATAATTCGCACTGGAACTAAATCAGGCTTGATCAGGGATAAGGGATGATTGCTGAATGTAAAAACAATCAGCTTCAAACCATGCTTTTGGGCATAATCACGTGCTGTTTTTATAATATCCTGATGACCTAAATGCAGCCCATCAAAAGTTCCCAAAGCAATAACACTGGGACTATATTCAGTTTTCACAGCTTCTAATGAAGTAATGATTTCCATATCTGCCTCAATCTAAATCATTTCCGCATCTGCTTGAAATTGTTTCAATATTTTTTCAGCTTTAACGAGCTCGGACTCTGCACTGCCAATGCCAAGAAAATCACCTGTAATCGTTTTCAATCGGTATGTACCGTTTGAAATGCCTCGCACAGTGGTCTTTACCCCCTGAGTAATCCGCAGCGCCTGCTTATCTGTCAAAACCAGTTCCTGTAAATCCTGCACTGCTGCTTCGGCAGGAAGCAGATAAGCATACGGTGCAGCGGCAATTTCTTCCAGAGTTTTGGCCTCTGACAGGTAAAAATCTCCTACCTGTTTGCGTAATAAAAAGCTCATTGTGCCGCACATACCAAGTTCTGCCGCAATATCTTCCAGCAAAGTCCTTACATAAGTTCCTTTTGAACATACAATATCAAGTGTTAAAGAAGTACCAGTTTTATGAAGCAGTTCTAAAGCATCAATAGTAATGCTCCGTGCTTCCCGTTCAACTTCAATCCCCTGCCGTGCCAGCTGATAAAGCTTCTGACCATCTTTTTTTATAGCAGAGTACATGGGCGGAATCTGTTTTTGTTCACCGATAAATTTTTGCAGAGTTTCTTGAATTTCGGCTTCAGTAACAACACGAACCTCTGAACTGGCAATGATCGTACCACTGTCGTCTCCTGTGTCTGTCTTGATACCGAATTTCAGTTCAGCCCGGTAATTTTTACGGCCTTCGACTGCATATTCCAACAGCCTTGTTGCCGTACCGATAAAAACAGGCAGTACTCCCGCGGCATCAGGATCAAGTGTGCCGCCGTGTCCGATTTTCTTAGTTTGCAAAGTCCTGCGCAGAAAGCCGACCACATCGTGAGACGTCATTCCACAGGGCTTGAGTACATTCAAAATGCCTGATGTCATACTAATTTTTCCTTTAAGGCTTTCAAAAGCTGCTGCTGCGCTTCAGGTAAAGCAGCTTCGATAGTACAGCCTGCCGCGCGCAGATGACCGCCGCCGCCGAAGGTAATAGCGATTTCAGAAACATCAAGGTTACGAGACCGCATACTGACACGGGTAACAGCTTTTTCCACAGCTTTAAACATAATAGCAACTTCGACGCCTTCAATATACCTTGGATAAGAAATGAAGGTATCTGTATCAACATCTTTGTCATACATTTCGTTATTAATAGAAATATATGCAATTTTACCATCAGCATCAAAGGTCAATGTTTCCAGAACCTTTGTCAGCATCTCGATATTAGAGCGCGGCTTAATCTCCATACTGTCAGAAATTTCATTGGGTTTTACCCCTATTTCCAATAAAGCTGCAGCTATCCGCATCGTTTTCGGCATCGTATTAGAATATTTGAAAGAACCGCAGTCCGTATACAGCGCCGTATAGATACACGTTGCCATCTCCAGATCCACTTCAACTCCTAATGTATCAATCAACTCATACATAATTTCACCGGTAGCAGCCGCAGCTGTATCAAGATACAAATAATCGGCATATTCGGTATTAGAAATATGATGGTCGATATTGAGTGTTTTAGGAGCACTGACACACTGTGACACGTTACCGGCTCTATCTAAAGAACTGGCGTCGATCACGACTAACAGATCCGCAGCTATCCGCTCATCATTTTGAAAACGGACAAAGCTTTCGATACCGGGTAAAAATTTATAGACCTTTGAGATTTCATCATCAACAGTCACAATGACATCTTTCCCAAGCTTCTGCAAAGCTTTCATCAAACTCAAAGCAGAGCCCAGCGTATCACCGTCTGGGCTCACATGAGAACATAATGCTATTTTATTGGCAGCCTGCAGTAAAGCGGCTGTTTCCTGCAGGGAAAAATGCTTACTCATGCGAGGAACCTTCCTCTTCTTTGATTTTCTTCAGCAATCCCTCGATATGTGCACTATACTCCATCGAAGTATCTTTTACTAAAATCAAATTAGGAGCAAAGCGGAGGCGAATCCGCTTTGCTATTTCCGTACGCATAAAACCAAGTGCTTTATTCAATCCCTGCCAGGCGGCTTCATGATCCTTTTCCGGACCATAAAGACTGACATATACTTTAGCAATGCTCATATCATCAGTAAGCTCAACACCGGTAATGGTAACAAACTGGATCCGTGGATCTTTGATATCCATCAGCAGCATTTTACTAAGCTCCTGTTTGATTGCTTCCTGTACTTTTTCTACTCTTAATCTAGCCATAGTTCACCTATTCGACGGCGACTTCTTCCATAGTGAAGACTTCGAACACGTCGCCTTCTTTCAAATCGCGGAATTTTTCCAAAGTAACACCGCATTCATAGCCTGCAGCGACTTCCTTCACATCGTCTTTGAAACGTCGTAAAGTGTCGATTTCGTCTTCGTTGATGACGATACCGTCTCTAACTACGCGCACTTTAGAAGTATTGGTGATCTTACCTTCCAGCACATAGCAGCCAGCAATCAGCATTTTCGAAATAGTGATCATCTGACGAACCTCTACACGGCCCTGGATAGTCTCCTGGAATTTCGGTGCCAGCATACCTTTAATAGCAGCTTCAACGTCATTCAAAGCGTCATAAATAACGCGGTAAGTCCGAACATCTACCTTCTCTGCTTCCGCTGCTTTACGGGCGTTAGCATCAGGACGAACATTAAAGCCGATAATGAGGGCATTGGCGGCTGAGGCCAGCATAACATCGGACTCGGTAATAGCACCTACACCAGCATGTACAACAACGACTTTAACTTCGTCATTTTTTATATTCTGCAAAGAAGAACGCAAAGCTTCGATAGTACCTTGAACGTCGGCTTTAACGACGATATTCAGGTCTTTAATCTCGCCCTCTTGAATACGTTGGAACAAATCATCCAGCGAAACTTTGGAATTCTGCTGAATTTCTTCAATACGTTTTTTCGCAACACGCTTTTCAGCAACACTGCGGGCAATCTTTTCATCAGTAGAATCAAGAATATCACCGGCCAGCGGCACATCGTTCAAGCCTAAAACCTCTACAGGCGTAGAAGGCAGTGCTTTTTTGACTTTTTCACCACGGTCATTGACCATTGCACGCACCTTGCCATAAGCAGTACCGGCAATAATAGTATCACCGATCTGCAAAGTGCCGCGCTGAACTAAAACAGTAGCGACAGGGCCGCGGCCTTTATCAAGCTGCGCTTCAATAATCGTACCATGAGCAGGCAGACTTGGATTAGCTTTCAGATCCTGCATTTCTGCAACCAGCAGAATCATTTCCAACAGTTCGGAAATACCTGTTTTCTGATGTGCGGAAACCGGAACCATGATAGTATCGCCGCCCCAGTCTTCCGGGATCAGCTCATGCTCAGCAAGCTGCTGTTTTACATGATCCGGATTAGCTCCGGGACGATCCATTTTATTAATGGCAACGATAATAGGTACCTTTGCTGCTTTTGCATGGTTAATAGCTTCGAGCGTCTGCGGCATAACACCGTCATCTGCAGCAACTACCAAAATAGCAACATCTGTTACCTGTGCTCCACGCGCACGCATAGCTGTAAAAGCTTCGTGACCGGGAGTATCAAGGAAAACAATCTTTTTGCCCTGATAATTAACCTGATAAGCACCGATATGCTGCGTAATACCGCCAGCTTCTCTTGCTGTAACATTAGCCTTGCGAATAGCGTCAAGCAGAGAAGTTTTACCATGGTCAACGTGACCCATAACAGTGATTACCGGCGGCCTCGGCAAACGTTTAGCCGGATCATCTTCCACTTCCGGAATTTCAGTCGGATCCTCTTCAGGCGGTAACGCGGCAACTTCGACATCAAATTCACTGCCGACCAACAATGCCGTATCAAAGTCGATATCCTGATTGATAGTAACGATCACGCCCAACATGAACAAAGATTTGATAACTTCGCTGACTTCACGTTTCAGCAGGTTGGCAAAATCTTTGACATTGATAGTTTCGCCGATCTCTACATAAGTAGGTTTCTGAACCTCTACTACAGGCTGCTGCACGCGCGGAACATTATTATTGCCGCCCTGGCGTTTATTACTGCGTCCCATATGATTATTACTGCGGTTAGGACGGCTGTCTTTAGTTGCATAAGAACCTTTGATCTGCGGTTTATCTTTACGGGCATTTTTATTAAAAGGTTTATTATTGGCACCAGCAGGACGAGCAGTATTGGCCTGCGGACGCTGTGCACCGGTACCGCCTTGCTGCGGACGTGCATTATTATTGTTATTCATATTTCCCTGTTGCGGGCGCGCTGCGTTAGCATTATGCTGACCAGGCTGCTGCCCGCGCGGGCCTATATAAATGCCCCCCTGAGGACGCTGCTGCGGTCTGTTTCCCTGCTGCGGGCGTTGTCCCTGTTGATTATTGGGACGATTTTGCGTATTAACGCCCTGGTTAGGACGGTTTTGATTAAACCTCTGACCTTGATTTTGGGTATTAGGACGTTGCCCCTGCTGTTGCTGTGGGCGCTGACCTTGTTGGTTGTTAGGACGATTCTGCTGGCTGATGCCCTGATTAGGACGGTTTTGACCTGCGTTCTGCCCCTGCTGATGATTAACGGCAGCAGGACGCGGACCCTGATTAATAGGACGTTGCCCCTGATTGTTGGGACGCTGACCCTGTTGTTGCTGCGGACGCTGTGTATTCGCAGCGGAATTCTGTTGAGTTTGCACCTGCTTCGGAGCAGCTTCAGCCTGCTTAACCGGCTCTTTTTTCACTATATGTTGCGGTGCAGGAGCAGCCTTCTTCTCCTGTCCAGGCTTCCTGGCCGAGTTTTTCACTACCAAATCTCTAACCGTATCGTCTACAGTGCTTAATGTACTTTTTACCTGAATGTTATTTTTAGCTAAAATATCGATTACTTCCTGGTTTGTTTTACCAAGTTCTTTTGCTATCTCATATACTCTATGCTTACCCATTCATCCACCTCCAAGCGTATTTATGTCATATATTTTTATTTATCATATTCGCAAAGCTGTTATCCAAAACAACTACTGCGGTTCTTTTAGCCTTGCCAATCGCCCAGCCCAGTTCATCTCTGGTCAGGCATTCAACCACGGGTGTATCAGACAGCTCTGCCATAAAATACATATCTTTTTTAGAATTTTCAGCAGCATCTGCGGCCACAAGCAATAGCTTAGCTTTACCGTTTTTCAGAGCAGATCTTACAGCATAGTCGCCTGATGCCAGTTTACCTGCTTTCTGTGCCAATCCTAAGGCAAAAGTCACACCATTATTCGCCATCAGGCAAATCCTCCAGCAATTTGGCATAAACTTCTTCGCTGACCGGCTTTTCCAAGGCCCGTTCCAAACGTTTTTCCTTCACTGCTTTTGTGATGCATTCTTTAGATTGGCAAACATAAGCTCCACGACCTGCCTTTTTCCCAGTCAAATCAAGGCTTATCTCACCTTCCGGAGAACGTACTATTCTCAGCAGAGCTTTTTTCTCTTTCATTTCATTACAGCCCACACATTTACGTTGAGGGATCTTTTTAATCTTCGTCTGCTTCATAGGCTACACCAACTTCTTGTGCTCCCTGTTCTGCTTCTTCGGCAGCCTGAGATTCACTTTTGATATCTATCTTCCAGCCTGTCAGCTTCGCTGCCAGACGTGCGTTTTGTCCTTCTTTACCAATTGCCAGAGACAACTGATAGTCAGGCACTATAACGCGGCAGATTTTTTCTTCTTCCAGAACTTCAGTACTGACAACCTTAGCTGGCGATAAGGCATTAGCCACATATTGGTCAGGCTCGGAACTGTATTTGACGATATCGATTTTTTCACCGCGCAGCTCATTAACAATAGTCTGAACACGCATACCTTTATGTCCAACACAGGCACCGACCGGATCAATATTCTCATCCTTAGTATAAACGGATATCTTAGAACGCATACCAGGTTCACGAGCTACTGACTTGATCTCGACCAATCCGTCGTGAATTTCAGGAACTTCCAGCTCGAACAGTCTTTTCAGCAATCCCGGATGTGTTCGGGAAACCATAATCTGTGGGCCTTTGCTGGTCTTTTTTACTTCCACGATATAGGTTTTCATCCTATCATGATATTGATAAATTTCTCCGGGTATCTGCTCGTTAGGAGTCAAAATAGCCTCGGCCTTACCTAAATCAATATAAACATTTTTATTTTCCATACGTTGAATGATACCGGTTACGATATCATTCTCTCTGCTGGAAAATTTCTCGAAAACCATGCCGCGTTCTGCTTCACGGATACGCTGTACAACAACCTGTTTGGCATTTTGTGCTGCAATACGACCAAAGTTACGTGGAGTCACCTCAGTTTCTACAATATCATCGACTTCATAGCGAGGATCTATTTTACGGGCTTCCTCCAGAGAAATCTCATTAGGATCGTCGCCTACCTCTGCCACAATATGACGCTGTGCATATATGTGAAGTTCACCTGTTACTTTGTTCATATCAACACGGACATTCTGGTTAGAACCAAAATTCTTTTTATAAGCTGTTACAAGAGCTTCTTCGACCGCCTGGAACAGGAGTTCCGGATCAATCCCCTTCTCTTTTCCCAATTCCCCTATTGCCAGAATAAAATCTGCGTTCACGTTTCTTAATCCTCCTATACTTTATAATCTTTAAAAATCAATATGCGGTCTGATCATTGCGATAAGTTTTCGGTCAATGCTGACCGGATTTTTGGCTTCTTTTCCCTTGATAATCGTTTTTATTTCTATTGTCTCATCGCTGTGACTTATTAAAATTCCAACCAGATCTTTTAAGCCTTCCCACGGAGCAAAAAAGGAAATATCAACTTTACTTCCATAAGCTGCTGTAAAATCTTTATCTTTTTTCAACGGGCGGTCAATGCCGGGTGATGAAACTTCCAGGTAATATTTCTCTTTAATCGGGTCTTTTTCATCTAAAACTGTAGTCAATTTTTCACTTACTAATTGGCAATCGTCGATTTCAACTCCACCCGGTTTATCAATGTAGATACGCAGATACCAATCTTTTTCACGCACATATTCTACATCTACCAAAGTCAGATCGGTACCATCTAAGAGCGGCGTTACCAAATCAGCAATCAAAGCTTCCAGAGCTTCCTTCTGCACAATACTCACCTCCGGTCTGTAATTTATCTTAAATAAGCGGAAAGAGCGGGTATAGCACCCACTCTCTCAAAAGAAGTCATAAATTTTCTGCTTATATTATACCACCCTGTAAGATTAATTACAAGTTTTTTGTTAACTTCCCTACAATATATATGGCAAAATTCAAACTTTTATCAAGCCCAGTCACAAATTTCAGTTTTTCAGAAAAACAAATTCCTTTGCGGTGGATTGCTCCTTCTGATATTTATATCCTAAACAGTCAAATTTTTTTGTGTCTTCAATGTGTAAAATATTATGCTCGGCACACCAGCGCACCATTTCACCACGGGCCATCTTCGCTTCAGTAGCTTTAACCTTTACTTTACCGTCCTGCCAAATACCAAAAATACAGCTGACATATTCCACTTCCGGCGTCAAATATTTTTCTATAACTTTACTGTATTCTTTTGATGCCAGGTTAAGAATGCTTTTATCGTTTTGCGTCAGCTCAAAATAAAGCCTGCTTCCCCAAAAGTCATACAGATTTTTACACCCGGCAGCCGGCAGCCTTGCCTGCATCTCCAAACGATAAGGAACAACACCGTCCATTGCTTTTAAAATACCATAAAACCCTGATAAAATATTTAAATGTTCTGCCACATAATCAAGCTGTGCATTTTCAAAAACACGCGGTGCCATATATTGATACTGGATACCGTCATAAGCCAATACTGCCGGGGTAAGATTAGCACGCAGACGCATAGTCTGTAAACGCTTATAGTTTAATGCCGCAATCTCATCGTTACATTGCCACAACTTTTTTAGATCATCATACTGCATCTTTCTCAGCTCTGCCAGTAAAATTTCTGTATCTTTTAAAAAGCGCGGTTCTGCCGCAGAAACAAGGTCATCATTATCAATACGCATTTTTTTTGCTGGGGAAATAATTATCTGCATCGTATCCTCCTGCAAGTATTTATCAAAAAGCGCGTTCCTTATACAAGAACGCGCTTTTGATTCTTAACCTTTCAAATAGGCTAAAATTTCTTCAGCATTAGTATCAGGATTAGCATTGGGATATGCTTTTTCGATCATACCTTTTTCATCAACGATATAAGTCGTTCTCACTACTCCCATTGATACCTTGCCATACAATTTCTTTTCCTGCCATACATCATAAGCTTCGATGGCCTGACGTTCAGGATCAGCTAAAAGAATAAAAGGCAGCTCCTGTTTCGCGGCAAAATTAGCATGAGATTTTACGCTGTCTTTACTGATGCCGATAACCTCAATGCCCATTTTTTTATACTCACCGTAATTATTACGAAAAGAACAGGCCTGACGTGTACACCCCGGTGTAGAATCCTTAGGATAAAAATAGACAACTATTTTTTTCCCTAAAAAATCCTTCAGGCTCACAATATTACCATCTTTGTCCTGCAACGAAAATTCCGGTGCTTTTACTCCTGCTTCTAACATACTAATCGCCTCCTAATGTCAGAATAAATCTATCTGATCTGTTTCAGGCAAATCCCCTAAGGCTCCGTGTTCTGCCAATTTTTCAACTACAGCTTTACCAACCTTGGCTCTTACCCGCAGATCTTCCTGGGAAATAAAAGGATGACCGATTTCTCTGGCTTCGCTGATACTTTGAGCGGCAGTAACACCAATTCCTCCCAAAGCAGCAAGCGGCGGCCTCAATCCCTTTTCAGTGACAGTAAAACGCGTCGGATGGGATTTATACAAATCGATACGTTCCATTTCAAAACCACGAGCCAGCATTTCAATCACCAACTCCAGATACGTCACCGTATCTTTATCTCTGTTACTTGCTTTATAGCCCTGTGCATAAACATCTTTAATATAACGCTTCATATAATCAACGCCTTTGACAACATGATCCATATCAAAGTCCGGTGCACGCACAGTAAAGTATGCCGCATAGAATTCACGTGGATAATGCACTTTACAGTATGCTATACGATAAGCCATCATAACATATGCCACTGCATGCGCCTTCGGAAAAAGATACTGGACCTTATTACAGGATTCAATATACCATTCCGGCACCTTTGCGGCACGCATCGCTTCAAGCATGGGTGCTTCCAGACCGCCTTTAGCCGCCTTGCCTTTACGAACATATTCCATAATTTTAAAGGACATACTGGGATCTACGCCTTTCGCGATCAGATTAGTCATAATATCATCACGCGTCGAAATCGTTTCCTCACTGGGTTTACCCTCGCGAATCAGATCCTGCGCATTGTTCAGCCATACATCAGTACCATGCGAATAGCCTGATACCCTGACAACCTGACTGAAATTTTTAGGCTGAACATCCTGAATCATCTGCCGTACAAACTGTGTACCACATTCAGGAATACCATAAGTGCCAACGGCACTGCCGATCTGCTCAGGTGTTACGCCGAAAGCCTCAGTCGAACGGAAGATAGACATAGTTTTTTCATCGCCGACGGGTATCTGCTGCGGTGGAATATTTGTCAATTCCTCCAGCATTTTGATAACCGTCGGATCGTCGTGACCAAGTATATCAAGCTTAACCAGACGGTCGTTGATCGAGTGATAATCAAAGTGAGTAGTTACTGTTTCCGAATCTTTTTCATCGGCCGGTCTGTTCATCGGCGAAATATAATGAATATCCATATTGCGCGGTACAACCATGATACCGCCCGGATGCTGGCCAGTAGTTCGTTTAATACCGGCAAAGCCTTCTACAAGACCTGCAACATGTGCCGAATGCACATGCAGATTTTTTGCCTCATAATATTTTTTGACATAACCAAAAGCCGTTTTGATAGCAATCGTTGAAATCGTACCGGCGCGGCAAACATTATCGCGTCCGAAAAGTTCTTCTGTATATTTATGTGCTGTCGGCTGATAATCTCCGGAAAAGTTCAAATCAATATCAGGTACTTTATCACCATGGAAACCCATAAACACGGCAAACGGAATATCGTGCCCATCACGGATCATCTCTGTACCGCACTCAGGACATGCTTTAGCAGGCAAGTCAAAACCTGACGCAACTTCTTCTTTCATGAAGAACTCGCTGTGTTTACATTGTGGACAGCGGTAATGCGGTTTCAGCGGATTGACCTCTGTAATATCGATCATAGTCGCTACAAAAGAAGAACCGACAGAACCACGGGACCCAACCAGATAACCATCGTCCAAAGATTTTCTTACGAGCTTATGTGCAATATAATACAGAACTGAGAACCCATGATTGATAATGGAATCGAGCTCCATTTTCAGTCTGTCGCTGACTACCTGAGGCAGATTTTCACCATACCATTCGTGCGCACGCTGATAAGACATTTCCTTGATAGCTTTTTCTGCCCCAGGTATAAATGGTGAATACAGCTGATCACGATCAGGAACAGGTTTGATTTTTTCTACCATCTCCGCAATCTTATTCGGATTGGTTACACACAACTCATAAGCAATTTCTTTACCAAAATACTCAAATTCCTTGAGCATTTCTTCTGTTGTCCTGAAATAAAGAGGCGCTTGCTGATCAGCATCAGAATAATTTTGCCCAGCCTGCAGGATAGCCCGCAGCTGCGCGTCCTCCGGATGCAAAAAATGCACGTCACAGGTAGCGACAGTCAGCTTACCCAGCTTTTTACCAAGTTCATAAATTTTCCTATTATGCTCTTGCAACTGTTTGACTGTGCAGCGCTCCTGTCTGACTAAAAACATATTATTTCCGGTTGGCTGAATTTCCAGATAATCATAAAAAGAAGCTATTTTCTCTAATTCTTCATCGGGACGACCTGCCAAAATAGCCCTGTACAGTTCACCAGCTTCACAGGCAGAACCCAGAATCAAACCCTCGCGATATTCTTCGATAACCTCACGCGGCAGCATCGGCCGTTTATGCAGATAACGCAAATGACTGATTGTTACCAGTTTATACAGATTACGCAGACCTGTTTCGTTCTTTGCTAAAATGATAATGTGGTTATTTTTGACCTTCTTGATACGGCTTTTCTTGATCGTATCCGTCGGCTCCAGATCGATATCATGGCCGTCGTCGTTCATCAAATAACCTTCCATACCGAAAATCAGCTTGATATCCGCTTTTTCAGCTACATCAAAGCAGAACGGAAAAGCCTGTACAACGCCATGATCTGTGATAGCAAGAGCTTTATGCCCCCATTTTATCGCTGTCTCCACCAATTCTTCCATTGGTGTTACGCCATCCATCTTACTCATTTTTGTATGACAATGCAGCTCGACACGTTTAACTTCAGCGTTATCCATACGTTCTTTTTTAGGAACAGCTATAATACCCTGAGGACTGATGACCATTTCATCAAATAAAAATCTGTCAGGAGCAACATTACCCATAATACGCAGCTGTATCCCCGGTTTGATCTTCTTTTTAAACTGCAGACATTCTTCCAGATTTTCAAAACGCATTCTAACATAAAGTCCACTGGTTTCATCACTCAAATTAAAAGTGAGCATCACATTGCCGGTACGCAGGACTCGCTCAATAAAAGCAGTCAGCTTACCGTCCTTATCAATGCTTTTTACAAAAGTCCCTTCTACTACGACTCGATTTTCTTCTTCGATAACGTCGATCATCGGCCTGGGCTTACCTTTAAATGCTTTACCAAAAATAAGGCCGTCTGCTTTTTTATTCCCTCCATAGAGAAGGTTATAAGCCTTTTCATAAGCATCGTCTTTACGCTCTGCCTCACACGAAGGTACTGCTTCAAATGCGGCAGCTTCTCCTATTTCAACTGCTTCAGGTTCTTCCGGCGGCAAAGGAATTTCTTCACGCTCCGGCTCTACCTGCACAGACTTATTTTCTGTTTCAAGCTTATTTTCTGTTTTAACCGATTCAGCCACAACGGAAGTTTCCAGCAGATTTGTCTGCTGCAGCTCCACTTTTTTTAAATTAAAAGCAGCGGTAAGCTTATTTGCCACCGCTGCAAGTAAAGTTTCTGTCACGGGAGCAACTGCTTTATACTCTATCTGCCACACGGCAGCCTCGATATCCATAAAGATTTTCTCCGGCTGGATTAAACGAGCACGCAATAATTCTGCTTCCGTTAAGGACTGCTCGGCTAAAAAAGCAAAAAATTTATTTTTATCAGGAACAATACAATATTTCGCCTTCATGCTTGCGTCCTTTCTTACCAATCAACCGACGTTCTCTAAAGTAATGATGCCTTCAATACTTTGTAAACCGCGAATAATATCAATATCATCTCTATCTTTACTTATTTTGAGATACAGCTCTAAAACTACCTCATTTTTTCTGGAGTTGTTTTTTACGTTTAAAGTGCGTACCTTCACGCCATTTTCAGTCAAATACGCAGTAATATTCGTTATAATACCGGGTTCATTTTCGGCAACAATCCGAATAAAGCGGCGGGCATTTCTACTGCTGCCGGCAAAACGTTTTTCCCAGCTGTGAAAAGTTACCAAAGTAACCATCATTACCGCCGTAGAACCAATACTTAAAACATACATCCCAGCACCGGCAGCCAACCCAATGGCCGAAATCATCCACAAGCTGGCAGCTGTTGTTAAACCACGTACAGTAACTCCCTCATGCATTATCGTACCGGCACCAAGAAAACCAATACCGCTGACTACCTGTGCAGCAATACGGGAAGAATCACGATTGCGCGGGAATTCTTCCCCATGCATAGGGTAATCATCATAACCGTACATAGAAACCAGCATAAATAACGCCGCACCGGCACAAACTAAAATATGTGTTCTAAAGCCAGCCGGTCTATCGCCGCTGCCGCGTTCGATGCCGACTATTCCGCCTAAAAAAGCGGCCAATAATAGACGAATAAGCATCTCCCAATCATGAGAACTCATTATCGGCACCTCCTTACTGTCAGTTTAATCTTTTATTTTGAAAAAGCAAGTTCTGCGATAATATTTTTGATATCTTGTACGTAATCGCCATCTAAAGGCAAATATCTGATCTCGCCTGTTTTACGAATTTTAACTTCCAGCTTACCTTCAGTCAATGTTTTCGGCCCAACTACAACGCGCAGCGGATAGCCGATCAGATCAGCATCTTTAAATTTAACACCAGGGCGTTCGTTGCGATCATCGATAACTGTTTCCAGACCTACTTTTTTCAACTGCATATAAATTTCTTCAGCTTTCGCTGCAGATGCTTCATCTTTTGTATTAACAGGCACAACCAGCACGTGATAGGGCGCTATTTCGATTGGCCAGATGATACCATTGTCATCATAATTCTGCTCAATAGCAGCCGCCATCGTTCTGCTGACACCGACACCGTAGCACCCCATTACCATAGGCTGCTCTTTACCGTTTTCATCAAGATAGGTAGCTTTTAAAGCAGAGCTGTATTTAGTAAACAGCTTAAAGACCTGCCCTACCTCGATGCCGCGGGCTTTGCTCACTTCGCCGCCGCAATGCGGGCACGGATCCCCTTCCTGAATAAGACGGATATCTGCTACATATGTTGGTGTAAAATCACGGCCCGGGTTAACATTGATGAAATGGTACCCTTCTTTATTAGCGCCGCAACAAACATTATGCATTTTCATAACAGTAGCGTCAACAACTACTATGACTTTTTTATTATCGATGCCAACAGGGCCCATATAACCGCCGACAGTACCAGCAGCAGCCAATTGTTCCTCTGTCGCCATTTCCAGGTCAATAACGCCGCAGGTATTGATAACTTTGATTTCATTGACTTCGTGATCGCCACGTACAAAACAAAGAATCAAACCTTTTTCACTGTTATAAGCAACAGCTTTAACAGAATGGTCAACAGGAAGTTTTAAATAAGCGCACACATCAGCAATAGTTTTACAGTCTGGTGTTACTACCTCTTCTTTAGTCAGCATTGCTTCTTCTTCAGCTTCCAAAGGAAATAACTCTGCTTTTTCAACATTAGCCGCATAATCGCAGCTGGTGCAGAAAACAATCTCTGCTTCACCACTATCGGCAATTACCATAAATTCATGTGAACCACTGCCGCCGATAGCCCCGGAATCAGCTTCAACAGGGCGGAAGTTCAGGCCGCAGCGCGTAAAGATATTGGTGTAAGCATCGTACATATCCTGATAAGATTTATCAAGACCAGCTTCGTCACGATCAAAGGAATACGCATCTTTCATAATGAATTCACGACCGCGCATCAAACCGAAACGCGGACGACGTTCATCACGATATTTATTTTGGATTTGATAAACACTAAGCGGCAGCTGACGATAAGAACGAACATCACCGCGGATCAAAGTCGTTACCATTTCTTCATGTGTAGGCCCAAGGCAGAAGCAGCGATTATGACGATCCTGCAACCTGAACATTTCCGCACCGTATACATCCCAACGTCCGCTTTCCTGCCAAATCTCAGCCGGCTGGACAATAGGCATCAAAAGCTCCTGTGAACCTTTGGCATCCATTTCCTCACGTACTATTCTTTCTATTTTTTTCAATACACGCCAGGCAAGCGGCAGATAAGTATAAATACCACCGGCAGCTTTACGCATAAAGCCGGCACGCAGCATTAATTGGTGACTAACAACCTCCGCCTCTGCAGGAACCTCACGCAAAGTAGGAGCATACAGTTTGGAAACTCGCATTATTTCATCTTCCTCTCAACCAAAATTTTCTTAATTTCATCAAACAGCTCGTCAACTATTTTATCTTCGCTGACTTTTTTTATGATCTCGCCTTTGCGGAACAGCAGGCCTTCGCCAATACCGCCGGCAATACCTATATCGGCCTCCCTGGCTTCACCAGGTCCATTAACTACGCATCCCATAACTGCAACCGTAATTGGTTCCGCTATTTCGTCTAAACGGCGTTCGACTTCTAAAGCAAGCTTTTCCAGATTGATTCTGGTCCTGCCGCAAGTTGGACAGGAAATCAAAGTCGGCCCATATTCTCTAAGCCCCAACGCTTTTAAAATATTATAAGCAACCTTTACTTCATTAACCGGATCCCCGGTAAGCGAAACACGAATCGTATCGCCAATACCTTCCGACAATAACGTACCTATACCAACTGCCGATTTAATAATACCGGAATTAACAGTACCAGCTTCAGTAATCCCCACATGCAGCGGATAATCACATTGAGCAGCTAAAAGCCTGTAAGCTGCAATCGTTAATGGTACGTCATGTGCTTTCAAAGAAATTTTGATATTACGATAATCAAGTTCTTCTAAAATATGGATATGACGCCAAGCAGCTTCTACTAATGCTTCTGCTGTCGGATGCCCATATTTTTCCAATAAATCCTTCGGCAGTGAACCGGCATTAACGCCGATACGAATAGGTATATTTTTTATTCTGGCCGCTGCAACTACCGCTTCTACCTTTTCACGTCCGCCAATATTACCCGGATTTAACCGAAGTCCGTTGACACCGGCATCTACAGCCGCCAAAGCAAGCTTGTAATCAAAATGAATATCAGCTATTACAGGAATCGGGCTCTGCGCAACTATTTCCCGTAATGCCTGCGCTGCAGGCATATCAGGTACAGCACAACGAATGACATCGCAGCCAACTGCCGCCAGTTCCTTAATTTGTTTCAAAGTCGCTGCAGCATCGTCTGTCCTCGTATTAGTCATCGACTGTACTGAAACAGGAGCATCACCGCCAATAAATACAGATCCCAACTGTAATTGTCTGGTTATTCTGCGCTTCATAAAGACACCTCTTTATTTTATCGGCTGATGTCGTTAAACACCGCCAAAACAGTAATACTGAGAATGATCGCTACGCCAACCATTTGAATAGCATTTGTCGCACGCGCTCCTAAAGGCTTGCCACGTACGGCTTCCAGAACTAACAGAACAAAATGCCCGCCGTCCAAAGCCGGCAATGGCAATAAATTGATAACGCCTAAATTAATACTGAGAAAAGCAATAAAGTTCAGTAGCGGAAGCATGCCCTGATTTGCCATCTCACCTGCCATTTTAGCTACGCCGATAGGACCTGAAACATCTGCCGGCGCCGCCCCGGTAATTATTTTCTGCAGACCGTCAATCATCGCAAATATAATATACTTAGTATAGCCAGCGCCCATGGTAGCCGCTTCAACAACGCCTGGCTGATATTGTTCATATGTAGGAGAAATACCTATCAAGGGCCTGCCGTACTGCGCATCATAGGCTGGCGTCATTTGATAATTTTTTACTGCGCCCTGATGCTCTGCCGTAACAGTAATCTCCTTATCAGGATACTTCTGCAAGGTAACTACCAAATCATTCCATGTGGCAATCTTTTCACCATTAATGGCAAGGATACGATCGCCTACCTGCAAGCCTGCCTGCGCGGCCGCCTTATCTTCCATAATCGTGCCCAAAATAGGCTGATCGACTGGCTTTTGAATACCATTGATCATAAAAATACTGAAAAACAAAATTATTGGCAGCAGAAAGTTCATTAACGAACCTGCTAAAATAACCAACATTCTGGCAGGAATAGATTTTGACTTAAAAGAATCATCGCTGTCAGGCTCTTCCGGATCCATACCGGCTATTTTATTATACCCGCCTAAAGGAATAATTCTTAAGCTATATAGGGTCTCACCAACTTTTTTCTGAAAAATGTTGGGTCCGAAACCAATGGCAAACTCGTCCACGCGCATGCCTGTCATTTTTGCCGTAATAAAGTGGCCGAATTCATGTACGGTGATCAAAACACCAAAAACAAAAATAGCCGCTAAAATAGTTGTCATGTCCGAGTTCCCCCTCTCATTACAAGTTTTTTAAAATTTCTCTGGTCAGCCTGCGAGTTTCAGCATCTGTCTGCTCTATATCCTCAATAACAGGCTGCAATATATTCTGATGTCTGACAATAATCTTTTCTATAGTCATCGGAATATCAAGGTATTTAATCTTATTGTCCAAAAATGCGTAAACAGATTCTTCATTAGCCGCATTAAATGCACAAGGTAAGGTACCTCCTGCTTTACCACATTCGACAGCAAGTTTCAGTGCCGGAAATGCTTCCAAATCAGGAGCTTCAAACGTCAATTGACCTGCTTTTACTAAATCCAGCTGTCCGAAAGCATTATCAAATCGCTCTGGATATGAAAAAGCGTACTGTATCGGCAAACGCATATCGGGCAGTCCCAACTGAGCCAAAACAGAACCATCCTGATATTCAACCAAAGAATGAATTACGCTCTGCGGATGTACAACTACATCGATTTTTTCATAAGGCATGTCAAAAAGCCAATGCGCCTCAATAACTTCCAACCCTTTATTAGCCAAAGTAGAAGAATCAACAGTTATTTTTCTGCCCATACTCCAATTTGGATGCTTCAAACACTGTTCTAAAGTCACATTTTCAAGCTCAGCTTTACTTTTACCACGAAAAGGACCGCCAGAAGCAGTTATCAGCAACCGCTTAACTTCCTGATGTTTGCCACCTGCCAAAGCTTGAAAAATGGCACTGTGTTCACTGTCGACCGGCAATAAAGTAACATTGTGCTCTGCTACCGCACTCATAACAATACTTCCTGCAGCAACCAGCGTTTCTTTATTAGCCAAAGCGATGTCTTTACCATGCTCAATCGCAGCCAGAGTAGGTCTCAGACCGGCATAACCGACCATTGAAGCTAAAACTGTGTCAACTTCGCTGAACGCAGCCACTTCCAAAAGACCCGCTTCTCCTGCAAGGATTTTCGTCTTGCCGGTATAACGTTTTTTCAACCGCTCTGCAGCGGCCTCATCAGAAAGCGCCGCAATATCAGGCTGAAAAATATTAATCTGTTCTTCCAATAAAACGTCACTTGTATGTGCCGCCAACGCTCTGATTTTTATCTTATCAGGATTAGCTACAGCAACCTCTAATGTCTGTTTACCAATGGACCCGGTACTGCCAAGCACGGAAACATTTTTCATTTTGAAGCCTCCGAATAACATAATCAGTGTGTTTTAGTCAACAAAACCGAAAACACTAAAACATAATAGCCAAGCGGTATGGCAAACAACAAGCTGTCACAACGATCTAAGACTCCACCATGTCCAGGAAAAATCTTACCAGAATCTTTAACACCAAATGAACGTTTCAAAATCGACTCTACTAAATCTCCCAGCGGCGCAAAAACAGCTACGCATAAACCTAATGCAACTGCCTGTACTATCGCCATATCTAACACCTTTACTCCCAAATAAACCATTACCGCCAAACAACCAATAAATCCGGCTGCAGCTCCTTCTACAGATTTATTAGGACTGACATTTGGACACAATTTACGTTTACCGATCGCACAGCCAACAAAATAAGCAAACGTATCACTGGCCCACGTTCCAAGCATAATCAGCCAGAAAAAACATTCGCCGCCTTCCAAAACAAATGAGCCAATAACCACCGGTTCAAATGGTAACTGCCTTAAAAGACCAAAGTGAAAAAACAGAATGCCGATATATAAAACCGCCATAACCGACAAACCAACATTCTCAACCAAATGACCTTTACAGTGCTTATGCAGGCCTTCCAGTAAAATAGCAATAATAGTTACGACCAGAAAAAGCGGCAGTGAATATAATGTATAAATAGAATCATCCAAATACATCAAACTTCCTACCAGCACCAACGTCATAATACCGGACGAAAAATAAAAAACATTATAGCCTTTATTTTTGGCCATATTATAAAATTCCAGCCAGCCGATAGCTGCCAGTACAAATATTGCAGCATTAAAAAGCATACCACCGCTATGAAGCAGCCATACTACTATCGGAACGCCTACCAAACCTGTCAAAATACGAGTCAACATATCTTTTACACCTGCTTAATTTATTTTGTCACTAACCCACCAAAGCGTCGTTCGCGTCCCTGATATTCTTTGATTGCCTGCAAAAACATTTCAGGGGTAAAAGCAGGCCAATATGCATCTGTAGTCCAAATTTCTGCATATGCTATTTGCCACAGCATAAAATTACTGATACGATTATCTCCTCCTGGTCTGATCAAAAGATCAGGCGCAGGCAAGCCAGCCGTATAAAGATAATTTTCAAAAGTTTCTGCCTGTATATCTTCTACTTTCAGCAAGCCTTTTTCGGTATCTGCCGCAATACGCTGTATTGCCTGTAAAATTTCGGCCTGCCCACCGTAGTTTATTGCCAAGTTTAAAATAATACCGGTATTGTTTTTAGTTGCTTCCACAGCGTGATCCATTTTCTGTTTTACAACTTCCGGCAAACCTTCACGTGAGCCCATAAAACGAACCTGAACATTATTTCGATTAAATTCTTCAATCTCACTGGTCAGATAACGGCTTAAAAGCTCCATAATAAAACTGACCTCAGTAACAGGCCGTTTCCAATTTTCTGTTGAAAAAGCATACGCACTGATAACTTTAACACCAATTTTATCAGCAATTTTAACAATAGTTTTTAAAGTTTCAGCTCCGGCCTGATGCCCAAAGGTTCGCACTTTTCCCTGCGCTTTAGCCCAACGGCCATTACCGTCCATAATAATTGCTATATGCTGCGGCACATTAGCCAAATTAATACCATCGATATCAATATTTACGTCGGGGTTTGTATTCTTCTTGATTTTGAACAAGCTGTTAAACACAAGCACACCAACCCTTCCCTGGGATAAATAAAACTGACAGACCCCCTCTTAGAGGGGGCCTTGCAGTCCTAAAAACTTAAAATCAAGGTTGTTTAATAGCACCTACAGGGCAAACACCAGCGCAAGCGCCGCATTCAACACATTCATCACCGATTTCATATTTACCGTCAGCTTCTTTAATAGCACCTACGGGGCAGGTAGAAGCGCAGGAACCGCAACCGATACATTCGTCTTTATTGATTACTAATGCCATTCTCCAGCACCTCCTTTCTATATTTTTTTACTGTTACAAGAGCTACTTTATTGTCAGGCAGCAAACTCTGCCTAACCACATATTCAACAGCTATCTTCTCCGCCACAACTTCGTTTTGCCGGCGCGGCGGCTGCGTAGCAGCAACCGTATATCCGATCTCGGCAGCTTCCAGTCTGGCAATAGCTTCTGCCAAAGGCAGTGCCAACACGTCAGGTATCAGCATCAGATCTCCATAACTTCCTTTTCTTTATTAGCCATGATATTATCGATTTCCTTGATAATTTTATCAGTCATTTTCTGAATATCATCAGTACCCTTTTTTGCTTCATCTTCAGTGATTTCTTTAGCCTTCTCTGCTTTCTTAACAGCATCGTTAGCGTCACGGCGCAGATTACGCACAATCACACGTGCATCTTCAGATTTTTTATGAACAGTTTTTACAATCTCTTTACGGCGTTCTTCTGTCAGCTGCGGCAGATTCAACCGAATTACAGCACCATCACTGTTAGGGTTTAATCCCAAATCAGATTTCATAATAGCTCTTTCAATATCCTTCAGAAGATTCTTCTCCCAAGGCTGGATAATGATCATTCTCGGTTCAGGTACAGTAACGCTTGCTACCTGGTTAACAGGTGTCGGTGTGCCGTAATAATCTACCATAACCTTTTCCAGCAGAGCCGGAGTAGCACGTCCTGCACGAACAGAAGCAAGATCTACGCGCAGTACGTCAGTAGTTTTGTGCATTTTACTTTCTGCTAATTCAATGATTTCTTTTACTGTTGCCATGATTATTTTCCTCCCACCAGGGTACCGATCTCTTCGCCTAAGGCAGCACGCAAAATGTTACCCGGTTTATCAATATTAAATACTACGATAGGAATTTTATTATCCATGCAAAGACTGATTGCCGTAGAATCCATTACACTCAATTTTCTTTGAATAACTTCGATATAATCAAGTTTTTCAAACATTACCGCATCTTTATTTTTAGCCGGATCGCAATCATAAACACCGTCAACACCCTTTTTAGCCATCAAAATCGCATCGGCTTCTACCTCGGCCGCCCTTAAAGCAGCAGTGGTATCTGTTGAAAAGTAAGGATTACCAGTACCAGCGGCAAAAATAACTACACGCTCTTTTTCCATATGACGTATGGCACGTCTGCGAATATACGTTTCTGCAATCTGACGCATTTCGATTGCTGTTTGCACACGTGTTGGGACTCCCAAAGTCTCCAAAGCATCCTGCAGCGCCAGAGAATTGATAACTGTGGCAAGCATTCCCATATAATCTGCAGTAGCGCGGTCCATACCTTTCGAACTTCCCGATAAACCACGCCAGATGTTGCCACCGCCGTTGACAATAGCGACTTCTAAACCACATTCCGTAACATCTTTGATTTGTGAAGCTATGGACTCAACCGTTTCCGGGTCAATACCGAACCCTTTATCACCTGCTAAAGCTTCACCGCTCAATTTTAAAATGACACGCTTATACTTCGATTTCTCCGCCACTTCCACGACCTCCTATTTTCTGCAACTCTATATCCTATTTCATATTCTACATTTTACCAATATTTCCTCTTTTTTACCTTGAGTTTTTTGTGAACTACAGCCATTCGGGCAAAAAATAAGAGAACACCGAAGTGTTCTCTTATGCGGTTTCTCATTATTTTACGAAAGACATAACTTCTTCTGCAAAGTTTTCTTCTTTTTTCTCAATGCCTTCGCCCAGTTGATAACGGGTGAAACGGCGAATAGAAATATTCTCACCGATTTTAGCAATTGATTCGGTAATCAAATCAGAAATAGTTTTGTCGGGATCTTTAACGAAAGGTTGTTCCATCAAGCATACTTCTTTGTAGTATTTCTCGATACGTCCTGCAACCATTTTTTCAATGATTTTTTCAGGTTTGCCTTCATTGCGAGCCTGCTCAGCCAAAACAGCTTGTTCATGCTCAAGTTCAGCCGTAGGAACTTCTTCACGTTTGAGGTAAGACGGATTCGTTGCAGCAATATGCATAGCAACGTCTTTTACCAATTCTTTGAAAGCATCAGTTTTAGCAACAAAGTCAGTTTCGCAGTTAACTTCTACCAAAACGCCGATACGTCCGCCGCCATGGATATAAGCTTCAACTAAACCTTCAGCCGCTACACGGCCCGCTTTTTTAGCAGCAGCAGCCAAACCTTTTTCACGCAGGAAGTCGATTGCTTTTTCAAGATCGCCATCGGTTGCGCTCAAAGCTTTTTTGCAGTCCATCATACCTGCGCCAGTACGTTCACGCAGTTCTTTTACTAATGCAGCAGTAATTTCAGCCATTTATTCGTCCTCCAGTATTTGATTATTATTCAGCGTCTTCAGCTGCAACTTCTTCAGCTTCAGCAGCTTCTTCCATTTGCATACCTTGACGACCTTCCAAAACAGCGTCAGCCATTTTTGCAGTTAAAAGTTTTACTGCACGAATAGCGTCGTCGTTAGCGGGAATCACATGATCGATAACGTCAGGATCGCAGTTAGTGTCAACAGTAGCAACAATAGGAATATTCAGTTTGCGTGCTTCAAGCACAGCAATATTTTCTTTGCGGGGATCAACAATGAAGAGAGCACCCGGCAATTTTTTCATATCTTTGATACCGCCAAGATATTTAGTAAGTTTTTCCATCTCAAGACGAAGACCGATAACTTCTTTTTTCGGCAGTACGTCAAAAGTTCCGTCAGCTTCCATAGCTTCCAGCTTACGTAAACGGTTGATACGGGTTTGGATAGTTTTGAAGTTAGTCAGCATACCACCCAACCAACGTTCGTTTACATAGAACATGTTGCAGCGTAAAGCTTCTTCGCGCATAGCTTCTTGAGCTTGTTTTTTAGTACCAACGAACAAAATATTTTCGCCGCGGGCAGCAACATCGCGCAGGAAGTTGTAACATTCTTCAACTTTTTTAACGGTTTTCTGCAGGTCGATAATGTAGATACCGTTTCTTTCAGTGAAGATGTACGGAGCCATCTTAGGGTTCCAGCGACGGGTTTGGTGACCGAAATGAACACCAGCTTCAAGTAATTGTTTCATGGAAATAATAGCCATTTTTATTTGCCTCCTGTTTTTTCCTCCGCAGAAATCGTCTCTAACCCTTACCGCAAGCGGACAGCGGGTGATCATTCTGCGTGTGTATTTTTACACCGTGTGATATTATACCATAGTTAAGGCCTATGCACAAGCTTTTATTCATAATGATCAGCAAAATTTGTTTAATACTTTACACTTAACATGTATACAAAATATTTTAATAATTAAACTTGCCAGCTATATACAGATGTGTTAGATTTGATTTGTTTATTGTTTATTGTTTCTATATTTATATGAAAGGTGGAATGACTTCCATGAGCTTCAATATCGACAAAATGATCTCTCCCTTTATTAAAGCCCTTCCGCCCTCCGGATTGGCAAAATTTTTAGAAATAACAGCCAACAATCCTAACATTGTACCACTCAGCGTAGGTGAACCTGATTTTGATATTCCAGCAAAAGTACGTGCAGCCTGTATCGACAGTCTGAATGCAGGGAAAAGCAACTATACCTCTACACTGGGAATGCTGGAACTGCGCGAAGCAATAGCTGCTGACACTTACAAAAACTATGGCGTTCAATACGACCCCAAAACTGAAATTATGGTGACTGTAGGTGTCAGCGAAGCATTAGACGTCGTTATCCGCACCATTATGGTCCCTGATGGCGAAATCATTATTCCCGAGCCCTGTTATGTTGCTAATAAAGCCTGCATAATTTTAGCAGGCGGAAAACCGGTACCGGTAGAAACCAAACTGGAAAACTGCTTTGTTCCCACGATCACAGATCTGGAAAAAGCAGTAACTGATAAAACTCGCGCTATCCTCCTTGGTTATCCCAACAATCCTACTGGCGCTATTATGAGCAAAGAGCAAATCAAGGCTATTGGCGACTGGGCTGTTAAACATGATATTATGATCATTTCTGATGAACTTTATGCTCACCTGACTTATGGCGGCAAAAAACATACTATGTTCACAGCCTTCCCCGAGTTCAAAGACCGCACAGTAGTTTTAAACGGTTTTTCGAAAGCTTATGCCATGACCGGCCTGCGGTTAGGTTATTTTACCGCTCCTGCAGCATTCGTCCAGGCGGCAAACCTGCTCCATCAAAATGTAGTACTCTGTGCCAATATCACGGCTCAATACGGTGCTATAGCTGCTTTAAAATATTGTGAAAACGACATGCTGGCAATGGTTGCCGAATATGAAAAGCGCCGTCAGATCATGATCGACGGATTTAAGAAAATCGGGCTGCCCCTTTATGAACCAGAAGGTGCCTTTTATGTATTCCCCTGTATTAAACAAACAGGGCTCACAAGTATGGAATTTGTTGAAAAACTGCTTTCAGAAGAAGAAGTACTGGTTATCCCCGGCAGCAGCTTCGGAGCCAGCGGCGAAGGCTTTATCCGCTGTTCTTATGCTTACAGCGAAGATAATCTGCGGGAAGCATTAACACGTCTTGACAGATTTATCAGAAAATATACAAAATAAACACTTATTATAAAAAGCAGACTGCCATTTAACGGCAGTCTGTTTTTTTATAATAAGCCCACAGGTATATACCAATTCTTAGCATCAACAGGCAATAAATCGTTTGCCAGGCAAACAACGCCGCCGGAGCCAATTCTCAAGGCTTTTTCACCTTCTGCAATCGGTTTCAAAATTTCAAACTTCTTAATTTCTTTTACCGGCTGTGCACTTTTACGAATCGCTAAAGGATATACACATCCATCTGTCTCAATCAAAAGTTCGACTTCTTTGGTATTGAAATCACGAAAATAATTAAGAGGCGGTATCTGACCGCAGTTAATAAAGCTTTTATAAATCTCATTAACAACCCACGTCTCAAAAAAATTAGAAGCCATCGCTCCAGCTTCCAACGTTGCTGCACTGCTCCAACGCAGCAAATATGCAGCAAGTCCAGTATCAGTAAAATAAAGCTTTGGTGCTTTGACTGCATATTTTAAGTTAGGATGCGCAAACGGTTCCAAAAAATATACCAGGCCCGCTGCTGCCAAAACCTTTAGCCACTGTTTAGCTGTCGGTGGAGTTATCTCTACCTCTTTAGCCAAAGCTGCGTAATTGAGCATACTGCCGGTATAATTGGCGGCAGCACATAAAAATCTGTAAAATTGCAATTCATCATTCACCTGTGCCAATTCTTTTACATCACGCTGTAGAAAAGTCTGTACATAAGATGAATAATAGCAGTTCCAATCCTGTTCAGGAGCACTATTCAACGCTGGCATACTGCCTTGCCAAATCTGATCAAATAGATCACTCATCGGCAACAAAGGCGAATCCTGGTTACGCTGCAGTAAAAATTCAGATTTCGGAACAAACGACCCGGCAGGACGATCAATCAATTCACCATAACTCAAACCCAATAAATTAACGATACCAATCCTGCCGGTCAAACTCTCACTGACACCGTGCATGAACTCAAAAGCCTGTGACCCGGTCAGCCAGAAATCACCGTTTTGCCCCTGTTCGTCCACATACATTTTGATATAAGGAAGTAGCTTTGGCGCCATCTGAATTTCGTCAATCAAAAGCGGCGGTTTGTAACGCTGCAGAAATAACGCCGGCTCAGTCATCGCCAAACTGCGTACGCTGATATCGTCCATCGTCACGTAAGTACGATCGCTATCTGCCAATTTGCGCAATAAGGTAGTCTTACCCACCTGCCGCGGCCCAGTAACAAGCAGCACCTTAAAACAGCTGTTCAGCTTTTCGATTATCGTTTCTAAATGACGTTTGATATACATCGTATTTTACTTCCTTTAAAACTCAAGTTACCTAAAGCTTTATCTTGAATGTTTTTAATAGTCTATTTATATAGTTTTAACGTATCTATACTTAATCTTTCCAGTATAAATAGCAAACAACTTTGCAAAAGTTATCTTGGTGGAAATATTATTTGCTTCCGCCCAATCATACTGATTTTTTGAAGAAATTGCCCACCGGATTTGCGATGCAAAATACATACGTAAGTAAACGCTCAAATTTTGACCGCGATAATTTTTTCCGACGACTATCCTGCTTGCTTTTTCAGTAAAGTAATATACCGCAATCAAATTATCGGCAACATAAATGCCTACAACATTATTATTCCTGATTTGTTCCTGCCAGTCCTCGTCTTCTATGGATAATTTGTTGTATTTACCCATATAGTCAACTATCAATTGTTCCACTTCACTTTTGTCATTTAAACTTACTGTACCAATACGCATATTATTTTCGTAAAGTTTCCACTTATTCTCTTCTAAATATTTAAAAGATATCGTATGCAAATTTCCGTAAGATAGTCGCACTTGCTCATACTTTTGTTTACATTCATAATTATTTTCGATAAACAACTGGTGCAAAACATTTACAGTGAAATTATTATTTTGTTGTTCATATATATCACAGCAAATTTCTTTATCGGCGTCGGGCAGACTTTTTGTTTTGGCGGTAAGCCTCCAAAAATACATTTTATAATAATTACCCTGATCAGCAAACAAGAATAAAGTTCCATCAACAACAGCATATTTTATTTTTTCTTCATTAATATAAGCAGATATATTCTTTTTACTAATAAAGTAATTGAGATATCCCCTCACATGTCCTTCCGTTACATACTCATTATAAAGTTGTTCGTATTCCGATAAAGATTTGATCGTTTTCAGCACTTATTTTTCCTTCTTATTGATATAGCCGTAATATTCATGTAAAGAAAAAGACTCGCCATGACCTGGATACACCACTAGCTCCGGCGGCAGAGTATTGATATATGGAAGCACGACATCTGTAAATTCTTTGGGACTGCCACCGGGAAATTTAGCCGCAGGCACACTTTCATCTAAAAGTATATCGCCTGAAAAAAGTATGTTTTCGTTTAAGAAGATGAAATTACCGCCTTCGCTGTGCCCGGGAACCATCTTGATAAACACAGTATTATGCTGCCATCTAAAGGTAATGCTGTCATTAAAAAGCTCATCTGCGCTGCATGAATAATTGCTGTCAAAAGCAAAATCCGGCTTTTGCAGGTCGGCCTGAAATTCATAATAGGCCTCAAAATATTTGGAGAAATTTTTGGCAGGCCTTTGCAGATTATTATCGCATTTTGAGTTTGACAACAGTTTGCAGCCATACAGCTCTTTAAATTTGTTTACGCCGCTGATGTGGTCGTAATGTTCATGGGTAACAAGCAACAGATCAACGATCTTGCCTTCTAATAATACTGCTGTTTTTTCATCATAATATGGATCAATCACTATACAATGCTTTCCCTCTTCTACGATATACATATTTTGTTCTAAAAGAGGGGTAGTACAGGTTATTATTTTCATTTTTGCATCTCGTCCCCATAAATTTTTTGCAGCATTTTTTTATCTATCTTGCCGTTAGCATTATGCGGCATATTTTCCAAGAAAAACATTTTATTGGGCAGCATATATTTGGGCAACCTATCCCTAACTCCTAAAAGGATATCTTTGGACGTAAGATTTTGACCCGAGCAATAAATGATGATCAGCTTCCTTTCTAAATCGTAGATGCAGGCACATTCATACACTCCCGAAACTGCGCTTACCGCTGTTTCGATCTCGCCCAATTCGATCCTATAGCCCTGATGTTTGATTTGAAAATCTTTTCTGGTGATATATACCAGTTCGCCTCTGTCGTTGTATTTGACCATGTCGCCGGTTTTATAGATCATATCCCGATAATGGGTATTTAGCGGATTCTGTACAAAGACTTCGCCGGTTTTTTCGGGATTATCGTAGTAACCGGATGCCAAAAAAGACCCCCGCACGCACAGTTCGCCTTCTTCATCAGCGCCGGCTAAGGTATCGTCCTCTTTTAGAACAAACACGTCGCAATTTCTGCATGCATGGCCAATGGGGATAGGTTCATCATCTCTAAAGTCCCTGTCGATGATGTAATAGGCCGCTATATCGGTAGTTTCAGTAGGGCCAAATAAATTGGCATACAAAGTATCAGCAGACAGATGCCGACGCCAGTAATTAAGCTGTTTGGTAGGCATTGCTTCTCCGGCAAAAAGGACGGTTTTCAAGAACAGCAGACGGTGCTCATCCAAAGCTTTAAAATTGGCGATCATATTCATAGCCGAAGGTACCCAGTAGATGGTATTGATCCTAGCTTCATTCATAAACTCTATCAGTTTGACAGGGAAAGAAAAAAGCTGTTTGGGAATCACTACAAGTTTAGCTCCCGTATAAATCGTTGAAAACATAGTGGATACAGACATGCTAAAGTAAAACGGCGTCTGGCTGCCGAAAACAGTATTTTCATCGATATGAAAAGTTTCTGCATACCACTGTGTATATTTCATAACGCTTAAATGGGTAAGTACCGTTCCCTTGGGCACGCCGGTAGAGCCGGACGTGAACAACGCGTATACGGGATCAGCATCGATCATTTTTTTGCGCACAGCCTGCAATTTATCTGCATCCGGGCTTGTTTGAACGATTTGTTCATAATCATAAACGTCTTGACCCATCCCCAGCTTTGCCGCCTGCTTTTGGCACTTTTCATCAACTATAACGGCTACGGGCCTCAGGGTAGTAAAGATATTTTTTATGCGTTCGATGGGCATCAGCGCATCAATAACCACGTAAAAATTGCCGCTATACACTACCCCCAGCATGGCTTCCCAAGCTTCTACAGAGTTATCCATAAAGACAGCCACAGGTTGGCGCATTTTTTCGTATTTACACAAGAAACTGCCTATAGCCCGGGCATTTTTTACAAAATCGGTATAGGTTATTTGTTTTTTCGCATCTGAGCAGATGATATTAGCCGCAAATTTTGCAGCTGTGCTTTCCAAACAATCTAAAACTGTAATCATTTTCTCCCCCCGGTTGCTTTAAGTTTGCTTATAAAAATTACATGGTTGTTCTAATAATAAATTGATTCATAGATTTTGCAGCAGCTTTAATACCGACCATTTTATATACTCTCCAAGATGGTATATTATCAACTGCAATCCAGCCACCAATACCCTTACTTTGCATATACTCTTTTTCTTTCACAGGATTATTTGGCATATTATCATAAAAATCCTTAAATAAATATAATACTAATATAGGTGCATAAATATTATTTTGGCAATCACTTCTAGAACCATAAGCACCACCATGGACACAAGCCTTTATTGCAATAGCATAGATCGAAGCGCTTTCATCAGTTATACAATAAAGATAGCCAGCGTCTGCCTGTGCTTTGCGTTCTTTTCGTGTATATTTTTTTTGAACAAACTTATCTATAATACTTCTATAAACCTTTTCAAACTCATCAAGCTGCTTATAAGAAGGTATCGCTATTTTCTTACCTTCTAAAGCAAGAGTTTTTTCTAACACTTCTAATTTCTTAAAAAATTTGTCCGGCGAAAGAGATGGCCTATCTTCTATAGAACGATATGTATTCAAAAATTCGCACCCTGAATCCAATAAAAAACTTTCAAAGATTTCCTGTTTTTTATTTTTACGTCCTTCATAATATACATTTTCTATCAAAATATCTTTTTCTAAAGAAGGAAATGTGAAAGATACCGACATATTTACATATAAAAATAGATAATAATAATCACCTTCATCATCAGCAAAAGCTAATCCTTGTTCTGTTTTGACCTGATAAAACTTTTTGAGGTGAATCAATCTTTTGATTTCTGCAGGCAGCATATAACAATTACTAAAAACCTTATTTTTAGAATTATCCTTTGCTTCTTTGACCAGAGCTGCATATTGATCATAAGATGTAATGGGTATTAAAACACTTTGTTTTATCAGCTTCTGATGTTTATACCATTGTTTTATTTTATGAATAAAACTAAACATAATGTTACCTTTTAACTCCATTTACAAGATTCATAATCGCAGCAGCACTTTCAAAATTTTCCGCAACCATACTGTCTACCGGAATTTCTACAGCGAACTCATCTTCTATACTTGCAATAATACTTACAATATCAAATGAATCAATAAAACCATCAGTAACTAAAGTCGTAATATTACGAAAATCCACATCTGGTCTAATTTCTTCTAAAAGTGTATATAGTTTTTCCATTGTTAACTTCTCCCTAATTCATATAAGCTAAAATATCATTTACACTTTCCAGCGCTTTGATCTGCGCTCCGCTTACTGTTTTTTCAAATTTTTCATCCAGCATAACTATCAATGATAACGCTGCTATAGAATCCCATTCATCTACTTCTGCCAGCAATGTTTCCGGTGTCAAACTGCCTTCTGCTACATCCAATACTTCTTCAATCAATGTTAATTTTTCTTGTAAATTCATTTTCTTTTCGCCTCATCTTTTTTATATTTTTAATTTTATATTATTAATCCATGTAATCTAAAATATCATTTACGCTTGCCAGTGCTTTGATCTGCACTCCGCTTACTGTTTTTTCAAATTTTTCATCCAGCATAACTATCAATGATAACGCTGCTATAGAATCCCATTCATCTACTTCTGCCAGCAATGTTTCCGGTGTTAAACTGCCTGTCTCTACATCCAGTACTTCTTCAATCAATGCCAGTTTTTCTTGTAAGTTCATTTTCTTTTCTCCTTATTATCTATAATATGTGATCATCTATACTTCCACCATCATTACCGGCTGATAGCCATATAGATTGGCCTGTAATCTTTTTGCTCATATCGCTTAATAAAAATATGATAGTATCAGCTACATCTTCTGCCTCTAACATACCAAGAGGATAGATCTTCTGCATGGCTTCTTGAGTAGTATTGTCTTTAAAACCGGCGCCCATTTCCGTATCGACGGCTTCGGGGCAAACTGCATTAAACCTGATTAACCTGTTAGCTATTTCCTTTGCAGCTGCAACAGTATACGAATTTATTGCTGCTTTGGAAGCCCCATAAACGCCCTGCGATTTATCAGGTAAATGCGCAGCTCTTGATGAAACGCTTACAAAAGAAGCCCCATTATTACTAATGCGCTTCGATGAAAAAGCTTTAGCTATCGCCATCATCGACACTATATTAGTGGCAAATATTTTATTTATTTTTTCTTCTGTGACTGCGCCCAAAGGCAGCATAGCATAAATACCGGCAGAAAATACACACCCATCCAGCTTGATATTATCCATGCTGACCGCAGTTTTAACTGCATTTTGTGCTGCTGAAAAATCGGAAACATCACAAATTAATATATTATGCCCATCACCGTCAAGCATCTCCAGAGTTTCCTGAAGTTTTTCTTCATTCCTGCCAACTAATACCAATCTTGCTCCAAGCTGGCTTAACTGAAACGCTACCTGTTTGCCAATACCAGAAGAAGCACCAAAAATCAGATACTTTTTCCCATTAAAGTTTAAATACTCCATTTTAGTCCTCCCATGTTTTGGCCTCGTCTACGTCGATCGCTACACCTGAAATATATTGCATGGAATCGCTGAGCAGGGCCACTACAATAGAAGCTATCTTATCCGGCAGCATCAAATAATCGGGCAGCTCGTTAATAGCATCGCCTTCTATGGCTTTTACGGCCTGATTAGCCAGCATTTCTGTTTTTATACCGCAAGGACAAATAGTATTGACCCTGATTTTCCTCAGCCGCAGCTCTTTGGCAGCGCTTTTCATAAAAGCGTCCATAGCTCCTTTAGACGCGCCATAGACAGCGTTTGCCGCCTGCCCATAAACGCCTACGCAGGAGGATATGCCAACGACAGCGCCGCCATCATTGAACAGCCTTTTCTGAGCCACGCATTTTAATAAAGCCATGAAAGAATAAGTATTGCTACTGAAGATCTGCGAGATATTAGCTAGTGACATACTTCTTAACGGTATCGGTACGGCTAAACCTGCACAATGAGCAATATAGTCTAATTTTTCGCCGTCTTTAGCGATTATATCTTTGACGGTCTCAACGATTCCGTCAAAATCTGTCAAGTCCAGCACTCGATAACTATGACCACTGCCTTCCATTAAGGAGAGCGTTTTCTGCAATTCGGTTTCCCTTCTGGCAACAATAACTACTTTAGCACCCATAGCGCTGAGTAGGATGGCCACTTCTCGGCCTACGCCGGAGGAGGCACCCGTAACTAAAACTTTTTTACCATTAAAATCAAATTTATCCATTGCTATCCTCACTTATAGTCTTCAAAACTCAGGCCGTCGTCGTATCTTTCTTTTACTCTAAACACAGGGAAACAATTCTGCGGCTCAACTGTAATACCAACAATACCTAAAGATAAACCAATGCCAAATCCACAAGTTAAAATTTTCCCACTATCTTGACTAGTATTTTTATTAGAATAATGCTCGCATATAGCCAAAGGTATGGAAGCACAACCAGTATTACCATAATCAACTATAGATAGTGGTATTTTAGAAAGCGGGAATTTAATTTTTCTGGCCAAGTTGCTGATAATAAGTTTATTAGCCTGATGACAGGCCAATATTTCATATTCATCATAATCACAGACAAAACGCTCTTTAAAATCATTGATCATGGTAACTACTTCTTTTAAAGAAAAACGCATTACGTCCATGCCTTCCATATGAAATAAATCTCTGTAGGCACACGCCTTTTCATAGCCAAACTTTTGCACCATAGGCCAAAAAGCATGTCTTTGACCACTAAAAGGTGAAACCAGCATCTTAAAATCACGACCAATGGATCGTAATAATCCGTATGTTGGTTCTGCATTTTCATCATATTCCAATAAAGTAGCAGACCCACCATTACCAAAAAGCATGGGGATTTCCGAAGGTACATAGCCGTCTGGCAACTGTTCGCCTGTAGACCCTGACAATAATAATACGCTGCGGCAGCCTGAATTGATGTGCATAGCAGCCAAATGTAAACCATACACATAGGCCGAACACCCAAGCGGAATATCATAACACATGCAATCATCAGATAACCCTAATCTATCCTGCAAAATTGTTGCGGTGACAGGTTCCAAATAATCACGGCTGGATGATGCAAAAATCAACGCATCAACCTTATTTCTGTCATAGTTTAATTCCGTTAATATTTTTTCAGCAGTGGCACAACACAAATCTGACGCAGTAACGCCCAATCTGTGTGATGTGAAGCGCCGTTGAACACCGGTAGAGATGATAAATTTCCTGACATGTTCTTCCCCAAAAAGGTCGTTGTAATCAGTGGTATACTCAACATCATCCGGGACACTGGCAGCTACTGCTTTGATTTTTGCGTTTTGCAAATTAAAATATGTCATCTAACTTCTGCCTCCTATTTAAAATATGTCTCGCTGTCGATACCGTCATCATAAACTTCACTTGTTTTAATAATTGGTAAACATACAGACATATCAATAGTAAAAGAAGCTACTGTCACATTAAGCCCAATACCAAATGCCAGCGCCAATATTTTCTTATTCCCCTCATATATATTATTATTCTCAGCATAATCACATATATTTACTGCCGTACTTGCCCCTCTTGTGTTCCCAAATCTTTCAATAGAATTTATAACCTTTTCCTGAGGTGCTTTTATTCTCTTAGCAACATTATCTATAATCATTTTATTCGCCTGATGAATAGAAACAAAATCAAAATCACTTATATCATTACCCAAATTTGCTAAAAATGTTTTTGTCGTCCGAGGAGCATCCTTAATACTAAAAGTAAATACATCAGTACCTGACATATATGTTGCATTATTATAATAAGCAGCAAATTCAAAACCTCTTGTTTGTGCAACAACGGGTAATGGGTGTCTTTCCATCCCATAAGGAGTAATCAACGACTTATATCCGGAACCTATAGTTTCAATAGCAATATTAATAGGTGAAATATCTTCGTCTGTTTTCTCCACTATTATGGCCACACCTGCATCGCCAAAAAGCAGCCCATCCTTATTACTTGTTTCACCTCTATTAGGATTGGCATCTCCCACTAAAAGCAATATTCTTTTACATCCAGCCATAATATTAGCACATGCCATTTGCAGGCCGAAGGGGAAGGCCGTACAACCGATATTGGAATCATAAACCAGGCCGCAGTTATCCAGCCCCAAACGATACTGCACGATACAGGAAGTTGGTGGCACAAAATAATCTGGCGTCTGAGTAATCATGATCAGACCGTCTATTGTATCTTTATTAATATTTAATTTTTCAAAAAGCTTATTGGCCGCTGCGACGCACAGATCCGAAGTAGTAGTTCCTACGCCATAGGCATTATACTTTTCGTAAATGCCTGTTGCTGCGCAAAATTTTTCTACTTCTCCTTCTGCAAACAGGTAATCATAATCCGACATTTTCTGGTGACGGTCTGGAACAGCAGTTGCCATACCGGCAATTTTTATACCCTTAAATTCAAAAAAATTCATCATTTCCTCCTAATTTTCTTCTTCAAAATTCCATTTCTCGAGCAGGGTTGCCAAAAGCCCGCTTTCCAGCCTTTACTTTGCGCAAAACAACACTGCCGACACCGACATAGGCATCATCTTCAATAACCGCGTTTGGTGCGGCGGAACAATTTCCGCCCATAAATACACGGTTACCTATTTTTACATGACCCATGATGTTGCACCAGGAAGAGATAGTAGAAAAGTCTCCTACTTCCACATCATGTCCCAGTCCACAGGCAAGTAAAGTACAAAAATCGCCTATCTTAACATTTACCGTCATCCCAAAACCGGAATAGATAACGACTCCTTCACCGATGGTATTGAATCGACCCAAGGCCACATAGGGATGAATGATACTTTGAAAAACCGCCCCTTTTGCTTTCAGCATCGCAACTATTTTTTCTTTGACTTGTGGGCTGGCGATCCCCAGCGCCAAAACATCATTTGCCTGCGGAAGATAATCTTTGATGGTACCGATGACTTGATAGTCACAATCGATGCTATCCAATGCCTGCAAGTCGTCATCTAAAAATCCTACTATATTCCACTGGACACCTCTTATGGCGTGAATGTCTTTGATAATATTCAGCACTTCCCGCCCGCAGCCACTTGCACCGATGATATACAAGTTTTTCATTTATTCACCTGCCGAAATAAGATTTAAACAATATCCTCATTTGATTTATCCTGGTTTATTGTAAAACTGCAACGCCTCGTCTACATTACCCACAAAGCGCAAATTGCTTTTGTCTATCCAGACTGCTTTTTGGCAGATCCTTTTGATATCCGCCGCAGAATGCGATACCAAAAGCACAGTAGTGCCGCTATTCATCATATCTTCCAACCTCTTATGGCATTTGTCCTGAAAAGCCTGGTCGCCTACGGCTAATATCTCGTCAACTACCAATATTTCAGGCTTGACCATAGTAGCGATAGAAAAACCCAAACGGGCAATCATGCCGCTGGAATAGTTTTTTACGGGGACATCTATAAAATTACGTAGTTCGCTGAAGTCTATTATTTCATCATATTTTTCCAGCATCAGCTTTTTGCTGTAACCAAGAATCGCGCCATTTAAGAAAATATTTTCACGGCCTGTCAATTCGTAATCAAAGCCTGCCCCTAATTCGATCAACGGCGCGATAGAACCATTTACTTCGACGCTGCCTTTGGTTGGAGTCAAAATACCGCTGATGATTTTGAGCATAGTGCTTTTGCCGCTGCCATTGGCACCAATCAAAGCACAGGATTCGCCTTTATCCACAGAAAAGCTGATGTTATTCAAGGCCCAAAATTCATCAAAGCTGCAACTTTGAAACTTTATTTTTTTTATAAGTAAATCTTTTAAACTATCCACTCGTTCAGAGGCTAAATTAAAACGCATAGAAACATTATCCACAACAATAGTTTTTTTCACTTTTACCACCTATATATATAAAATAAAATCGTTCTGTTTGCGTTTGAATACATATAAACCTATCATTAACATACCAAAAGTAAATGCAATACAAACCAAGTGCTCTGTCATTGTTGGCCACTGACCATAAACAGTTATCTTGCGGAAAAATTTTATATAATTATAAAGCGGATTAAAGACCAGCAGTTCTCTGAGCCACTCGGGCAATAAACTTTCCGGGTAAAAAATAGGCGTCAGATAGTTAAAAGCCGTTAAAAAAATACTGTACAAATACTGGACATCTCTAAAAAACACTACCAATACAGATAATAAAAGCCCCATGCCTATGCAGAAGACTAAAACCTGCACTAATATAAATGGCAGCAGTATTATAGTTATTGAAAAGGTGACATCGGTAGCAATGATCACTATAAAAAGGGCAATCATAGAAAGCAGCATACTTGTAAAACTTGATATCACTCTTGATAAGGGAAATATATATTTAGGAAGATACACCTTTTTTATAAGTGCCGCGCCGCCTAAAATAGAACCCATCGCCATGCTGGTAGCTTCGGAATAAAAACCGAAAATAAGCTGTCCTGCCAATAGATATACAGGATACTGTGGTATATCAAAACGAAACATATTAGAAAAAACTACCGTTAAAATAATCATCATCATGAGCGGATTTAAAACGCTCCATAAATATCCTAAGAAGCTGCGCCGATACCTGATTTTTAGATCACGCTCGACTAATACCTGTAGTAACCAACTATATTTAACTAATCTTTTAGCACTGCCTACTATATGCACAATAAAAAATTCTCCTATGACTGATATCACCTAAATACCTGCAAACTGGTTAGGTCAAATTCAAGGCTTCTGCTCAGACCAGAAATATTTTTCCTGCAGATTCGCCAGTTTTTTGTCATAAATCGAGTACCCTTGCCTCAGCCAAGGGTACGCTTTGGTCTTTTCCATAAATTTTTTCTCATAATCATCAAAAGAACCTATCACTTTTGCAGGAACGCCGCCCACAATGGAATTTGCAGGAACGTCTTTAGTAACACAGCTACCGGCAGCGATGATAACATTATCGCCAACAGTGACATCGTACATGATCATGCTGTTACTGCCAATCAAGACATTGTTGCCGATAGTTATTTTACCTACACGCCTGATATGCTGATCCATGTTATTTTTGTACAAGATAACATCGCCAAAAATATCGTGGGTAATAAATCTTACGCCGGAAGCTACTTTTACATTGCTGCCGAAAGAGAGCAAATGCGGTTCTACACCGAAATTGTAGATTTGAAAATAACATCCTTCGCCCTGAGCATGAAAATAACCTGTTTTTTTACAATATGCCGCACGCTTGCCCCCATCCCTCAGAAGGAACAACCTTAATAACTGTAAATATCTTCTAAACATTACTTATTCCCCTTAAATTCTTCCATGGTGACCGAGGTTGCCGATGATATGCCTTCCCTGCCGAAAACTTTCATTACCGTCTGGAAGATGATCTTGCAGTCACCATAAAAGGTGATGTTTTTTACATATTCCAAGTCGTAGTGAAATTTTTCTTCCCAGGTGATACCATTACGGCCATTGACTTGTGCCAGGCCAGTTAATCCCGGTTTTACATCATGGCGATGCTTCTGCTCCTCGTTATACCGCTCCAGATATTGCACTAATAAGGGCCTTGGCCCCACTATAGACATATCGCCATTTAAAATATTCAACAGTTCAGGAAGCTCGTCAATAGACGTAGAACGTAAGAATTGGCCGAATCTGGTCAGCCTGATCTCGTCAGGTAATAGATTTCCATTTTCATCTTTTGCATCCGTCATGGTGCGGAATTTTAAAATATCAAAGATCTTCTCATTTTTTCCCGGCCGCAGCTGTTTAAAAAATACCGGTGCCCCCAGTTTTATGCGTATCAAAAAAGCTGTTAAAATCAGCAATGGCGATAAGATGACCAAAGCCAGAAACGATAAAATGATATCTAATATTCTTTTTATAAAATTTTTATACATGGCTTCCTCTTCATTCAAAACAGCTTTTTATGATCTCAATAATCATGTCCTGCTCCTGCGTCGTCATTTTGATGTCACTGGGCAGGCACACGCCCCGCTCAAAAATATCCATAGCCACATCGGCAGGATTTCCGTTTGGAACTGCTTCGGAGCCATTAATGCAGGACGTAGCTTTTACCCTATCGCTGCCTACCCGGGTAACAAAAGCATTCATTCGATATAGGGGTTGCATGTGCATCGGTTTCCAGATAGGACGCCCTTCAGCGTTCATCGCCGCTAAAGCTTCCAAAATTTCTGTAGGACAGGTTTTTCCTTTTTCGCTTAGATAAAATGTTTCCTTTTCACTACATACTTGTTTGCACATGGCTTCGGAGTCAATAAGCAGACAGCTTAACCAATAGTTTGGCTGGCTGTTGACAGCATCAAATGGATTCATTTTGACAGGCAAATTTTTAAAGCCCTTTTTATAACGCATGTAGAGTGCCTTTTTTTGGGAAATATGTTCTTCTAAATAAGGCAGCTGACCCCGTACGACGCCTGCAATAACGTTGCTCATGCGATAGTTATAACCAAGTTCTTCATGCTGGTACCATGGTACATTTTCACGGGCTTGAGTCGACCACTTGCGCACTTTATCGGCTGCTGCTGCGTCATCTGTTAAAAACATTCCACCAGACGAACCGGTGATAATTTTGTTGCCGTTAAAAGAAATAGCGTTATAGTTACCAAAATTTCCCGTCTGCACACCTTTATAAGTCGCGCCCAGTGATTCGGCAGCGTCTTCTATGATAACTGCGCCATGTTTATCACAAACGGCTTTGAGTTCATCCATCTTTCCGGGACTACCGTAAAGATGAGCCAAAACGACAACCTTTACCTCTGGATAAAGTTCAAAAGCCTTTGACAATGCTGCAGGGTCTATATTCCAGGTAGCATATTCGGCATCTATAAAAACAGGTACTCCGCCTTCATACACGACAGGGTTAACTGTGGCGGCAAAAGTCATATCGGAGCAAAAAACCTTATCACCGTTTTGCACCCCGGCCAATTTGACTGCCATATGCAAAGCCGCAGTACCAGAGGCAAGAGCAACGGCATATTTGCAGCCAATTTTTTCGCATAGCATCTGTTCCACTGCGTTGATATTTTCACCAACAGTAGACATCCAGTTGGTTTCATAAGCTTCCTGCATATATTTAAGTTCTTCTCCGTGCATGGTAGGCGAACTGAGCCATACTTTCTTTATCAGCGGAGAAAACTTCTTTAGAACATTTTCTTTCAACAAAAAGCACCTTCTAATCTGTTTGTAATCTGCCATTACTTTTTAAACGCATCTCTGTTGGGCGTATAAGTAGGCACTATCTCCTGCAATTTTCTTACAACTGCATCACCTTCGGTGATCTGCAAAATATCGACTATCTGTCTTTGTAATTCTGCTTTATCAACGTCTTTTATCTTAGCTGTAAATATTTTACTGTGCGTGGTTTTTTCGGTACCATCTTCGGCACTCAAAAGTTCTTCAAACAGCTTTTCTCCCGGTCTTAATCCGGTTATTTTTATTTCTATATCTTTGCCAGGTACAAATCCAGATAAATTTATTAAGTCTTTGGCAAGATCATAAATCCTTACGGGTTTCCCCATATCCAACACAAACACTTCTCCACCTTTAGCCATAGCTCCGGCTTGAAGTACCAATTGGCTTGCTTCAGGAATTGTCATAAAGTAACGCTTCATATCTACATCTGTAACTGTTACAGGGCCACCTTTAGCAATTTGCTTTTTAAACAGTGGTATTACACTACCTCTGCTGCCAAGTACATTGCCAAAACGCACTGCCACAAATCTTGTACTGCTTCCTTTATTCATACTTTGCACAAGCATTTCAGCAACTCTTTTGGTACAACCCATAACACTAGTTGGATTCACTGCTTTATCTGTAGATATCATTACAAAGGTTTCAACTTTATGTTTGGCAGCTGTTTCTGCTATTACTTTAGTTCCTAAAATATTGTTTCGCACTGCTTCAGCTGGTTGGTATTCCATTAAAGGCACATGTTTGTGGGCTGCGGCGTGAAACACTACTTGAGGTTTAAAATAGTCCATTATAGCGTTAATTCGTTCTTCATCTCTAACATCTGCTATAATAGGCACTTTTTTTAGTTGGGGATATTCTAAATTCATATCCTGCATTATTTCATAAATACTGTTTTCTCCTTTACCAACGAGAAGTAATTTACGAGGATACATTTTAGCAACTTGACGCACAATCTCGCCGCCAATACTGCCACCAGCACCAGTAATAAGCACTGTTTTCCCTGACAAGTACTTTGTAACTGCTACGTTATCCAGTTCCACCGGATCTCTGCCTAGTAAGTCTTCAACATCAACGGGTCGCAATTGGCTTACACTTACACTTCCTTCTATAATTTCATATACTCCCGGTAAAATGGTTAATTTACAGCTTGTTTTTTTGCAGATTTTGATTATATCTTTAATATTTTTACCTTTCACTGAAGGCATGGCAATAATAATTTCATCTATTTCGTATTTATTGGCAAGCTCTATTATCTCTTCTCTACTCCCCAATACTTTTATCCCCACCATACGTTTGCCGATTTTTGTTTTGTCATCATCAATAAATCCAATGACTTGTCTTTTACCTGTATGATACTGATTTAATTCTCTAAGAAGCAATGCACCGGCATCGCCTGCACCAACTATCAATACTTTATCTTTTTTTATTGATTTAAATTTATATTTGGATTTATCGGAAAAACAACTATAGACTCTTAGGGATAACCTGCTGCCACCGATAAGTAAAATAAGGATCAATGCAGTAAAAATATATAAAGAACGTGGTAAAACAAAACCTATATAGACAGAAATCACATACCAAAGCACAGCTGAGACAATATTTGCACTAACAATAGCAACAAGTTCTATACTTCCCGCATAACGCCATACCCTGCCGTATAGTTTAAACACAAAATATACCAATAAATGCACGACAATCATTATAGGCAATTGTGCGATAAGCATTTCAATATATTTTCCAGAAATTTCGGTATGTTCAAAACGTATATAAATACTAAAAAATGCAGCACTTACAATGCATATAGCATCTAAAGCCACAACAAAAAGTGGCAATAACAAATATCGCAAATTTTCTCATCCCCATATCACTTACATTAAACTTACCGATATATAGTAATCTTACACACTTCTAATCAGAAATATTTTTTCATCAAACAAATTCCATTATCTTCACCTAAAACAGAAGTACAGACAAAAAATAATTTGTATATTTACTGTATTTAGGTATTTTAAATTTCATTTATTTCATTTTTGCATTTTATCATTAAACCGCTTTTTTATTTCAAATAATTTCAGCTAAAATTATACCACACGAGTCCCCCCCCCAAGACATTTACAAATAAATGAATCAAACTTATTCTGGTCTTGCTATTACTTTTGCATCGCTCTCTACGCGATCGCGATGCTTAGCTAACGCGATACATGTTTGCAAAAACCCGCAGGACATAAAAAAACAACGTCGCTTTCAGCGACGTTGTTTTAATCTACATTTTTCTAACTAATCCATATATTCTTTTAATATTTTTCCAGCAAATAAATGTCACCGATTTCTTTGATTTCATTTAGCTTTTGGAGTTTATCCTTATCTTTTAAACGGCGCAGTTCCAATCCTCGTACCAAAACATATTTTTGACCAGGATCATTTAAAACTCTGGCTAAATCATCACTTTTAGGTTTTACTTCCTCACCCGGTGCACCAGTATAATACATAAAACCAGGCCTCAAAAATTTATCAACATAAACCGGTTTCTGCTGATCACATTTCGTATGATAAACTCTAACGATTTCTTTAACACTGAAACGATTGGCAACCATTGGCAACAAAAAGGAAAATGCAATTACCATTGTCAAAACACCGGTAACCACATGCAGCCAAGCTGAAAAATTAATATCTCGATAACGCCACAAGGCCCAAACTATACTTACGCCCAAAATAAAAGTTACGCTGCCCAGCACAATTCCTCCGAAAGCAACTTCAGGCAATTGCTGCCCGCCAATAACCCATCCGGCTGTAAGCAATAAAAACATTATTACGCTACCAAAAATCCAGGACCAACAGATACCATAATTTTCTTTTTGCATTCTGGCAATATTCCAGCCAATCATAATCGCCAGCGCTGGAAACATAGGTAAGATATAAGAAACCAGCTTCGTTTGAGAGATAGTAAAAAATATCAGTACGAAAAGCCACCAGATATTCACGAAAAGCATTTTTTCCAGATCATCAGATCTGCTGTCTGTAATTGATGCTTTAATAGACTGCAGTAACAGCCCTGTCCAGGGAAACAAACCCAGGATAATAACAGGAAAATAATACCACCACAAAACCCGTGTCGGATGTTCAGGCGTTGTAAAGCGGGTAAGATTATGGAACCCTAAAAATGTATTAATAAATTCCATTCCATGCACTTGATACATCAAATAATACCACGGTGCCGCAATAAAAAAATATAACAGTAATCCGCGTAAACAGTGCATTTTAAAAAGCTTCTGCCACTGCCCGGTACAAAGAATATGCAGAAATATTATCGCACCTGGAAAAACGATCCCGATCGGCCCTTTTGTTACCGTGGCCAGCGCCATACACACATACATCAGCCAATACTGCTTATGCAAGTAGCATAATAAAGATCCGGTCAGGAAAAACAACAGCGTCGTATCTGTTACCGCCGCCTTGCCAAGATAAAAGAACTGTACAGATGTCGCTAAAACGAGCGCCGACCAAAAACCAGCTCTTTCGTTAAACAGCCTGGTAATGGAACAATAAAGCATTATTACAGTCGAAAAGGCCATTAATGCTGCAGGAAAACGCGCTGCAAACTCTCCATCCCCAAACACATGCATTGCACCAGCTACAAGCCAGTAATACATTGGCGGTTTGTCAAACCAATATTCATTATAAATGCGTGGTGAAAGATAATCATTAAACTGGATCATCTCACGCGCAGTTTCAGCATATACCGGCTCATCCGGGTCAAGCAGCGGTATACTGCCTAATCCAAAAAAGATATTGAAGGCAACTATAATTGCTAAAACGAGCAAGCTTCCCTTCTCGATCCTATTCATTATTTTCCTACTTTCCCCGTTTTACATAATCATGGTAAGTTTTTTGGATACCTTCTTTTAACTGCATCTGCGGAGTTACAGCAAGTATTTCCTTTAACCGTGCATTAGACAGCGCAGAACGGAAGATATCACCCTGCCGCGTTTCCGCATAACGAACTTCAAGTTTATCAGCAGCAACTTCGGCAAAGGCGCCCAAAAGTTGATTTACCGAAGTTTCATGCTCTGTAGATACATTGATAGTCTGGTATCCCCTGGCTGCCAATCCCGCTTTAATAGCTGCTGCAACATCGCCTGCATAGACAAAGTCACGCGTTTGTTCCCCATTACCATAAACGGTCACAGCTTTTCCTGCTGCCAAAAGTTTACAGAAAATACTGACGACACCACCTTCGCCGCCTTCCCCCTGACGTTCGCCGTAAACATTCGCAAAACGGAAAACAACTGTATTGATACCATAAAGCTCATGGTAAACACGCAAATAATGCTCTGATGTCATTTTTGTAATACCATAAAACGACATTGGCATCAATGCAAGGTCTTCATGTAAAGGAACATTTTCATTATTACCATATACTGCCGCACTGGAGGCAAATAAAACTGTTTTCACCTTATACTTGCGGCAATTTTCCAACACATTGATCAAGCCTGCTAAATTGATTTCGCAATCTTCATCAGGATGTTCGATTGAATAAGGTACCATTGTCTGGGCAGCCAAATGCACAACTGCATCAAAATTTTCTTTTTGAAATAACGCTTCTATTTCCTGCGAACGTATATCCGCTACGACAAGTCTCATTCCTTGAGGTACATTTTCTCTGAACCCGCTTGAAAGGTTATCTAAAACTACAACTTCATAATTTTTATCACTATTTAACAGCTCTAATAAATGCGAACCGATAAATCCAGCACCGCCGGTAACTAAAAGCTTCATTGTTGATCTTCGCCCTTCCTGAGATTTTTCATAGATAAAACATTAGAGCCAAAGGCGCGTATTGAAACTACTGCCCCTAATAAAAACGGCAGGTATTCAGCTGTAAACCGCCATAAAACTGCCATAATACCAACAAGACCACCAGGCAGCAGCTCAGAAAATAATACAACGAAGCCCGCCTCTGCGACCCCTGAACCTCCGGGAGTTGGTGAAAAATACAGTACCAGATTCAGCAAAACCATTCGCCCCATAACCTGCAGCCAGTCAAATTTGATATTCATACCCAGAAAAAACATTGGTACAGTAGCATAAATACATAACAGACTGAGCCCCGATTCAATAAAGGCACGCATTACTTTCAAAGGATTTTTACCCATAATAAAAGACGCCTGTTTAAATTCTTTATACCAAATAAAACAATTCCTCCTGAAATCGCGCGAGAAATTGTTCGTTAACCCAATGATCCAAAACTCCGGATATCTGGTCCTCATAAGCAGCACTGCTGCAATCGGCAGCGAAACAAATAAAACAGATACAATAGTAATGACACTGGTCGGCATCCAGTCAACCAAAGCATGATCACTATGCAGAACAAACGGCACCAGCAAAATCAAAAAAGTGATTGACATAATCGTACGCACAAAAACAACGACCGTGGCCTTTGCTACCGGCACGCCCGCCTTGCGCATGAACATGATCTGAGCTACAGCACCGCCGCTGGCTCCGGGGGTAACAAGCGCCAAAAAATAATTGCTTAGAACAACGTTCACCACTTGTCTGGTAGTTAGCTTTTCATCAGTCACAGCAGCCAAAGTCATCAGCCGCAAACCATCAAAAACCAATCCCAATCCCAAAATGCCAAAGGCCGCAGCAATACACCACGGTTCAAACATCGTCAGATATTCTAACGCTCTTATATCAAATGTAAAATAAATAACTGCCGCAGAAATAGCAATAACAAAAACAAACATCCATAGCAACCTGCGGATCAATTTTCTGTGCATATCAAAGCCCACCAAAGTTTATCAAAGTTACTTTCTTCTGCTCCAATAAACATTTATTTTTTTCAGAAAGAAAAGCCTGAAGCTCATCTTCCCAATGATACTGCCAGGAAAAAGTTTTTTCCAAAGACTCTGCATCCATCCCCGGATGAGTCATGATCTCACTTACGCCATCAGGCAGATTCCTAATGATTTCACCTACTAAGAATTCGTTTAAATTACCTCCGGCCAGCATTCCAAAAAAATGCTGTGGATAGACAAAATGGGCCTGTCTGGCTTTCATTTTCGCCAAAGCACTGCAAAAGCTTAAGCCTTCACGGCCGATCAGGCGGCCAGCAGTGCTGTTAAATCCACCGCGCCAAAACCAGCCTTCCTGCGGCATCCTAATTTTTTTAATACCAAATGCACTGCACAAATCCAATACGATGTCGGCGATTCCCGGCAGTACATGCAGATGCTGATGGCTGTCGACATGAGTTATTTCCAGACCACAGCTTAAGCCGCGTTCTATTTGTGCTTGCAGTTCGCTGACGACTTCTGATTTTTTTATTCTGCCAGCATACCACCGTTTGGCAAAAACTGTATAATCAGCAGGCAAAAGCCCATCTTCATCAACAAGTGTTCGCAGCTGCCGTGCTTGTAAAAGCGGTTTACCACCTCCTACTAAAGTAAGATGGATACCTACTCCTAAAGCAGGTGTTGCTTTCGCCTGAAGTACTGCGTCATCAAAAGCAGCGCCGCTGCACATTAAAGACGTACTGGTAATAAAACCGTCCCTGCAGCCTTTTATAATACCAGCATTGATTGCCGGATGCAGTCCGAAATCATCAGCATTAACAATTAATTTTTTCATATATTTCAGCCTCCTGAAAGGCTCTAGATTTTTTTATAATTTGCAAAATGGACTTTTACAAGCCGTTCCAGGGCACTGCGCCCCAATTCTTTAAGTAGCTCGCGTGCACAGTCTGTCGCAGCGTCACTACCGCCTTTAGGCAATTCATTTCGCCCAACCTGCTCTGCCAGCTCCTGCATTATTTCCAAAAATTTAGCCCGCGCCAATACTGAAGCAGCCGCCACAGCAATATCTGCCTCGGCCCGATGCTGCTGTACTATATTAACATCAGGAAATTCCTGCTGTAAGCTGGCACGGATGTCGTTAGACGCTGTAAATTGATCGATCAGCGCATAATTACATTGAGGGCATTGCCGCAGAACATTTCGTAGTACAGCTATGTGACCATTGCTTAACAAATGGTTGAGATTTTTTCCATCTGCACGCATTTGCTGATAACGAAAATTATACATTTCCGGCTTTAACGCTAAAACCGTGTTGATCGGAGCAGCTTCGACAATCAACTCTGCCAGCCGCAGAACTTCTTTATCATTGATCAGTTTACAATCTCTGACTCCCAAACGGACTAGCTTTTCAGCCGTCGTAATATCTACTAATACTGCTGCAACTACTAAAGGTCCGAAAAAATCTCCTTTACCTGATTCGTCACTGCCTGCCCAAATACCTTTAAAATCGGCACAATTTCGTAAAAGTGTATAGTCATTTCCAATAGCTGGTACGATGGCCACTTTATCGGCAGTATCTTTTCCTGTCAAAACTGCTTCCAGCTGGGACCTCAATTCTGAAGCCGTACCGCCCCAAACAAACTTAATCCCCTTTTTACCATTATATACTGATAATACTACTTTACTATCACTGTTTGTTACTGTCAACTGTATACCATACTGCAGCTTTTTTTCAGTAATTGTAAGATTGGCGTCAAAACTTTTGATCTGCTTTTTTAAATTGTCGATATAAGCAGCAAAATCATTATTCAAGTTGTGCCTCCGCCGCAGCAGCTGCTGCCTGCATAATAGATTTCAGACTGCGCCCGCTTTTTAACGCCAAAACTTTACAATCCTCAAATTCAGGAGCAATATTCACAATTTTCCCATCCATCTGTGCATATTTAATTCTCACTTCACCTTCAGGTAACGACACAATAGTAACCTTCCTGTAATTGATATGGCGATGCACCGCATAATAACGTACTCCCAGCGACGTTGTTTCAGTCAGTAAAATATCAGTCAGCTGATCCAGGTTCTGAGGATCGAGCAGCACCGATAAAGTTTGAGCAGGCCGTCCCTTTTTCATAATGATCGGTGTCATCCAGCAATCCAAAGCACCCGCCTGCAGTAAGCGTTCCTGCACATAAGGATACAATTCGCCATTCATATCGTCAATATTACATTCGGCAACAAGTAATTCACCACCGGCTTCAGCTTCCCATTCGCCGATACTGATACGCAGGACATTGGGTATTTCCAGATCCCATGTCCCGGCGCCATAAGCAATTTTACTGCCGCTAAAGCCCTGTGGAATATCATTTGTACTGACTGCTAAAACCTTCATCAGTGCAGCACCAGTCGGTGTAGTAAGCTCTTTTTCAATCTTTCCGTGGCTGTGCTGCAGCCCTTGTAACAGCTCTGCCGTCGCAGGAGCCGGCACTGGCATCAGTCCGTGTGCACAATTTACAAAGCCGCTACCTGTATGGATATTGGAAACAAAAATCTTTTCGATCCCAAAATATTCCAAAGCCAAAACGCAGCCAGCAATATCAATAATCGTGTCGATTGCTCCGACTTCGTGAAAATGCACTTCATCAACAGTTTTACCGTGAACCTTAGCTTCAGCTTCTGCTAAAACTGTGAACACCTGTAAAGACTGCATTTTGATTTTATCGTGCAAATCAGAATGTGCAATAATATGGGCTATATCATGCAGGTTGCGATGTTCATGGTGGTGATGCACAGGATTTTCAGATACTTTCACCTGATGGCAAGGCTGAGCGCAATCGGAATGATGTTCATGGTTATGCCCCGTATCGCCATGTTCGTGATGATGGTGCCCGGCGTGAGTATGTTCATCCTGATGCCCGATCGTGACGTCGTGTTGACATTCATCTGGCAGCAAGACATTAAAATAGTTCGCATCAATCCCACATTTATTAACACGTTCGTTGATCAGTTCATACTCTCCCAAGTGCAGCTTTTTCATCTCAGACGCCAGATAATCGAACGGTACACCTGCATCGATCAAAGCTCCCAGCAGCATATTACCGCTGATACCCGCAAACGCTTCTATATAGATTGCTTTCATTACATCACCTCATATGATTGATAATACTTGCCATACGCCCCGCTCCAAAACCGTTATCGATATTAACAACAGCCACACCGGCCGAACAGCTGTTGAGCATGCCCAAAAGTGCTGATAGCCCCTGAAAGTTTGCGCCATAACCGACACTGGTAGGCACTGCTATTACAGGTAGTTCGACCAAGCCTCCAACAACGCTTGCCAAAGCGCCTTCCATACCGGCAACGACAATAACTACATTAGCATTTCTGATCAAATCAAGTTTATCAAACAGCCGATGGATACCAGCCACACCTACGTCGTAAACCCGCTCTACCTGATTGCCCATGATCTCAGCAGTCAATGCAGCCTCCTCTGAAATAGGCAGATCGCTTGTACCAGCCGTCACAACGGCGATATAACGCTTATCATCTTTTGGCAGCGGTTTACGCTCAACAAAAATCAAACGCGAATTTTTATGATAAACCGCATCAGGCAGCACCTTCTGCACCGCTGCAAATTTATCGGCATCAGCACGTGTTCCCAAAATATTATTGTGTACCTGTGCCAGCTTTTCCATGATCGCAGCAACCTGCTCTACTGTTTTCCCTTCGCAGTAAACAACCTCGGGAAACCCCTGACGCAGACTGCGGTTATGATCCAGTTTCGCAAAACCAAGGTCAGTATAATCCGCAGCATGCAGCTTTTCCAAAGCTGTTTTAGCGTCGATAGCGCCTGCTTTATAACTTTCCAAAAGCGCCAGCAAATTTTCTTCGTAAGTCATATTATAATACTTCCTTAACTATGATTTATGCAAATGTTTCTCTTTCCATTCCTCGCTCAGCAAATATAACAGCGGCACTACAACCAGAGTCAGCAAAGTCGACGTCGTCAGACCGCCAACTAAAACCACGCCCATAGACTGACGCAGCTCAGCGCCGGCACCAAGACCCAAGGCAATTGGCAGCATACCTAAAATAGTCGAAAGCGTTGTCATAAATATCGGACGAATACGCAAAGCACAGGCTTCACGCAAGGCCTCGCGCAAAGGCTTACCCTTAGCACGTGCCTGATTGGCATAGTCTACCAGCAGGATCGCATTTTTTGTAACCAGACCCAGCAGCATCGTAAAACCGATCAGCGACATCATATTTGCAGTCTGCCCTGCTACCATCAAACCTAAAACAGCACCGATAATCGCAAACGGCAGTGACATCATAATTACCAAAGGCTGCATGAAGCTTTCAAACTCTGCTGCCAGAACCATATAGATCATAATAATAGCTAAAATAACCGCCTTCGCGATCTCACTAAAGGCTTTTGCCATTGTATCAGCCTGGCCGATCATTTTATAACGGTAACCGACCTGCATATTCATATCCGGAATCATCTCCGTCTGGATCTTCTGGATCAAATCGCCCGGAGTAATACCGACTGTATTAGCATAAACAACGATCTGGCGCTGTCTGTCCTCACGGTCAATACGTGTAGGGCCGGACGAAAAATACACGTCAGCTACATCGCCCAACCGGACAAACTTCCCTTCCGTATTGGAAACACGCAGATTGGCAACGTCATTGATATCACGACGATGTGCAGCATCCAACTGTACAATTATATCATAGTCGTTATCACCGATAGTAAAACTATTGCTTGTACTTTTGCCTAAAAAGGCCATTTCCACAACTTTACCAACGGAAGTTGAATCAAGCCCCATTGCGCTCGCACGCAGCGGATCTACCTTAACGATTATTTCCGGTTCTTCTTCCGATGAAGAAATATCGACATCAGTAGAACCTGGAACCTGTCTGATCCTTTCCGCCAGCTCCTGAGCATAAGTTGTCAGCAGCTCAAGATCACTGCCGCGCAAACCTACCTGCACCGGTCTGCTGTCACCGCGTCCGCCGCCCTGGTTACTGACGACTGCGACTTTCAATTCTTCGACATTACCAAATTTACGGCGCAGCTCATCCATAATATCGATCATACTGCGATCTCTGTCAGACGAAGGAATAAGCTTGACATCAATATTGCCTTCATTGATAGGTACGCGCGAACCGCCTAAGCGCATCGCTGCAATCCTGACCTCCGGCATTTGCAGGATTTCTTCTTCCAACGGCAGCGTCAGCTCCTTCATTCGCTCGATACTTGTACCGGCAGGAGCTTTAACACTGACGGAAAATTCACCGGAATCGTATGTCGGCTGATATTCCGTACCAATAAAAGGTAACAGAAAAAGATTAAAAATAAGTGAAGCAACAGAAATCAGAACTATTTTCCACGGATGCTGGAACGCAAATACCATCAATTCATCATACATCCGGCAAATTACCTGAAACCCAGCTTCAAATTTATCCAGACAAATCTGTACAACTTTTGAACGCGGATGCTTATAAGGTTTGGCATGTTCCTCACGATAATCCTTCAGCCAATAAGCCGATATCATTGGTGTAAGCGTGTAAGCAGCCATCGTCGAAAAAGCCAGCGCAAAAGCGACTGTTAAGCCGAATTGTTTAAAATACTGACCAACTACCTCACCCATAGAACCGATAGGTACAAAAACCGCCATCAAAGAAAGCGAAGTAGCAAGAATAGCCAGAGATAACTCTTCCGTAGCGTCCTGTGCTGCCTGAATAGGCGACTTACCCATTTCCATATGCCGGAAAATATTTTCAATCAAAACGATAGCATCGTCGATAAGGATGCCGACTGCCAGGCTCAAAGCCATCAGCGACATATTATTCAGCGTAAAGTCCATCGACTTCATCAAAAAGAACGTGGCAATAACGGAGGTCGGTATAGAAAGACCGCCGATGATCGTAGCCCGAAAATCGCGCAGGAACATATAAGTTATCAAAAGCGCCAGAAAGCCGCCGAAAAGAATAGCATTCCAGACATCGGCAACATTCTCGCGGATATAAGCAGACTGATCGCGTACGACATCGACCTTGATATCCTTAGGCAAATCATTTTCCATCATTTGTTCCATAGAAGCGTTGACACCGTCAACAACATCTACAGTATTGGTCTTAGACTGCTTCCTTACCAAGACCATAACGCTGGGTACTTTATTAGAACGGGAATAGGTGTCTTCGTCTTCCCAGCTGTCAACAACCTTCACAACATCTGAAAGCTGGATCGGGCGACCATCCTGATTGGCAATAACGATGTTTTTAATATCGTCGATATTTTTATATTTGCCTAACGTACGGACTGTTATTTCCATATCGTTATAACGGGCCTTACCGCCAGGAGTATTGATATTTTCACTGTTGACCTTATCTAAGATAGTCTGAAAGGAAATATTATAACTGTTCAGCTTCTCAGGATCGGCGATCAGTTTGATCGCACGCAGGCTGGCGCCGACAACAGATACTTCGGACACCCCTTCGACACGCTGCAGTTCTTCTTTAACAACATCTTCAACTATCTTACGGGTTTCTTCACGGCTGCGCGAATCAGAAGCAAAAGTAAATGCCGCTATCGACTGTGACGAAATATCAAAACGCTGTACAACCGGCTCGTCAATGTCGTCAGGCAAACGCCGGCGTACCGATGCAACCTTTTCACGCACCTCACTGGCCATCTCGCGCGGGTCAACGCCCAGCTCAAATTCCAGCGTCGTCTGCGAATAACCTTCGCGTACAGTTGACGACAAGGTTTTTATACCTGCAACCTGGCTGACGCGATCTTCAATAGGTCTGGTGATCAGAGTTTCCATTTCCTCAGGCGAAGCGCCTGTATAAGTAACAGTAACACTTACCAGAGGCAGTTCGACGTCAGGATACAAATCGACACCCAAATTAGGATACGACTTAATGCCAAATACTACTAAAAGCAGTACAAACATCGTCGTAAAAACAGGTCTGCGTATAAATGTGCCTATCATTTTATTTAGCACCCTGTCCTTCTAATTTGATCTTACTGCCTTCACGCAATTTATTCTGACCACCGGTAACGATCCGGTCGCCATCACTCAAACCATCTAAAACTTCTACCATATTATCACTGACAAAACCTATTGTTAAAACTCTGCGGCTGACGACACCATCATCATCAACAACAAAAACCGTACGCTGATCTTCACGCATTACAATAGCGCTCATAGGAATAACTAATGCATTCTCTTTCGGCTCGGCTGTAATGACAACATTGGCATAAACACCGCCGCGTAATTTACCGGCACTGTTGTCCACTGTCACCTCAGCAGCAAAGGTCCTTGCCGGCATATCTGCTACCGGCGAGATACGTGTGATCATACCGCTGAATTTATCATCAGGATATGCGGGCACAGTAATATCAGCCAATCCGCCAACAGCAATATTGCTGATCTGACCTTCCGGGATATTTATTTTAGCAGTCAATTCAGAAATATCGGCAATATTAAACAGCGCTGTGCCAACTTTAGCATAATAACCTTCCTGATAATAACGTTTAGAAATAATACCGTCCTGCGGCGCAGTTACACTGGCTCCGCTCAGCTTATCCTGCATATTGTCCCACACGCCCTGAGCTTCCGAAAGCTTGCCCTGCGCATTGTTTCTGGCAAAACGGTAATTATCTACTGTCTGCTCCGAAACAGCACCCTTTTCATATAATGCCTGATAGCGCTGCAGCTCGCGTTCAGCTCTTTCCAAAGTCGTTTGGGCATCCATCAAAGAACCCTTCGCCGATAATAAATTAGCCGTCTGCTCTGTCTGCTCTAAATGAGCCAGCACAGTGCCAGCTGTGACCTTATCACCTTCATTAACATAAACCTTCTCTACCCTGCCATCTATTTTAGCTGCCACGTCAGCCTGCCAAACAGGATCAAGGCTGCCCGCAAAACGCATAACAGGAGTAATACTCTGACGCTGCGGGAAAGATGTGGCCACCGCAATATTCTGCCCTTGCGAAACACGGTTCGCACGCTCGTTGTTAGCCTGGATATTATCATAAATACGATAAGCAATAATTGCTAAAAGAACCATGGATGCGATAATTGCAATACGAACTTTTGTATTCTGCCAAATCATTTTTTTACTCCTCAATTTATCGAAATAAAGGTATTTTTATTTATAATAACAGATATTTTAATTATACAACTTTTCCATATAGAATAGCAAGAAAATTGCAGGCTGAATCAGCGCTTTCACAGTCTTTTCAACGGTTATGCCATGCAATATGAAAAGACCCCTGCTGCAGAAAAACAACAAGGGTCTAAACGTTTACTCTATTTTTTTGCTTCGTCTATTATCGCCATATTAGCTACGTCACGTTCTTTTACGCGATCCAGTCCGGCCTTTTCACCAGTGTTCATTTTCCCTAAGGCGTCCTTCAGGGAATAAACGGTAAATTCAGCCGTCATATCCAGATTTCCCGAAACATCATTTTCTTTAATGGTATTAACGCTGGCTTTGTTTAGTTTTGCAAACCTCGCACCATTTTCTACCTTCTGCAAAAACTCGACCATTTTATAATAGTTGCCGCTGATAGAAATATTCAGCGGTACTTCGTAAGCTCCATTTACCTGTTTCAAATTGCCACTCGGAGGCTTAACACTTTTGAACTGAATTCCGCATTCCTTTGAAAGGTTAGAATATTCCTGTACTAATTCAGGCACAGTTACTATATCCGGCAACAGCTTCTTGGCTTCAGCAAGGTAGCCTTCCTGCTTCGCTGCAAAAGCATTATAATCCTTATTCTGTTCAGCAAATGTCTGATAACTGGCTAAACGCTGCTGCGCCTGTATCAATTCCTGCTCATTTTTCTGAATGTCTTCACGCAGCGGCTGTATGATATACAGACCTACAAAAACAAGCAACAGTACCGAACCTAACAATAACAACGAATATTTACTGTTTTCTGACATATTGCTGTCAGGCATTTCTAATTTCACTTCTTCACCCCACTTCTCTGAACTTCCAAAGTAAAATCAATAACGCCAGCAGTACTGCTGTTATTATTGTTGTTTTCATCGGCAGAAATCAACTGCACATTGGCAATATCAGGCCGTGCCTGTAAAAGACTGATGAATTTAACAACATCGTCCATTTTTCATGGCTTTACCGGCAATACTCATCTGATCCGGCTTATTGCCCTGTTTAACACTGGTCAGCCAGCAGCCGTAAGGTGTAACATTTCCCAGTTCCGCAAGCGAACGGCTCCAGACGATGCGGTCTTTAGAAAGATTGCGTACGATAGTATTGCGTTTGTTTACTTCCGCATTCTGCTGCTGAGCTTTATCAAAACGCTCCTGCCAGACTTTCATCGAGGCGATCCCTTCATTCACATTGCTGAGCTTACTTTCAGTATACTTGAACATTGCCAAATAGTACCCCCACAGTAAAATGCTCAGTCCTAAAAATACATAAGCTATAATACGATAAAGTTTCCAGGCAGGGAACTCGCTTTTGCGCCTGTACTCAGGTAAAAGATTGATTCTAATCATCTGATTCCCCTCCGTACAAAGCAGCGCCTATTGCAACAGTCAGCGCTCCCAGGTATTTTTTCAATTCTCTCTGATCAAGTTTATCCGCAAAAGTAACTGCTTGACGCAGATCATTAACGACAACCTTCATTTCCGTACCTTCGCTCAAAAATTCGGACAATCCGGCCATATTTGCACCGCCGCCAGCCAAAACCAAATGCGTAAATCTTGCATCCTTTTTATTGATCAAATAATATTCGCAGGTTCTGCGTACTTCACGTCCCAGATTTTCAACCTCGTTGAAAAATTCTGCATATCTGGTTTTATCTGTTTCCAGACTGCTTAAAAGCAGCTCATCTTCCAGTTTGATCTTTTCAGCAGCCGTCAGATCAACACCAGCGCCATTAGCAATAGCGGCATTAAACATCTGCCCGCCCTGCGGAATACTGCGCTGCGCAACAGGGGCACCGTTCTGAAAAATAGTCAGCATCGAATACGAACGCCCTATATCAAGCAAAACGAAATTTTCCAACTGCCTGGGCAAGGTTCTATAAGCAGACAAGACTTCAATATCAATCCCAATAGTATGCCAGGCCAGCGCATCACTGATTTCCAGCAGTGAATCAATAACGTCCTTAGGTGAAGCAACCAAAAGGACAGGCTGCAGCCCTTCACTGGTGTAAGAACCAAATTTAGCCGAATCAACATAATAAGTATCAGCTTCATAAGGAACATACTGACTGGAATCCCAAGCTACAGACTGCTTCATTTCTTCGTCAGGCATTTCCGGCATATCGATCTCACGTACAAAAGCATTACGACCGCCTACAGTAAAAACAGCATGCCTGGCATTAAAATCATATTTTACCACTAATCCTTTAATAAAGCTTATCATCGCATCACTATTACGGACAAATCCATTATTGATAAGCTCCAGCGGCAGCTCTGCTACAGCAAAACAACTAACTACAGGCTTACTGCCTGTTTCTATCTGCACCATTTTTATACTTCCGGTGCCGATATCGACGCCAACTATTTTTGACGGCTTTGTGTGAAGCATTTTTTTTACGATGGCTTGCACATTCACTTGCGCAGACCTCCTTGATTCGTATAAATAAAATCAGTTTCAATACTATATTTTATAAATTATATCATAAATTTATAAACTCACACAAACAGATTCCAGTAAAAATAAATTAAATATGGTGAAAATAAAAGTGCAATATAAGCTCCGATACATAAAAAAGGGCCAAACGGAATTGGATCTTTACGCTGCTTTATACCAGTCACAAGCAGCAGTACCCCTATTATCCCACCCAAAACAAAAGCCAGCATCAGACAAACGACACTCGCCTTAAGCCCCAGCCAAACGCCTAAAACAAAACTAAGCTTAACATCGCCAGCCCCCATTCCACCGCGGCTCAGCAAAAATATCAGCAGCATCAGCCCACCGGCAAATAAAGCCCCATATAAAGAATCCCACATGTCCGGTAAAGCATAATAGGCATAAATGATACCTGTCGGCAGCATCAGCATCAAAATTTCATCCAGCAGAATCTGGTGATCCAAATCAATGAACGCCTGTACAATCAGACAGGCAATAAAAAAGAATACCAACGCCATTTTCAGTCCCGGCAAATAATATAAACCGCACAAGGCAAATAAAATGCCTGTCAGCAGCTCCACAAACATATACCTGGAGCTATAAGGAGCCTTACAGTAACGGCAACGCCCGCGTAAAAAAATGTAACTGAGCACCGGCACCATATCTAAAACGCTTAACCGATGCCCACAGCTGCCGCAGGCAGATGGCGGCCTTATAATCGACTTTCCATTCGGTAACCGGTATATACAAACATTTAAAAAACTTCCGATCACTGCCCCTAACAAAAAATAAGTTGCGAATAATAAATACACCAGACCACACCCCAAAACAATTGTTATATGTTTTATTATAATACTTTTCAAGTTTAACCGTAATAAAAAATAACTATAAAAAATTCTTTATTTAAAACAGAAAACGGATAGCAAGCCATGTATTCTGCTACCCGTTTACATTTCTTTACTGAAATCACACCTGCATTACTGATGATTTATTTATTGCTTCCATAAATTTGTTCTTTAGTATAAACACCGGTTTCTATTAAAACTTTATCAATATTCTCTTTAGTGACCATCTCACCTGTTATCAGATATGCTTTTATTTTCTTCTGGTCATCAATATCAATTTCTGTATTGGCAGTTATCTTTTCATTTTTGGCCATCGCATATGCCTGGTCAACTGTAGTCTCGGCCAGATTTTTTAAATCCATATAAACTGTCATATCCTGAGTCCCTGCAACAAGCCTTTTTACTGCGGAAAGCTCCGCATCCATTCCTGTGATCACCACATGATTTTTTATTCCCAATTCTGTAACAGCGTCTGCCGCCGCTCCAGCCAAACCATCATTTGGTGCAAGAATAGCATCGATCTTGCCGCTGTTTTCCAATATCGCTTTCCTGACTGCTTCTTTGGCCTTCTCTCTTGACCAGCGCGGTATATATGTATCCATGATGATTTTTACACCAAAATCAACCATGGGTTCAATATACTTGCTGGCACCATTATACAGCAAGGGAGTATTAAAATCCCATTCGTCACCCTTCAATATAATAAAGTCTCCTTTATAAATCCGTTCTGATAAATATTTCCCCATATTTTGACCAATCTTATAGGTATCATAACCAACGAATAAATCCGTCCGCGGGTCCATAATAACCCTGGCATAAGCAATTACTTTGACATTTTTCTGCTGGGCATAATCAAGAACCGTCCTCATATTGCGCATATCACGAGGTGTAATAACCAGAACTTTGGCACCGCTGTCTATCAGCTCCCTGCAATCTGCTGTTTGCGTTTTTACTTTCTCGTCAGTATTGATTCTTACTTCTATATCTGCTCCCAGCTTAGCGGCCTGAGCTTCCATATAAGCTTTTTCATTCATCCAGCGATCCGAACCGCCTACGCCGAAGGAAACACCTATTTTCGGTTTCTTCTCAATACTGTTACAGCCGCTTATACTCAAAATAATTAATATCACACCTAAAAAGCGGCCTATTTTTTTAAGCATATCCGCCCCTCCTCAAAGAGCTTTCTAAACAGTTCCACTTCCATTGGTCTGGCAAAATAATAGCCTTGAGCAATATTACATCCGCATTCACGCATCAGACTAATATTTTCCCCTGTTTCAACACCTTCTACCACCAGACTGATATTCAGCTTGCGAGCCATTTCTACAACTGAAACAAAAATAATATTGCGTTTTTCGTTATCAGCAGCTTCCTCTAAAAAAGCTCTATCTACTTTTAAGGTATCTATCGACAAGTCTTTCAACATATTCAAAGAAGAATAACCGGAACCGAAATCATCCATTGCCACAGCGACGCCATACTCACGAACTTTCTCTGTAAAATCATAAATAATACTGAAATTATCAAAAATAGCGCTTTCCGTTAGCTCCAATTCAATCAAATGCGCTGGCACCTGATATTTTTCCATTTTCTGTAAAAGTGTCGGTAAAAATTTTTCATTTGAAAAATGCAAACGTGAGAAATTTACAGAAATCGGCACACATTCAACCCCTGCATCCAATGAAGTTCGCAAGAAAGCTAATACTTTTTCAAAAACAATCATATCCAAATCTGTAACTAAACCAGTTTTTTCGCTTAAGGGTATAAAATCGCCCGGCGCAATAAGTTTATTATCTCTGGTCCGCCAACGGATCAATGCTTCTGCACCAACCAGCTTACCACTGTTGATGTCAACTTTAGGCTGGTAGAAAGCTACAAACTCATCATTTTTGATTGCAAGTTTTAAATCCCGTTTCAGTTCTTCATTATGAGCAGTCATATCATCAAATTTCTTGGAATAATAGACCACGTGCTGATTCAGCACACCTTTAATCGTCTGCGCCGCAACGCTGGCCTTGTCAACCATAAGATTAATATTTTCATCGTAGTCTTTGATAACATAAACGCCAGCCGAAAAATGCAGTATCAGATTTTCTTCTGTGATATTTCTGATCGCTGAAAATAAAGCTTCGATTCTTTCTTCATCTGCATCCAGTAAAAAACATACAAAACGGTCACCGGAAATACGTGCCGCAGTTTCGCCTGGCTGCATCCAAACGCTGACTGAACTGTATATTTGCCGCAAAATCTTATCGCCGCAGGCAAACCCGTAAAAATTGTTGATATATTTAAAGTTATCTACATCAAAACTCAGGATATAAAATTGCTTGTTTATTTTGTTGCTTAACGTCTCCTGTACATCAACAAGAAATTTGTTATAGGTATTGCCCCCTGTCACATTATCTACAAAAGCAATTTTTTCCAAAACCCCTTTCTGTCGACGTTTGTTCCAGGCAAAATAACAGATACTTACCAAAAAGATAAGTACAAGCGAAACCATAACCATGTAAAAAATCTTCATAACTATATTTCCGTTTTCGGCAATAACATCAGTAGGAACGCTCGTTACCAGATACCAGTCATGTACCTGTTCAATAGGAGTATAAGCCGAGAAGGTTTTTTCACCATTGACCGCATTTTCCATAAAACCGCTTTTATTGGCTTTAATGTCATCTTTCATTTTACGAACAGCTTCAACGTTTCCGTATTCGTAAACATCGCGAAAATAATTATCCGATTTTAAAGCACAATTAATGTGTTTGGTATGCAGAATAATATACCCTTCACTATTGATAACATACATATACCCTTTAGACGAAAATAACGAAGCCGCAAACAGCTCATTCATCTGTTTATCCGTATAGATTTTCTGAATCGTACCGATGATATTATCATCGTAATACAACGGCACGCTGCCAACAAAAATATATTCGCCGTTGATTCTTGAAATAGTCCGTTCAGAAATATTAGAAATACCATCAATAGCCAATTTAAAATATCGGCGTCCTGAAATATCTATATGCGTGTCCCCATCTACATAAGCAAGCCCATTTTTATTCGCCAAAAATAAACTATCATCAATACTGTTTTTAGAATAATCGTCTAAAAATTTATTGATATCCGCTTCTTTGGTGATATTCTTATTTTTCAATCCGTCAGATATTTTGTTACTGATAATATCCAGACGATTAAGATCCAAAAGCAGTTTACTGGTAATAACGTTCTTATTTTGCGAAACTATTTCTTCAAGGTTATTTCTGGAATCACTGTCAAGTAAATTTTGCACATATCCCAACAAAAAAACAATAACACCAAATAAAATGATGTTAAATACAAAAACAGATATCAAAAAAGGTTTTTGTAAAATTTTATCAAAATTCATGACAGATCCCATCCGGCTTCGCTAGAAGTATAAAAAAATTAAATATCACTTTTTCACTATGGCATTAAATTGAACAATTACTTATCAATAAATTTCAATGTATTTATTTCTTTTTATTTAGTAACTAAATATTATTTTTATAAATATATTTTTAAGTTTTATTTTAAATATTTTATCACTTTATTTATCTTTTATCAACTTAAAATAATAACCCCATTCCCAAAAGGGAACGGGGTTATTATGAAAAAAAGCTCGATTTATAAAATAGAAGCTTCATTTACTTCTTCAATATCATTTTTTTCAGCATAGCCTGTCAGGGCCAAAGTCAAAGCACCGTCACCAGTTACATTGCAGGCAGTACCAAAGCTGTCCTGCAGTGCAAAAATCGTCAGCATCAAAGCCGTACCAGTAGCATCAAAACCCAGTACACTGATGATAAGGCCTAAAGAAGCCATAACTGTACCACCAGGAACACCGGGGGCACCAATAGCAAAAATACCCAGCAACAGACAGAATAAAATCATCGTACCTAATTCCGGCAAGGCTCCATATAAAATCTGCGAAACAGTCATAACAAAAAATACTTCAGTCAAAACACTGCCACATAAATGAATATTAGCGAACAGTGGAATGCCGAAATTTACCAAGTCTTTGCGCAGCACTTTTGATTTACGTGCACATTCCAACGCCACTGCTAAAGTAGCCGCCGATGACATTGTACCTACGGCAGTAATATAAGCCGGCCAGTAATGCTTAAGCACTTCCATTGGATTAGCGCCGGCATAAAGACCTGCCAAACCGTACAACAATGCCAGCCAGATATAATGTCCTACCATTACTATCAGCACTACAATCAGGAACACAGGCAGCTGTTTGGTAATCGTACCTTCGTATGACAACGCGCAAAAAGTACAGGCGATAAAAATCGGCAGCAGAGGAATAACAATATTAGTAACGATAGACAAAACAATTTTTTGAAATTCTTCCAAAAATTTAGTAATCACAGCAGCCTTAGTCCAGGCAGCTGCCACACCAATCAAAACAGAAAAGACCAAGGCGCTCATTACACTCATGATCGGGTCGATCTTTAGATCAAACAACAGCTTTGGCAGTTCTTTTAAACCATCTACGGAAGAAACAATATTCAGATGCGGAATAATACCATACCCTGAAAACATTGCAAAAAATGCTGCTCCAACCGAAGAAACATAAGCTAAAGTGATAGCAACCCGCAGCATTGTCGATGCATGCTGGCCCAAACGCGTAATCGACGGGGCAATGAACCCGATAATAATCAGCGGTACACAGAAAATAATCAATGAACCAAGTAAATTTTTGATAGTTAATATAACCTGCATCAAAGCTTCATTGGCATATAAGCCTACCAGAATACCTGCAATAACACCCAGTAAAAGTCGGGCAGGCAAACTTCCCAGTATGTTTTTCATTAGCGTCACTCTTTTCTTGGATAAAATATTTTACTATATACTAAAATAGCATATACTAATCAATTCCTCAACTGTTTTTCACTTTTTCTCTCAAAATATTATTATTTTCTTAAATAAAAGTACTGAAAATAGTATTTCAGCCTTTTTACTACCGTGGAGCACACATCATCAGACCCACACCACTGCCATACAAAATAACCGCCGCCGATTTCAGCCAGACCTGCCAAAATAAAAATCATAATCGAACTAAACATAAAATTTTCCTTTCCAAATACGCAATCCATCTAATATTATAGCCATAAAATAAAAAATTAAAAGTCTGGCTAACTAAAATCCAGACTTTTATCATTTTCACATTTAATATAAATTATTTTTGCTAATATAAAAATCTAAATCTGCCAGCCGCTGTTTAGAATCAGTTCCAATTTTCTGACCAATCAAGATTGCTAACGACTCTGCAACACATAATGGAACTACATAAGAATTTGTAAAACCAACTCCGTCTATTTTTACCGTTAACAAATAATCAGCATATGGCACTAATGGTGACGTTACTCTGTCTGTAATGAGAATGATTTTACTACCACGCTTTTTAGCCAGCTCTAAAATAGAATAATTAATCTCAGAGTAGCGCGGGAACGAAAACATCACCAAACAATCTTCTTCATTAAGATCAATCAATTTTTCTATAACACTGCTTTCTGCCATATTGCACAAAATCAAATGCGGCACAAAAAACACTGCTTTACGTGTAAAATAATCAGCACAACAAGATGTTCCTCTAAAACCAATAATATATTTATTCCGACTTTTTATAATACACTCAGCGATACTATTCACTAATTTGTCATCTAAATTAAGCATCGTTGAAGATAAATTATCAATAGCCTTATAAAAAACATCGTTTACTACGTTATCACTATTTATTTTATCTTTGGTATTAGTAAATTTCTGGCTTGGCGATAAATTCAAATTATAATGTTCAAGCATCCGTTCTTTCATAGTATTTTTAAAATCAGCAAACCCAGCAAATCCAAGTAATCTAATAAACCTAATAATAGAAGTATCACTTACACCTAACTTTAAAGATATATCAGTCACTGTACTAAGACCAATGTTATTAATATTATCAAGAATATAATCTGCTATAACTTTTTCTGTTTTAGTTAAATTCATAGACTGGATCTTACTAATCAAATTATCCATAACAACATTCCTTTAAATATTAAGTATTATGTTAATATTATACACCATAAAATAAAAAGAAGCAGGGATAAATTTCCCTGCTTCTTTTTATTTTATTCAAGTTCTCTTACAAAAGACTGTATTCTATCCATTGCTTCCTTTAAATTCTTCATAGAATTAGAATAAGACAATCTTACTTTACCCTTAATATTAAATGCTTCCCCTGGAACCAATGCCACCAGAACAGCTTCTAATAGAATATTAGCAAAATCAACGGCATCTTTTATTTCACGGCCACGATATTTTTTGCCAAAATAACAACTGAAATCCGGCAATAGATAAAAAGCTCCTCTAGGTTTCGCACAGCTTATCCCCGGCATTTCGGCCAAACGCTGCAATAAATAAATTCTTCGTTTATCGAACTCTGCAACCATTACTTCCAAATCATGCTGCGGTCCACTCAAAGCAGCAACAGCAGCCTTCTGAGATATAGCACTGGTAGCTGAAGTTGTTTGACTTTGAATTTTCTTTATTGCATCTATAATAGTTTTATTGGCAGCTACATATCCAATACGCCAGCCAGTCATTGCATAAGCCTTAGAAAAGCCATTTACAGTTAAAGTCCTGTTCCAAACATCTTTAGAAATAGAAGCTATTGAAAAGTGCTTTGCATCGTCATAAATAAGCTTTTCATAAATTTCATCTGTAATAATATAAAAATCATATTTACAAGCTAAATCAGCTAATTTACGCAAAGTACCTTCGCTATAAACAGCTCCAGTTGGATTATTAGGAGTACAAATAACAATAGCTTTTGTCTTCGTAGTTACAGCCTTCTCTAAAGCCTCAATATCCAAATCAAAAGTTTCTGCTTCTACATCTACAAAAACTGGTTTCGCTCCTGCAAACTTAATCATCTCAGTATAACTAACCCAGCAAGGAACTGGCAAAAGCACTTCATCTCCAGGATCTACTAAAGCCATGATCGAATTAAAAATTGCCTGCTTAGCTCCTACAGTCGCGCAAATTTCATCTGTGGTATATTCTAAATTATTATCTTCATGTAATTTTTTAGAAATCAAACGGCGTAATTCTATAATACCGTTACCAGCAGTATACTTACTGAAGTTATCAACTATTGCCTTGATAGCTCCGCATTTAATATAATCAGGAGTCCCAAAATCAGGTTCACCCACATTTAAAGAAATAATATCTTTTCCCTCTGCTCTCAACTCAGCTACTTTCGCAATCAATGCAGAAGTTGGCGAACCTGAAAAAGTATTCATTCTTTCTGCTAACATTATAATTCCTCCTATCCTAAACTAAAGTTTTATTAAAATCTTCACCAGTCCAAATATTTTCATTTTTGGCAACCAGCATCGTTCCTAAAACATCACCTGATACATTTACTGTAGTATGTGACATATCAATAAGTCTGTACATTCCAGCAATAGGCCCCATTAAATCCATTGGCAAACCTAAAAGATTTAAAAAAATCGCACCTGTTACAATACCACCACCGGGGATACCTGGTGCCGCGATAGACATAATAGTCGAAATAATAATAACCATTAAAATCTGATCAATAGTGAGCTGCAAACCATAGATCTCAGCTACAAAAAACGCCAGTATCGTTTTATATAAAGCGGCTCCAGTCAAATTTATCGTGGCTCCCAAAGGTATAGAAAATGAAGCAATAGACATCGGTACCTTTAACCTTTCTGTAGTAACATTTAGAGTTATAGGTATCGTACCTGCGCTGGAATTAGTAGCAATAGTATTTACCCAGATCGGTATCATTGATTTACACATTTCCAGATAATTTACTTTAGTATATAACCAGACGATACCACTAAAGAAAAACCAAATCAAAAGACAGCCAACCCAATCTGTAAAAACAAACTTAGCCAGAACCCCAAAAAGCTTAGGTCCAAATACAGCCGTAGTATTCGCCATCAGTGCCAATACACCAATAGGAGAATATAACATAACTATATCCAGCATTTTATAAATAATACTTGCACATTGATCAAAAATTTTAGTAACCCCAGCTACCTTCTCACCTAAAGACACCAGTGCCACACCTACAAGAACAGTAAAAAAAATCATTTGCATAATCTGATTTTTAGCCATACTGTCAACAATATTAACTGGTACCATATCAAACAAAAAATTTACAAATGATGGGGTTTTCACTTTTGAAGTATCAAATGCCTGCATATTATCAAGTGTAAATCCCACACCTGGATGAGTTATATTAACCATAACAATACCAACAATACAAGCAATAACTGTCATAAGGAAATAGACAATGACTACTTTACTGCCAATTCTTTTCAACCGCTGCACATCACCAATAGCAGCAATTCCGCTTGTAACGCTAAAAAAGATAACCGGAACAATTAACATTTTAATCATATTCATAAATAGATCTCCGGCAGGTTTTACCCAAATAGAAAAATCATGGAAAAACAGTCCGGCTATAATACCTATGATAAAACAAACGCCTACTCTATGCGGCAAATATTTTTTATTTAACAAAAACGTACTCATACTATCCCCTCGTTTCCCAAACAACTTGCTTTATTAATAGTAATCGTCAATTATTTCAATCTTTTTTGTCTCGATAGCTTTAGCTACCCACTCACGCTTAGCAGTTCCATTCCCAGCGGCAACCACTTTAGCTTCATCAGTTTCTTGCAGTTTTTGCGCTGCTGCAAGTACCGCAGAAGCATCCTTCAAGGGAATAATTATTACACCATCATCATCCATAACAACTACATCTCCTGGGTTTACGCTAATACCACCACAAGAAATTGGTACATTTATTTCTCCCGGTCCTTCTTTATAAGGACCACCTGGTGTAGAACCTGTAGCATAAATAGGTAATGGTATTTCCTTTGCGGATTTTACATCCCTTATCGGACCATCTAATACTAAACCATTAAGTTTTTTATAAGCAGCATATGTAAACATAATCTCTCCCATCAACGACCTGTTATCTACACCGCCCTCATTAGAAACAACAATCACATCACCTTCTCTAGCCATATCCAAAGCTGCGTGTATAAGAAGGTTATCTCCCCCACGAGATTTGACAGTAAGGGCAATTCCTGCCCATACCGTTCCATGCGGACTGGAAAACAACTTAATTCTTGGATGCATAGCACAAGAACGTCCCATCGTATCAGCAATATTAGCTGTAGGTATCTTGGCAAACGCTTTAACTAATTCCAATCCACTGTTGTCCTTTTTTAAATAAATTCTTCCGCCAACTGTCATTTGCTACACCTCACTTGATATTATATTAGTCACTTTCTTGTTTATTTAACAACATTTTAACTTCAAAAAGAATATTATTCAACATATTTCTGTAAATATTTAATAATATTTTATTTTTCTACCTAAAAAATAAAATTTGTAACAAATTTCTAGCCATTTCATTTATTATTTCTATTATGTATTCAAACTTTAATTATTTCTATAAATTCAGTGTTCTCAAATCAACTATAAATATTACAGATGCAATTATCGAAAAGCCTTTCATTATAACAAAAACAAAAAACCATTTCTGAAAATATCAGAAATGGTTTTAATTCATCTTATTTTGTTGGTGATCTGGGAGGGATTCGAACCCCCGACCCACGGCTTAGAAGGCCGTTGCTCTATCCTACTGAGCTACCAGACCAAAAATTGGAGCGGGCGATGGGAATCGAACCCACAACATCAGCTTGGAAGGCTGAGGTTTTACCACTAAACTACACCCGCAATTTACTAAGCAATGCTCTATGTATTTGGTCGGAGCGGCAGGATTCGAACCTGCGACCCCCTGCTCCCAAGGCAGGTGCTCTACCAAGCTGAGCCACGCCCCGAATACAAAGGATATTATATAGATTTTTGATCCTAAAGTCAAGTCTTTTCGTATTTTACCTGACAGATTCTTCAAATAAAGTTTTCTGCAATCAAAAAGGCAGTCATAAAAACTGCCTTTTTGGGTCTAACCATTTACTAAAACTTAAGCTTCTTCAGCCACTTCTTCAGCAATAGAGTCCTTTTCTTTTTGTTTTGCCAGATGTGCGGTATAACGTTTTGTTTCGGCTACGATAACTCCAGTAAGGCCCAGAAGCGCGATCAAATTAGGAATAGCCATCAAACCGTTAACTATATCTGCTAAAACCCAGATTGCTTCCAGTTTCAAGAATGCACCGCAGGCAATCAGGCAAATAAAAATAATACGGTACGGCAAAATTGCTTTAACACCCAGCAAATATTCGATGCAGCGTTCACCATAGTAATTCCAGCCTAAGATCGTAGTAAAGGCAAACAGTACCAGGCCAACCATCAACAGATATTTGCCCCACACCGGGAAGCCCATCGTAAAGGCAGCCTGAGTCAAAGCTGCACCATTCAAATCACCAGTCCAGACATTAGTAACAACCAGCGTCAACCCAGTCAGTGTACAAATAATGATCGTATCAATAAAAGTACCGGTCATAGAAATCAGCCCCTGTTCGGCGGGCCATTTTGTTTTAGCAGCAGCAGCAACGATCGGGGCACTGCCAAGACCGGATTCGTTAGAGAAAACACCACGGGCAATACCATTACGCATTGCCATCATAACAGTTGCGCCCAAAAAGCCGCCAGCGGCAGCCGTAGGACTAAAAGCATTAGTAAGCACTGTGGAAATAGCTGCAGGCACCTGATCTGCAAATATAAGTAAAATACCTACGGTAGTAACAACATATAACAAGGCCATAAAAGGAACGATTTTACCTGCTACGCTGGCGATAGATTTAAGACCGCCAATAGTAACGACAGCAACCAGCACAGTCAGCGCAATCGCAGTATAAATAACAGGAATGCCAACAGACAACTGCGTGATCTCAACTATAGCGTTGACCTGAGCAAAAGTACCGATACCAAAATAAGCGCACAACACACCGGACACAGCAAAAAAAACAGCCAGCGGTTTATAAGATTTACCTAAACCGTTTTCAATATAATACATCGGTCCGCCGGCAATATTGCCATTAGCGTCAACAGTACGGTATTTTACCGCCAAAAGACCTTCGGCATATTTGGTAGCCATACCAAAAAATGCTGCCAGCCACATCCAGAACAAGGCACCTGGACCACCTGCTTTGATAGCAGTAGCAACACCGACTATATTACCTGTACCAACAGTAGCTGCCAAAGCTGTACACAATGCTTTAAAACTGTTGACGTCGCCGTCACCATCATTTTTAGCCGAAAAAATCAATTTTAAAGCCATTGGCAGTTTAAGCACCTGCAATAAATTCAAACGCAGGGTCAACCAGATACCGGTACCAACCAATAATACCAATAACGGCGGTCCCCACACAAAACTGTCGATCTCATTCAAAAGCTCCAACATAAAATTCTCCCTCTTCCCCTTATGTGAAATGAAAAACTAAAAGCCCACCGGAATAACGACAACTCCGGTGGGCAAAAAAACGATATAAGTACTCCCCTGCCTAAAAGGCAGCGGAACTACTGCTATTGCTCTGTCCATTGGCCTGAGAGATAAGAACATCAACGATATTCGTGCACCTTCGGCGCCCATTCAAGGGACTCTCCAGAGTTGTGTCCGCATACGGTTCCGCCTGATTTCCAGGCACCTGAGAGTTTAGCTCCTTCGGTAGACGCATCGTCTTCTCCCATATGTTTCATCCACGCATTATTCACTTGTGATGTTAGTTATTATAGCAGATAGTTTAAAAAAAGCAAGTACTTTTGTATTGTATACATGTATTCAATTGACCAAAGTATCGAAATAGCCTGCCTCTATCAGCTTAGCCAAAGCCAGCTCGCCGCCCTGCGGTTTAAAATCAGCTGATAAAACAGGTGCCGCCAGGCCCTCTGCACCAAGCGACATGCCGACAGCACGGGTATTATAGCCTCCGGCGACTGCTTCCACAAAATGGGGCAGACAGAACCCGCCCAAAACGCCCGCGATCAGCAGAACTACGAATACTTTGAGACAACGATCACTCAATTTACCGTATGTCATACTGTATCACCGTCCTTTACTATCTTCATTATACAAAAATATTCACTTCTGTGAACATTTTGAAAACTACAATACTGCTTTCATTATCTACAAAATTATTTTTTCTGTGGTTTACTTGTGTCTTACAGTTTTAAAGCTAAAATAATCTGCTAAGATAAATAAAAAGGAGGTATACTATGAAAAATCCTAACGGTTATGGCGGCATCAGCAAACTGCCCGGCAACCGCCGCAAACCCTATCGTGTACGACTGACAGCAGGCTGGCAGTATCAAACAGATGGCAAACCACTGCAAAAATATCACACACTTGGTTACTATACCAGCAGACGCGCTGCCCTAATCGCACTTGCCGACTACAACAAACGCCCTTACGACTTAAATCTGCAGCATATCACTTTAGGCGAGCTTTACAACCAGTGGTATGACAAACATACCGTCCGCCTTTCACGTTCCTCACGCTGCAGTTTTACGGCAGCCTGGAAAAAATGTACTGATATTGCCAACGAACCAATCAAAAAAGTAAAAAAAGCACAAATGCAGGCAGTCCTGGATAATAATCAGCACCTTTCCCCCAGTGTGCAAACGCGCTTAAAAACTATTTTCAACGGTATTTTTCGTCTCGCACTTGAAAATGATCTTATCAACGTAGACTATTCGCGTTATCTGGAAAAGAACGCTACTGCCAAACAAACATCCCGCAGTATTTTTACTCACAGTGAAATCAAATGTTTATGGAAAAATCTTGAACTGACACTGCCGCTTGCTGACGGCAGCCGCCATCATTACAATGACGTCAGGCTGGTCGATACGGTACTGATCATGCTTTACAGCGGTATACGCATCGGCGAGCTGCTGGAAATACAAACGGTACATATCGACCTCAAAAAGCAGATTATTGACCTGCACGGTACTAAAACAAAAGCAGCACACCGTATCCTGCCACTGCATAAAGATATCGTGCCGCTTGTCGCCGCCCGTATGCACGGTAAATATCTGATCGAAACAGAAAATGGACAGCCAATAATCTACGATACCTACAAAAAACGTTTTTTTAACCTGTTAATGTCAACATTAAAAATGCAGCATAAGCCCCATGACTGTCGTCACACCTTTATCAGCGGTATGGACTCCTGCGGGATCAGCGCCGGCAGCGTTATTTTAAAACGCATAGTTGGTCACGCCAATGCCGATGTCACCGAAAGCTACACTCACAAAAATATCCGGCAGCTTTTAACTGCAATCAATAAACTAAAATATTGATTTGTGTATTACCAGAGTCTTACAAAACATTATAAATTTAATAAATAACCCCTGTGTTTAATTAACGCCCAGACTGCTGATACTAACTTAACGGAAATTATTAACCCTCTTAAATTTTATTAAAAACAGAAAAGGTTTCACTTTGGTAGAACTTGTAGTAGTAATCGCCATCCTGGGCATCCTGGCAGGCCTTGCTATTCCGAGATTTATGGATGCAACAGCAACAGCAAGAGGAGCAAGAGTAATTGCAGATTTAAGAACTGTAGAAAGTGCACTTTCTATGTATTATGCTAAAAATGGTAATTTCTATGATTCAGCAACAAGTAAAAAATTAGTTACTGTTGATGGTTTAGTAAAAAATGGTTTATTAGCTGCTGTGCCGATTCCGCCGACTGGCGATATGAAAATTGAAGGAACAAAAAATTTTGACATAGCAAAGGCTGTACCTACTGGGAGTTATACAATAACAGCAGGAGCGACTGATAGTGGTGTTGAAGCAGAAGTACAATTAGGTACTCATAATATCTCTTATTTTCTTGAGAAAAAAGATTAAACTCCTTCAAATAATAATTAAATTTTTGACAAATAGATAGGCTTAAGTCTATCTATTTTTTATCCAGTATTTTATCCATCAGCATATTTTACTATTAATCGTATTATAAATATATGTTATAATTATAATAAATAATATAAGTTGCGAAGGTAAAAAATGAAAAAGCTAAAAGGGTTTACTTTAATTGAATTAGTAATAGTAATAGCCATTCTTGGTATTTTAGCTGGCATTGCAATTCCTAGATTTATAGACACTACCGAGGCTGCTCGCGGAGCTAAATTATTAGGCGATATGCGTACTATTGAAAGCATGGCTTTAGTTTACGCTGCCGATCATGGTGGTCAATATCCCAAGGTTAGCACTCAAGAATCTGGTTTTAAATTCGAAGATGGTTCTGACAAATTTAATGATTATTTCTCAGGTGGTTATCCTTTACCGCCGCAGGGAATAATTTCTTTTCAAGGCAGTGACGGCAATACCTATCGCTATGATTTATCTGATCAGCAATATTATTATGGTTATAATAGCCAAAAAAGGAATGGTGTGGATTTTCCATTTGCTACCTGTGATGGCAAATCTATTTATGAATTTTTAACAGGTCAAAAAGGCAATAACGGCGGAGGGCCTATTTCTGTGGGTTCCAATAATGGCATAAATATTGATGTGGCGAATAGACTTGCCGAAAATGTCAAGGTATCTTGGATGCAATAAACTCTGGTAATATTCACGGTTTTGGACAAGGCAACATTGATTCTGAAGCTAAAGAAGGTACGCGAACCGCTATAATAAACGCATACCTGCAAAAAATGGCTTTGATTTGGATAAATACGGTTGGTCAATTAGAGGAACAAATACTGAAAATTATAATCTATATATCTATCCAAAACTGACTAAACCCGGGTTTATACAGGCTACAGTTTACCAAGTAACTAACGGTAATATTGGTGCGGGTAAAACTCAAACTGTAGAAGTCATTCAAAAAGATAATATTTTTAAAATACCTGAAATTTAATAAAAACTGCTTCAAAAACAATCCCCGCTGATGTTTTACATCAGCGGGGATTGTTTTATTTGGCTTCGATTTGTTTGATTACATTTTGGGATAAACAAATACTGGAAAGTGTACTTTCGATCTTAAATTCGTCCTTTTCACGCTGCAGCAAAATATTATAGGTACGCTCAAAACGGGAAAACATATCGTGTTCAGCAGTACAGAGATTCAGATAACCGATGTCGTGCACTGCCTGAGAAACCAGTTTGTTTTCGTAATGAGGTTTTTTATAAGGGTTCAACTGCTTGCAAGCTGCGTGCCATGCTTCTGCGGCAGTCAGTTCACGCTGTCCGGTTTGATGTTGCAGCAACATTCTGGCTGCCTGCACAAAAACAGCAGGCTTAGGCGGATCAAAGGCGGTGTTTTCAATAACATACATCGCCGCAGCCTGCGCCACATCCAGCGGAAACTGCGCAATAAACGGATACCAGTCATTAACTACCTCTGCGCCGTTTCTTACCAGCATAGGGAAATAACGGCCCAAACGATCAATGATCTTGGCTGCATCCTGCAGCGTGACCTGATTATTCATGGCAGCCTCCCTGCGCTAAAGCACGGATTTGTGCTGCGCCGGCAGAAAGTACGGGTTTGGCTTGTTGGGAAAAGGAAGTAAAAGAAGCGTTTTGATAAAAATTATTTTTCTTATCTTTCTCTTCTTTCTTATTCTTCTTATTAGATGCAGAGCCTTTGCAGTCGCTTTGCATTGCCTTTGTAAGGTCTTTGCAGTCAGCTGTGCAACGTTCGTCATCAAGGTACTGGTAAGCGCCCCAATTCACGACAGTCAGCAGGCGTCCGGTCTTTGTAGATTCGTTTGCTAAAAAACCAAGTTTTACAAATCGGTCTAAAGCTCCCCTAACATTACCTGCGTTGACACCTTTGCCACAACGTTCGGCAATATGCTGTAAGCTGGTAATAGTCTGTCCGGGCTGCACGCTGAACTTTTGCCCCTGCCATTCCCATTCGGCGGGAGCGAAGTTGACCATAGACAGCAAAGTAAGAAGAACAGTTTTTTGGATCGGAGTAGATTGTTTCCAGATAGGTTTATCCCAAAGTTCGCGATAAATCTTAAAGAAGCCATTGTTCATGGACAGCACCTCAATTTTTTATATTTTTGATATAAAAAACAAGGGATTCCCGGCTGGCTGTGTGTAAGAATATCTGCTTGCAGGCGCACTGCCGCTTAAAAGCGTTTTTTATCTGGCTAAGGCTCACCGTTGCACAATGCTTGTTTATTGCCGTTGCATAGGATTTTATAACGTCGCCGCTTTAGTTTGCCCTCAGTCAAAATATTTTACACGTTGCTCAGTGTCTTGTCCTGTTTTTTGAACCCTTACCGCACAAGCTGTGGGTTGAAGGCAACCTGTTAAGTATGCGCCTGTTGATGCTGTTTGTCAAATGAAAATGAACCAGCTGTTAGAAGAACAGCTGGTCAGATATTAATGTATATTATTTTTGTGGTAATAAATCATCTAATGGAATTTGCATGCCTCCTAAAGTAAGGCTAATGAAAGGCGTATATGGATCAGAACTCGCTTCATGATTATAAAATTCATAATAAGGTGCATCTTTTTTATCACCAAAACCATATGATGTTATATTCAATTCAGGGTGCTTTGCATTTGGGAAAATTGCCTTCCCCTCTGGTGGAACTGGAATTGCATCCAAATATCCTTTGTCGACCAGTTCTGAGACTTTGATTTGCGTATTAAAGCCACCTTGTCCACCACTTGCAACGATTTGCTGTCCTTCTTTGGCGACATACATTGTATAAGCAGATTGCAGAGTACGCATATCTGCAATTATACGTGCGCCGCGTGCTGTAGCTGTAGCATCAGTATACATAGGAATTGCAATACCGGCAAGAATTCCAATAATAGCAATAACTACTACCAGTTCAACCAGGGTAAAGCCTTTGCTGTATTGTTTCATAATACCTCCGCGAAATCTAAAGGGATTGCCTGTTTTAGACAATCCCTTATGTTTTAATTTATTATCCTTTATCCCTCATCAGGTTTAGTTTGTTGATCACCGCCTAAAAGAACTGTTAACGTATAACTTGAACCACTAACACCTGTAAGATTGGTAGCACCGGTTAATGTAATTGTTCCTGATGCACCATCTGTCCCTGCAGTATAAGTATATGCCGCACCATCACCAGCAACACCTTCTGTAGTACCGCCACCTTTTTTTAATACTTGCGCAATAATAAATTTACCAGTTGGAACACCAGGCCAGTTACCTTGGACCAAATCAGAAAAATCGTTTTGTGCAGTTGGATATTTAGCATTTTTAGCATAATAAATCATTTCTGCCGATTGGATAGTACGCATATCAGCTACGATTTTTGCGCCGCGAGCGGATGCTGTAGCATCCAAAAAGCGCGGTACAGCAATACCGGCAAGGATACCGATAATAGCGATTACTACTACCAGTTCGACCAGTGTAAAACCTTTTTGGTTTTTAATAAAATTTTTCATTGGATTTCATCCCTTCTTAATATAGCGTTGCTACCATTATTTGCATAATAATATAGCCGCTATTTTATTTATATTTTAATAATAACTCTTTTTTAAACTTTTATCAAGCATTTTTATAATAAAACTTTTATTTTATTTATAGACTCCCTACTTTTGTAACTATTTCAAACATCGGCAGTAAAAGAGCTACTGCCAGCGTACCGATAATGACGCCTAAAATAACTATCAGGATCGGGTCCATGATAGTCTGCAGTCTTCCGATAGTATCATCCACCTCGGCGCCGTAGAAGTCGGCGACCTTATCAAGCATGGTATCCAGAGCGCCGGTTTCTTCGCCAATATTTACTAAGCTGATAACGATTGGCGGAAACATACCGCTGGCTTCCATAGGATCTGCCAAAGTACGGCCTCGCCTTAAGCTGCCGCGGGCCTGATTAAGTACTCTTTCAGCCTGCATACTTCCTGTAGCCTTGCTGACAATGGTCATAGCGTTTAAGATCGGCACGCCGCTGCGTGACAAGCTGGCAAAAGTACGGGCAAAACGGGTAATGATGATTTTGTTATATAAGTCTCCGAAAATAGGTACTTTCAAATAAACACCATCACGCCACAGGCGAAAACTTTCTTTAGTACCGGCCCATTTATAAAGCAGGAACAGGCCGATCAGTGCGGCAATAACCAAATACCAGTAATGACCAAGGAAATTGCTGATGCCGATAACGACACGGGTGACAAATGGAAGTTCGATTTTAAGCTGTTCAAACAAGCCGACAAAAACCGGCATAACAAACATCATAATAATAGCAACCACGATAGCCGCTACTGATAAAACTATTGCCGGATAAATCATCGCTGACTTGAATTTGGCATTCATTCGATAATCTTTTTCAAACTGTGCTGCCAAACGATCCATAACGATTTCTAAAATACCGCCGGCCTCGCCTGCTGCTACCATGTTAGTCATCAGCTCGGGAAAGACTTTAGGGAACTCAGCCATAGCTGCCGACAATGCTTTACCTTCGCGGACACTGGTGGTTATCTGCCCTAAAACAGTACGCAGGCGCTCTTTAGCAGATTGCTGCGTTAGTATCTCCAGTCCTGTTAAAAGCGGCACACCGGCTCCCAGCAGAGTTGCAAACTGGCGGGCAAAAATCGAAATGTCATAAAGATTGATACTTTCCTCAAAAAGTACTCCCGAAAACAATCCTTTCTTTTTGGCAGCTTCGATGCCGGCCACATACATGTCCTGTTTGCGGATAAAGGCGGCTACGGCAGCTTCATTAGGGGCGTTGACAGTGCCATAAACTACTGCACCATCACGTTTACGTGCTTTATATTTAAATTGCTCCAAACTGCGGTTCCTCCTTTAGCTTTATAGTCCATGCATATAGCGTTCTAATGATAATGGGTCATAACAGCGTTCTTCCGCTACGCTGCGGTCGATCTTGTTTTGACGTACCAGCTGCGCCAGATAGGCATCCATACAAATCATCCCGAATTTCGAACCGGTCTGGATATATGACGGTATCTGATGTGTTTTGCCTTCGCGGATCAAGTTTCGCAGCGCAGGTGTGGCAACTAATATTTCAAAAGCAGCCAGACGTCCGGTTTGTTCGCGATTCATCAGCAGCTGCTGGGCAACGATGCCCTGCAGGTTGCCAGCCAGCTGAATGCGGATCTGCTGCTGCTGGTGTTCGGGAAAGACGTCGATGATACGATTGACTGTCGATGCCGCATCCTGAGTATGCAGAGTTGCTAAAACCAGATGTCCGGTTTCGGCAGCAGTGATAGCGGTGGCGATAGTTTCAGTATCACGCATCTCGCCTACCAGAATAACGTCAGGATCTTCACGTAATGCTGCCCGCAGACCGTTGGCAAAGCTTTTGGTGTCACTGCCGACTTCGCGCTGGTTGATAATGCTGTTGATATGGTTATGCTTATATTCGATCGGGTCTTCCAGCGTGATGACATGATCTTTGCGGTGTTTGTTGATTTTATTGATAACAGCCGCCAGCGTTGTAGATTTACCGCTGCCTGTAGGCCCTGTCACCAGTACCAGACCGCGCGGCAGCATGGCAAGGTCGCTGATAACGTCAGGCAGACGCAGGTCCTCAAAACTGGGTATATTATTGGAAATCAAACGCAGCGCTGCTGCCACACAGTTACTCTGCTTAAAAACATTGACACGGAAACGGCATACATTTTCAATTTCATAAGAAAAATCAGCTTCACCGTTATCAAGAAACTGCGTACGGCGCCGATCGTCCATCAGCTCCATTGCCATATTATAGGTATCCTCACGGCGCAGAGGTTCTTCGCCCGCCTGCCGCAGCACACCATTGACGCGAAACATTGGCGGCAAGCCTACTGTTAAATGGATATCTGAAGCGTTGACATCAAAAGCGCCACGCATTAACTCTTTGATCACTTTGTCATCTCCTTACGCATACGCTACACGCAGCAATTCTGAAGCTGTTGTCTCTCCATCTAATACTTTACGGATGCCATCTTCTTTCATAGAAGTAACGCCATAAGAACGTCCGGCTGCAAAAATTTCCGTATCGGGAGCATTTTTCAAAATCAGTTCCTTCATTTCAGGAATGATAGGCAAAACTTCATGGATAGCCATACGTCCGGTATAACCGGTAAAATTACATTTACCGCAGCCGGCACCTTTATAGAGTTTCACTTCTTCATCAAGTGCAAGACCCATATAGGCCCTTTCTGCCGCGTCAGGAGCATAGGTTTCTTTGCAATGCGGACAGATACGGCGCACCAGTCGTTGAGCTACAACACCACGCAAAGCAGAAGCTACAAGGAAAGGCTCTACACCCATATCGATCAGTCGTGTGATCGCTCCTGCAGCATCGTTGGTATGCAGGGTACTGAAAACCAAATGGCCTGTCAATGCGGCGTGAATGCTGATTCGGGCCGTTTCAACATCACGAATCTCACCGACCATAATTATATTCGGGTCTTGGCGCAAAATACTGCGCAGTCCGTTGGCAAAGGTAAGCCCCGCTTTATTATTGACGGCTACCTGATTGACGCCTTCAATCCGATATTCGACCGGATCTTCAACCGTAATGATGTTTTTATTAGGATTGTTAATATTAGTGAGCGTAGAGTACAGCGTTGTCGATTTACCGCTGCCGGTGGGACCTGTAACAAGTACGATGCCATAGGAAGAGTTGAACAGATTGCTATACAGCTCCATATTCTTCGCTGTGAAAGCCAGATCATTGATATCAATAGAAGCCGCCGTTTTATCAAGAATACGCATAACGACCTTTTCACCTAGAATAGTCGGCAAGGTCGAAATACGCAGATCAATATCACGTCCACCCTGTTCAATATTGATGCGACCATCCTGCGGCAGACGTTTTTCGGCAATATCCATTTCCGCCATGATCTTGATACGTGAAATAATAGCGCTGTGACTGTTTTTCGGCAGTGTTACCGCATTACGTAAAACGCCGTCAACACGAAAGCGCACCCTTGTATCATCTTCCTGGGGTTCGATATGGATATCACTGGCCTTATCTCTGACAGCCTGCTCAATGACAGAGTTGACGATTTTTATTATCGGCGCGTCCTCACTGCTGTCTTCAACTCTGCGAATGACAGGAGCAAAAGAATCTTCCTTCAATTTGTTGAGGCTGCCGCCTACACGGCCGCTGACGCCATAAAAATTATTAATGGCGTTAATGATATCCTGCTGTTCGGACAACACGATAGAAATATCACAGCCACTGACCATGCGCACATCATCAATCGCATAGAAATTTGTCGGATCGTTCATCGCTATCGTCAGACGGTTACCATCTTTTTTCAGCGGTACTAAAGTGTAGCGCTCTGCCAGAAAGATTGGCACAGCGGCAATAGCTTCCGGCATAATTTCGATATCACTCAAAAACATATATGGTATGGAAAGCTGTTTTTCTAAAGTTTTAAGCATTTTCCGCTCAGTCAAAAAATTCAGACTGATCAGAGTTTCGCCCAGCCTTTTGCCGTTTGTTTTTTGTTCAGCCAAGGCTTGATCCAGCTGGGACTGCGTTATTTCTCCCGAAGTAACAAGAATCTCGCCCAAGCGTCTTTTCTGAGTTGCCACGTTTTTCCCTCCACTTTAAATATTGCCAATAACACGGTTATTTTAGTTTTTTATCGCTTTTAAAACAAATAATACACCTATATTATTTTATATTTAATTATACTACGCTATGTATTCTAAAACAAACTTATTTTAATAAAAAGAATTAGAATATTTATTTGCTTTTTTTCATCTTGTGGTATAATAAGTATATTAAGATTTTATAATTATCAGTTTAATTTATATTGGAGGAATTATTATGCGAAAACAGCAAAAGAAAACTGATCGTTTGTCACTTATCATTCTGGCAGCCTTCCTGGTTTTGAGCACCTCGCATTTCATGTGCCGCTTTGATGCCAGCGGCTATATAGAAGGACTGTTCGAAAAAGCATGGGCCGGACAAGTACAGGCAGCAGCTCAGGTTCAGCCTGCTGCAGCAGTTGTACCTGCCGCAGATGCTTTAGCTGCGTTACCCAAAGTACAAACTATAGCCCGTAATCCTTTTATGGCTCCGGCAGCAATGCTCAACAAGCCAACTGTGCATCCCGGTGCAGTTATCGGCGGCGGTGCACCTGTTTATGCCGCTCAGCCTGTTTTACGCGGCATCATCAATAACGGCGTCAAACAGCTGGCCATTATCGAATTTAACAACACCAGTAATTATTACAAAGATGGTCAAAGCTTCGGCGATTATACTGTTGCCGCTATCGGCACCGATTCTGTTGACCTGAGCCATCCGCAAAATCCGCTTCATTTGACCCTAGGGAGGAATAACTAATGCATTCTTGGAAAAAATCGCTGCGAAACACTGCTCTCGCCGCACTTTTGGCCTTCAGCAGCACTACTGTTGCTTTAGCCGCACCTAACGTTACCCTAAATGTGCACGACGGCGAAGTTCGCGATGTTTTGACTGCTATTTCCGCTCTTTCGGATGCCAGTATCGTAACTGACGAATCTGTGCGCGGTAAAATCACCATTGCTTTAGACAATGTTCCCTTTGATACCGCCATCAAGCTTATCACCAGCGCCAAAGGTCTTGCCTACCGTGTTGTGGACGGCGTTATTTTAGTATCGACACAGGAGAATTTGAACAAATTTAACGGTAATGTCAATGTTTTTAAACTTAATTATGCAAAGGCTGAAGATGTAAAAGCTGCTTTAGACGGACTGCTGGAAGGCACAAATAAGGTCGGCACCGATCCTATCACCAATTCTATCCTGTTTACCGGCAGCAGTACTGATGAAGACCGCGTACGCTCTGCGATCAAGGCAATGGATGTGGCTACCAAGCAGATCACGCTGGAAGCCAAGATCATTGCCATCAATAAAGATGACACTAAAAATCTGGGCATCAACTGGAACTGGGATAAGGTTCCGCAAAACAGCGCCGACAACAGTAACAACTCCAATAACGACGACGATGAAGATTTCGGCGGCGTTATCCATTTCGGCGCCAGCTACGAGTTCCGTTTCAATGCGACTTTGAATGCACTGTTCGCCAACGGCAAGGCCAAAATACTGGCAACTCCGCGTATCATTACCGTGCCGGGGAAAGAAGCAAGTATCTTTATCGGCGATCATATTCCTGTTTTGACTGAGAAGATCGAAAACGGCGTTACTGTCAATACTACCGAATATGTTGATGCAGGTATCAAACTTACTTATACTCCGCTCGTCAGTGAGGACGATATGATCACTTCTGCCGTGCATACCGAGGTCAGTACAGCCGCTCTGGTTTCTGAAATCAAAAACTATAAGATCACCAGCCGTACTGCCGATACTTACGTACGGATGCGCAATGGCGAAACATTGATCATCGGCGGACTTATTAATGAAGAGGAACAGAAAAATATCCAAAAGATCCCTTTTCTCTCTAATATCCCGATTTTAGGTGAGCTGTTCAAAAATCGTACTACCAGCAAAACTAAGACCGAGGTCATGATGATCCTGACGCCGCATATTACGGAAGCAGGCGTTTCACCGGCCATTTATGATACTCAGTCACTGGAAAATGAGTTTAAGGACTTTGATGATAACAGATTCCTGAAGGATATAAAAAAATCTGAACGTAATCAGGCAGAAGCTAAAATTCGTGCCCAGCAGAAAGAACTGGACAAGGAAATGCGCGAGCTGCAGAAGGAGTTTGGCGACGATACCCAAAAAACTCCTCCCAAAGTTTCGATGCGTGACCGCGTCAACAAAATCTTAAGCGAAGATAAATAAAAAGTAAGAGCTATCGCAGTAAAAGCGATAGCTCTTTTTGTCTGTCTTTTTATATAACTTTATACCGGGCTGCTATTGTTTTGAATTTACGTACCTCTGCTTCAATATCATCTGCTGCCAAAATCCCACTGACAATAGCCGCACCGTTGGTACCGGTTTGCAGTACCTGTTCAAAATTGATACTGTTGACGCCTCCGATACCTACAATAGGTGCCATAACAGCCTGTCTGATACTTTTCAGTCCGTCAAGCCCTAAATAACCGGCATCATTTTTGGTAGTGGTGCCAAACACCGCACCGCAGCCCAAATAGTCAGCACCATCCGCAAGCGCTTGCCGGGCTTCTTCAGGGTTATGAGCCGATGCGCCAATAACGGCCTGCTCGCCTAACAGCCTGCGTACTACAGTAACCGGCAAATCGCTTTGCCCCACGTGTACACCGTCTGCCTGCACAGCCAACGCGATATCAAGCCTGTCGTTAATCAACAGCGGCACCTGATAGCCAGCACACAATTTTTTCAGCAGCAGCGCCCGTTCAAACATCACACGACTGTCAGCATTTTTATCGCGATATTGCAGCAGGGTCACGCCGCCTTTAAGTGCGGCTTCAATGCAGGCAGCGAAATCACGTCCCTGCAAAAAACCTGTATCTGTTACCAGATAGACACTGTAATCTATTTCCTGCTTCATTTTCTCCATCTCACTGCTTCCGTTCCGGGTCCAAATGCAGTACGTTCCATTTTGTCGTAACGTGATAAACACCGTCAAACAACCTTGTTTTAAACATTCCCGGCCCATCTTTGGTTTCCATAAATCCTGCGGCAAGTTCTGCCGCCTGCCCCATTATTACTATACCTAAAGCGGCCGCCAGCAAGGGGTCTTTGGTTACCGCAGCGCAACAGGCACATAACGTCGTTGTCATACACCCGGCTCCTGTGATCTGTGTCAGCAGCTCATGCCCGCCAGTCAAAACTAAAGCCTGTTTACCGTTGCTGACATAATCAGTAGCGCCTGTAACAGCAAAAACACAATTATATTTTTCCGCTGCGTCCTTCGCTACCCTTAACCCATCAGTCACATTGCCATTTGAATCTACGCCTTTGCCTTCAGCTTTTTCTTCCAATAACGCCAGACATTCAGCGTAATTACCGCGCACGATAGTTACAAGCCCTTCGTTTAAAAGCTTCAGCGCAAAAACTAAACGCAGTTTGGACGCCATAACTCCTACAGGATCTAAAACTACTGCGATGCCTTTATTTTTAGCGGCTAAAGCCGCTATTTCCATCGCCTGCATTTTTGCTTTGGCAATAGTCCCCAAATTCAATACCAATGCATCAGCATTAGAAGTTATTTCAGCTACTTCCTCCGCTTCATCGGCCATTACCGGCGAAGCACCTGCACACAAAGTGATATTGGCGCAGTCTCCCGCCGTCACATAATTAGTCAAATGATGGATAACAGGCCTTTTTTCACGTACAGCATCAACGATCAAGCCAAATTGCCCTTTGATGACCAAACTCATTTTAACCAGCCTGCCTTTCTGTACAAATCAACAAAATGATGTGTCGGACCACAGCCGCCGCCGATCGGCAAACTGTATTCTATCGCTTCTGTTACATAAGCCTTCGATTCAGCAACGGCATCCGCCAGGCTCAGCCCCTTAGCAAGGTTTGCCGCCAGTGAGCTGGATAACGTACAGCCGGTACCATGTGTATTTTGAGTATCGATGCGCTCGCCCATAAACCAGCGTTCTGTACTGCCATCAAACAGCAGATCATCAGCGCTGCCGTTTAGATGACCGCCTTTCACCAAAACAGCTTTGGCTCCCAGCTCTAAAATACGTTCGGCGACAAAACGCATTTCTTCCTTCGTCGCCACCTTCATCCCACTGATAACTTCAGCCTCCGGCAAATTAGGTGTTACCAGCGTTGCCAATGGCAGCAGTTCTTTGATCAGAGTAGCACAGGCGTCCGGCGCCAGCAGCGGATAACCGCTTTTAGAAATCATTACCGGGTCCAGCACCACGATCTGCGGTTTATAATAACGTAATCTATCAGCAATCGTTTTGATGATTTCCGGCCTTGATACCATGCCTATTTTTACCGCATCGACACGAATATCGTCAAATACCGCATCGATCTGTGCCTCGATCACCTTAGAGTCAATATCCTGCACCATAGTCACACCCTGTGTATTTTGCGCCGTTACAGCAGTAATAACACTCATACCAAAGGTGCCATGTGCGGCAAAGGTTTTCAGATCAGCCTGTATTCCGGCTCCGCCGCTGGAATCACTGCCTGCTATCGTCAATAAATGTTTCATTTCTTCTCCTATCTGCAAACTGTCTTACTAAACTCTTCAGATTCAGTACCGCAAGCAAAACGGGCACGGGCCTAAGAGTAAGCACCATGCCCGTTTAAATTATAAAATTAAAGAACGCTTTTTACTTTAGCAACCAGATTCTCAACAGTAAAACCATATTTTTCCATCATTACATCGCCAGGTGCCGACGCGCCAAAACGATTGATACCCAAAACATTGTCTTCACTGCCGGTATAACGGCTCCATCCTAAAGTAACGCCGGCTTCAACAGCAATCTTCGGCAAACCTTCAGGCAAAACGGAAGCTTTATAATCTGCGCTCTGCATTTCAAAAGTATCCCAGCTGGGCATCGAAACTACACTGACTGCAGTTCCTTCCTTAGCCAAAACAGCCTGCGCCTCCAAAGCCAAATGCACCTCGCTGCCGGTAGCAATAAGCACCGCTTTTGTTTCTCCCTGTCCCGGGTTCAGCACATAAGCGCCTTTATAAGCATTTTCGTGAACGATTGCCGCATATTCGTGTAATACCGGCAATTTCTGACGGCTCAAAAGCAATGCCGTCGGTTTATGTAGATTCATACAAGCCATTTGCCAGGCTGTAGCAGTTTCTAAAGCATCTGCCGGACGGAATACAGACAGTCCCGGAATCATCCGCAGACTCATAGTTTGTTCGATCGGTTGATGAGTTGGGCCATCTTCACCCAAAGCAATACTATCGTGCGTTAAGACAAAAATGGAACGTAATCCCATCAAAGCTGCCATACGGATCGCCGGACGCATAAAGTCGGCAAAAACAAGGAACGTACCGCCGAATGGAATAAAACCGCCGTGCAAAGCAATACCATTAAGAACTGTTCCCATAGCATGTTCGCGCACACCGAAATGAATATTACGGCCGCTGCGGTCTGTTTTCGAGAAATAACCGACATTTTTCATCACAGTTTTATTAGAAGGACCCAGGTCGGCACTGCCGCCAACCAGATTCGGCAGCTGCATAACAAGTTTCTGCAGGATATCGCCAGAAGCTTCACGGGTAGCAGTTTTAGCAACATCTTTAAAGATCGCTTCCAAATCGTGCAGATTTACCAAAGCATTGCCGCTGATACGTTCTTCAAGTTCCATTCCCAATTCAGGATAAACAACCTTATAATCAGCCATCAATGCTTCCCAGGCTTTTTGATCGCCTTCGCAGTCTTCGATTTTATTTTTGAAGTACTGGCTGACAGTCAAAGGCACATAGAACGGTTGACCAACAGGCCAGCCGGCTTTTTCTTTAGTCAGTGCCAAAGCTTCAGCACCCAAAGGCTCTCCGTGGCAGGAAGCACTGTCCTGTTTCGGGCTGCCATAACCGATATGAGTACGCACAATGATCAGACTGGGGTGCTCGGTATCTGCCTGAGCTTCTTTAACGGCAGCTTCCATAGCTTCAATATCTTCTGAATCAGCTACACGCAGCACCTGCCAGCCATAAGCCTTAAAGCGGGCTTCCACATCTTCAGTGAAAGCGATATCCGTAGAACCTTCAATAGTAATTTTATTATCATCATAAAGGTAGATCAATTTACCCAGACCCAAAGTTCCTGCCAAAGAAGCAGCTTCGCTGGCAACGCCTTCCATCAGGTCGCCGTCGGAAGTGAGTCCATAAGTATAGTGATCAATAACAGTAAATTCAGGCTTATTATATTTTGCTGCCAGCATAGCTTCGGCAACAGCAAAACCTACACCCATTGCAAAACCATGTCCCAACGGGCCTGTAGACGCATCAACACCTGCTGTATGACCATATTCAGGATGCCCCGGAGTTTTGCTGCCCCATTGACGGAAGTTTTTCAATTCCTCCATCGAAACATCGTAGCCGGCCAGATGCAGCATTGCATACAACAAAGCGCTGCCATGTCCTGGCGACAAAACAAAACGGTCACGATTGAACCAGTTAGGATCTTTTGGATTGTAGTGCATAAAACGGTCCCACAAAGTATACATCAACGGCGCCGTGCCCAAAGGGAAACCAGGATGTCCCGATTTAGCCTTTTCTACCTGGTCAGCCGCCAAAAAGCGTAAAGTATTAACAGATGCATGATCAATAGCCTGCATTTACTGAACCCTCCCAATAACTCATAGTAATATATTAATTATAGCATAAGTTGAAGAAATAAACATCGTGTATTTTCCTGTGTTTTTTATCTTTAGCGGCTTTTATAAGCTTATTCCTTATTTTATTCTGCCGCTTCACTATAATTATAAAACTCGCTTTATCTTTATAAGCGTGATTTTCAGTTAAAATAAAATTTTTTAGGGCTAGCAATAAACATCATAATAGTGTATACTAATACCCGTATTACACCCACTATTATCATACACTTTATTTATATAGTGTCACTATTGTTTTGTACCTTCGCAGCTTAATCACAGTTATCCTGTAACAGGACATCTCCGACTGCGGTATATCATTTCAATCTGTATACCTTGACGTCGTTAGATATATTTTTAATTATTATTTTATTTCTCGGAGGTGTCTTGATGTTAATGTTTTTAGGTTTTATCGTTTTGATAGCCTGCCTGGTGATCGGCGTTCGCCGCGGCGGTATCGGTCTGGCTACTATTTCTGGTATCGGCCTTGTTTTCTTCATTTTTGTTATGGGCCTGAAACCCGGTAAACCGCCGGTAGACGTTATGCTGACAATTATGGCGGTGGTTACCTGTTCAGCATTTTTACAGGCTTCCAAAGGGCTTGATGTAATGCTGAAATATGCTGAAAAATTCTTGCGCAGCAACCCCAAATATATTACTATCCTTGCTCCGCTCACAACCTGGCTGCTTGCCGTTTTATGCGGCACCGGACATGTAGTTTACGCTATGTTCCCTATTATTTACGATATCGCTATCAAACAAAATATCCGCCCGGAACGGCCGATGTCTGTTGCTTCCATTGCTTCACAAATGGGTGTCTGCGCTTCACCTGCTTCGGTAGCAGTTGTTTCTGTAGTTGCCATACTCGGCGCTACAGATCACCCTTTCGGAGTTATGCAGATTCTTTCTATTTCCATTCCTGCTACCTTCATCGGTGTTGTGATAGCCGGCCTTTGGAGCATCAACCGCGGCAAAGATCTTGATAAAGACAGTGAATTCCAGGAAAAAATCGCTGATCCTGAACAAAAAGAGTTTATTTACGGCGGCCTGCAGGAACAAAGCCTTTTAAATATTATCCTGCCTAAAAGTGCCTATCAGGCAGCATTAGTTTTTCTTCTGGGTATCGTTGTGATTGCTATCTTTGGCAGCTTCCCACAATTATTGCCGCACTTTCCCAACGCCAAAGGCGTTTTGAAGCCGTTTTCCATGACACCGACAATCCAGCTGATGATGCTTTCTATTGCCGCTGTCATTATGATCCTGTGCAATGTTAAAACTTCGGAAGTCGCTTCCGGTTCTGTTTTTAAATCAGGTATGACCGCCATTGTTTCAGTTTACGGCGTAGCCTGGATGGCCGATACCTATTTCGGTGCCTATCTGCCCGTAATGAAAAAATCCTTAAGTGACATCGTACTTACTTATCCCTGGATGTATGCGATCGTTCTGTTTTTGGTTTCCAAGCTGATCAATTCACAGGCAGCGGCCGTGACCGTCATCGTGCCGATGGCATTAAGCGTTGGCGTCGATCCCTTAGTAATAGTAGGTTTTATGCCGGCAGCTTACGGTTATTTTGTTCTGCCGACTTATCCTTCCGATCTGGCCTGCATCGGCTTTGACCGTTCGGGAACAACACATATCGGTAAATTTATCATCAATCACAGCTTCCTGGTGCCGGGGCTTATTGGCGTAGGCAGTGCCTGCTTTGCCGGGTATATGCTCGTACATATGGTATACTGATCTAATAAGCTTTTGACCCAATCTGTAACAACAAAAGAGTTTATCTCAATAATTGAGATAAACTCTTTTTATTTACTCACACCAACAGCAACGCACAAGCATAAAAAAGCGGTTTGCCATTTTAGCAAACCGCTTTCAGCTTAGTTTTGCAGAAACTACATAAATTATTGAGCTTCCTTAGCTTCGGCAATGATCTTTTCGGCCATTTTCATCGGTACGTCCTCATAATGGTCAAACTTCATTTCAAAAGTACCCAAGCCCTGAGTCAGAGCACGCAGGTCAACCGCATATTCGGAAATCTCGGCATAAGGAACCTGCGCTTTTACGCAGCCCATACCGTCTTCCAAACTCTGCATACCCAAAATACGTCCGCGTTTAGAGTTCAAATCGCCAATAACATCGCCCATCATTGATTCGGCGCAATAAACATCCAAATTATAAACAGGCTCCATTAAAACAGGTTTCGCCTGTTCCATAGCTTTTTTGAACGCCATATTGGAAGCGATCTTAAACGCCATTTCTGAAGAATCGACAGTATGATAAGAACCGTCAAGCAGCGTAATGCGAACATCGACTACCGGATACCCGGCCAAAATACCGTGTTCCATGGACTCACGCATACCTTTTTCAACAGCCGGAATATATTGCCGCGGCACAGCACCGCCGAAAATCTTGTCAACAAACTCAAAGCCTTCTCCTGGCGGCAAGGGTTCCATCTTGATCACAACGTGACCATACTGGCCATGTCCACCGGATTGTTTCTTATGCTTGCCTTCAACCTCCGCCGTTCCGCGGATAGTTTCTCTGTATTCAACGATAGGCGCACGCAAATCGGCTTCCACACCGAATTTACGTTTCATACGCTCCATAATGATCTCGATATGCTGATCGCCCATGCCACTGACCAGAGTTTCCTTCGTCACACTGTTCTTAGTAACAATGATAGTCGGGTCCTCGTCCATCAAACGGTTCAAAGCAGTGGCGATCTTCTCTTCCTCGCCTTTCTTTTTAGCGTAAATGGCACGAGTATACATCGGCAGCGGGAATGCGATCGGCGCAAACAAAACAGGTGAGTTCTTGTCGCTGAGCGTATCGCCGGTAGACGTAAACTGCAATTTAGTAGTAACGCCAATATCACCGGCAACAACTTCTTTCATCGGGATCTGAGTTTTACCACGCATCGTAAAAATACCGCCAATACGTTCTTCTTTTTCACGGCTGGCATTATAAACCATGCTGTCACTCTTGATCGTGCCCGAGAATACTCTAAAGAAGCTCAAACGGCCAACAAAAGGATCAGACGTAGTTTTGAAAACCAAAGCTGCCATAGGTGCGTTGGCATCGCGGATCTCTTCTTCTTCAGTTTCCGGATTCGTAACAACAAAGTCATTCAGAATAGCCGGATAGGTAAAATCGATAATCGCGTTCATAACGCGTCCCAAGCCAATATCTTTATATGCGCTTCCGCAAAGGACAGGGAAAATAATCGCTTGACGAATGCCTTTGATCAGGCAATCCATAATTTCCTCATCGCTGATAGTTTCGCCTTCCAGATAACGCATCATGCAGTCATCATCAGCCTCAACAGCAGCTTCGACCATTTTTTCATGCGCTTCTTTGGCATACTCCAGCATATCTTCAGGAATGTCCATTTCGATGGAATCGTTGCCGTTAGCTTTATAAGCCTTCATTTTGTAGAGGTCGATAACGCCGCAGAAATCGGCTTCCTTACCGAGAGGTAATTGCAGCGGCAATACACGTTTACCGATCTTAGCACGCAGGTTGTCAAGGATACTATCAAAATCAGCATTTTCACGATCCATCTTATTAACGAAAATGATACGCGGCAAATGTGCTTCTTCTGCCAACTTCCAGCACTGCTCAGTGCCAACCTGCACGCCCGAAGTAGCGCATACAACGATCAAAGCGCTGTCAACGGCACGGAAAGCGCCTTTGACCTCGGCTACAAAGTCGGCAAAGCCTGGTGTATCAATAAAATTGATTTTGGTATCACGCCATTCAACAGGCGCCAAAGTTGCATTGACAGATACGCCGCGTTTGATTTCTTCCGGCTCATAGTCAGTGGTGGTAGCCCCGTCTTCTACCTTGCACATTCTGGAAATTGCTCCCGAACGATACAGTAAGGCTTCGGTAACAGACGTCGTTCCAGCCCCACCGTGACCCACAATGGCCACGTTTCTGATCCTATCTCCAGTATACTCTTTCATGATTACTCCCCCTTGTCCTACAAAATTTGATGTTATTACAATTCGCTGGTTACAAGGGCTTTTCCTGCATTTTAGCTGAAATTTAAGAATTTACCGTTTTTAAAACAACAAAGTGTAACGCAAGTAACAATAACCGCAGCTTCTCTGTTATAAACCATCTATAGAACTTTTCCAACTACCAAAATACAAAAAACGCAGACTGTCAGAAACAGTCTGCGTTCAAATCACTTATTAAGTTTTATTTCAGCATTTCCAATACACATAAAGCGCTTAGAGTTTTAGAATCGAAGATATCGCCTTCCAGCACCATTTCCCTGACCTGCTGCGGCGTTAATTTTACGACATCGATAAACTCATCTTCATCAGTATGCTGGTTGTGTTTTTCCAAACCGCGCGCCGCATACAGGTGAATAACTTCATCAGTGAAGCCCGGTGTAGTAACGATAGAAGTCAGCCTTTGCCATTCCTTCGCACTATAACCGGTTTCTTCCGACAGTTCCCGCTCAGCACATACGTCCGGTTCTTCACCCGGGTCAAGTTTCCCTGCCGGGATCTCATACATTACTGTTCCCACAGGATAACGGTATTGTTTTAGAAAAATAATACTGCCATCGTCTAAAATAGGAACAATAGCTACAGCCCCCGGATGATGGATCAGTTCACGTGTCGTTTCTCTTCCGTTCGGCAAGATTACCGAATCAATATTCACCTGCAGCAGACGTCCTGAAAATCCCACTTTACTGCAGATAAAGGTTTCATCTAAATTTGCCTGATGAAATTTTTTCATAGCTCTCACCTTGCCTGTTTATTTTTAGCAGCCGCTGCTAAAAGCTCTTTAGCATTAGCGTAGGCTACTTCGCTGACATTATCGCCGACTGTCATCCTCATCAGTTCCTGGATACGACCTTCTTCATCCAGTACAGTCAACCCTGTTGAAGTTCGTCCGCCTGTACTTTCCTTGCGGATCAGAAGATGCCTGTCAGCAAAAGAAGCTATCTGCGGCAAATGCGTGATACACAGTACCTGTCCTACCTTGGCAATAACGGCGATCTTTTCGGCCATTTTCTGTGCGGTAACGCCGCCGACGCCTGTATCGATCTCGTCAAAAACCATTGTCGGTACACCGCTGGCATTTAGAAGCACCGTTTTAATAGCCAGCGCCACACGTGACAGCTCGCCGCCGGAAGCGACTTTTAACAAGGGTCTGATCGGTTCTCCCAGGTTAGCTGTAAACAGGAAGGTCAATTCATCCTTACCTGTTTTAGTCAGGGTGTCTTTAGCAGTTACCTCGATCTCAAACCTGCCTTCCGGCATTGCCAGATCATGGATATGTGCCGTAACTTTATATGCCAGCCGCCCGGCATATTTAGCGCGCAGCTGCGATAAGCTTTGCGCCTGCTGTTCTAATTCACCTTTTTGCTGCGCCAGCAGCTGTTTGGTTTTAGCAATGTTGCTTTCCAGCTGCGCCAATTCATCGGCCTGCTGCTGTGCCTGCCCTAAGTATGCAGTGATCGCTTCATAGCTGTCGCCGTATTTTTTCTGCAGACGGTACCACAGATCCAAGCGTTCCTCTACATAAGCTGCTCTTGCAGCATCATATTCCTCTCTGCTTAGATAATCGCTCAGCTCACGCCGGCATTCATCCAATGCGATCCAGCTGCCTTCCAGGCTTTCACACGCATTATGCAGCCGTTCATCATAACGCACAACTGCCGCCAGCTGATCTTTAGCTGCCGCCAAATTATCAAGAATACCTCTTTCGCTGTCAAGATATTCATGAGCACTGTTGACTGCTGTCATGATCTTGCCGCTGTTCTGCAGACGTTTTACCTCTTCCTGTAAGGCTTCAAGTTCGCCTGCTTCCAATGCGGCCTCAGTAATTTCTTTGATTTCCCATTCCAGACGGTCTAAAATGCGTTCCCGCTCACTGCCGGTTTGCTCCAGCTGTGTCAGCTTCGCCTGCGTAGCCAGATAAGCTGTATACAGCTCCCGATACGTTTTACGCACAGGAGCAATCTCTTCCCGTCCATACAAATCGACCAATGCCAACGGTGCATCAGACTTTAAAAGTGCCTGGTTTTCATGCTGGCCATGAATATCGACCAAAAGTTCGCTGAAGCTTTTGAGTACTGCCAATGGTACCTGCACGCCGTTAACTGTAGCCTGGCTTTTGCCGTTGGCTAAAATACGCCGCCTCAAAAACAGTTCGTCCTCTTCGTCTATCCCCTGCTCTGCCAGCAAAGACTTAACTGCTTCTATCCCGCTGATATCGAATACCGCCTGCACCCAAAAGGAATCAGCTCCGCTGCGGATATAGTCCGCCGAAGCCCGATTACCCAGCACGACGCCAAAAGCATCGATCAAAATAGACTTACCTGCACCGGTCTCACCTGTAAAAATATTGAAACCGGGGGCAAAATCTATTTTCGCATCTTCAATTAAAGCAAAATTATGCACATGCAAAGATTGCAGCATCGTTAAACGACCTCGTCCTATCAGCGATTATTAAAGCGTTCCATAAAGGTTACAGTGTTATCTTTTGAATCGACAGCAACAAAAATAGTATCATCACCGGCGACAGTCCCCAAAACCTCCGGCCATTTCATATAATCAATAGCATAAGCTACCGATTGTGCAGTACCGGGAAGACTGCGGACAACTACCAGATTTTCAGAGGCACGCATGCCTATGATAGAATCCTGGAAAGTACGTTCCAGACGTCCGGGAGTCAGCAGCATATTATGTTCTTTAGGAAAAGCATAATGATAATTGCCTTCGGCATCCGGAACTTTAATGAGCATCAGCTCTTTGATGTCGCGGGAAACAGTAGCCTGAGTTACCTCGATACCGTCGTGGCGTAAAGCAGCCGCCAAATCTTCCTGAGTTTCGATTTTGCTGTGTTCGATGATTTCTTTGATCTTGCCGTGTCTGATACCTTTCACGTCTCTCACCTCATATCTGTATTTGTAAGCGGTTGGGTATTTTAAAGCATTTCCGTATTACGGATCAGCTTTTCCTGCCAGGTTTCATAATAACTGCGGCCATTGAGCCTGATAAAAGTTACTTTGTCAGGGCTTTTGGCAATTCTTACCGTATCATTTTCCGCTATCGATGCTACTATTTCTCCATCCGCCGAAAGCAACAGTTCTTCATAGGGCGGAATAGCATTCAGTTCTATGACCCTGTCCATCGGAATCAAAAGCGGTCTTGTATAAAGCGCATGAGCGCAGATAGGCGTAATAATAGTAACATCGAGGCTGGGATGTACAAGCGGCCCCCCTGCCGATAACGAATACGCAGTAGAGCCTGTAGCCGTTGCCATGATGATACCGTCAGCGGCATAATTGCCCGAACGTTTGCCATTGACCTTCAGACTGAGATGCGCCAGCTTTGAAAAATGCCCCTTGGCCACTACCATATCGTTTAAGGCGTGAGCGTCAATCAAAACCTTACCGTCACGCCAAACACAGGCCTGCAGCTGACTGCGCTCTTCCAGCACATATTCTCCGGCCGTCAGCTTGGATAAGGCTTCCGGCAGTTCTTTAAGTTCTATTTCTGCTAAAAAGCCTAATTTCCCAAAATTGACACCAAATACAGGGATTTTCAGCGGCGCCAAAAATCTCGTCATCTGCAGCAGCGTACCATCGCCGCCTAAAGATACCGCCATATGCATCTGCTTCAGGCTTGCCCTGTCGCAAACGTCGTAGCTGGGCCTGTCCTGATAATCCAAACGCTGCGGCAGTACCGCCTCGATCTCAGCCTTATCGCACAAATCCAACACTTTCGGCAAACTGTTTTTGACATTTTCTTTTTTCATATTGGGGAATATCCCCAACCGTAATTTATTCATAAAAGCCTCGCTGTTTCTACTCCTGGGTCTGTGGTTTATCCAAATCACCATGTGATTTGGATACAAGCTCGTCAATCATAGTTTCACTTACCGCATTGTCATCACCCAGTGTCAGATGCAGTAAGTACTCAATATTGCCTTCAGGCCCTTTGATAGGAGAAAAATCCAGTCCGGCAATACCAAAACCTTCTTCTTTAGCAAAAGCTACTACTTTTTTGATAACGTCGGCATGTACCTTAGGGTCGCGTACGACACCTTTTTTTCCGACGTTTTCTTTGCCGGCCTCAAACTGCGGCTTAACAAGCGCAATAACAAATCCAGTTGGCTTAAGCAGTTTATGTACCGCCGGCAGCACCTTATCCAAAGAAATAAATGCCACGTCGATAGTTGCTGCGTCTACCAGTTCTCCCAAGCTTTCAGCTTCAAGATAGCGCACGTTAGTGCGTTCCATATTTACGACACGCTCATCACTGCGCAGCTTCCAGGCCAGCTGACCATAGCCTACATCAACGGCGTACACTTTAACAGCGCCATTCTGCAGGGCACAGTCGGAAAATCCGCCTGTGGAAGCGCCGATATCCGCAACTGTTTTACCTTCTACGCTGATGGGGAATATCTGCAATGCCTTTTCCAATTTCAGCCCACCGCGGCTCACATATTTAAGTTTTTCGCCCAACAGGCGTATCGCTGCCTCTTCGGGAACCTGTGTCCCCGGTTTATCTATTTTCTGTTCATTGACCAGCACCTGACCTGCCATAATGGCAGCCTGAGCCCTTGCCCGGCTTTCAAAAAGTCCTCTGGCTGTCAGCAGTGCGTCTAATCGTTCTTTTTTCACTTTGCTTCTCCGGCACCTTTCACCAAAGCAGTAATTTTTTCTTTTATACTTTCTGTATCTAAACCCAGATCCCGGAACAAATATTTTTTGTCACCATGCGGTACAAATTCGTCAGGGAGTCCCAAATTTAAGACCTGCACCTTTTGCATCAGACCGGCTTTATTAAGCAGCTCTAAAACTGCAGAGCCAACACCGCCAGCCAGCACGCCTTCTTCCAGGGTGACCAGTTTTCCATATTTTTCGGCCGCCTGAACGATCAATTCTTTATCAAGAGGTTTGGCAAAACGCAGATTGATCACACCAGCCTGAATACCGTTTGCCGCCAAAGCATCAGCAGTCTGCAAAGCTGTTTGCACCATGCTGCCGATTGCCAGCAGGCAAACATCTGTACCTTCCCGCAAAAGCTCACCTTTACCAATAGGAAGTTCTTTCAGTTCGTCTTCACAGGCAACGCCAATACCGCTGCCGCGCGGATAACGGATCGCGATCGGTCCGTTGAATTGTAATGCCGTGTTCAGCATCTGACGAAGTTCGTTTTCGTCCTTAGGTGCCATAATCGTCATCCTGGGCATCGAACGCAGATAAGCATAATCAAAAACACCATGATGTGTAAAACCGTCGTCACCGACGATACCGGCACGGTCAAGGCACATCGTTACATGCAGATCCTGCATGCAGATATCGTGCAGCACCGAATCATACGCTCTTTGTAAAAATGTAGAATACACCGCAACAACAGGCTTCATTCCAGCAGCCGCCATACCGGCAGCCGCAGTAACAGCATGCTGCTCAGCGATACCTACATCCAAAAAGCGCTGCGGATAGCATTCGGCAAATTTGTTAAGACCGGTGCCGTCAGGCATAGCCGCTGTGATAGCAACAATATCCGCATCTTGTTCAGCTAGTTCGACCAAAGTTTTACCAAACATTTCCGTGTAAGCGATCGGAGCCTTCGGATCGGTGATTTTTTTTCCTGTCGCAATCTCAAACGGACCCGTGCCATGAAATTTATTCGGACTTTTTTCTGCAGGTTCATAGCCTTTACCTTTTTTAGTGATCACATGCACTAAAACAGGACCATCGACATGCTTTGCCGCTTCCAAAACCTCCAGCAGCTTATTCAAATCATGGCCGTCAATCGGGCCAAGATATTTAAAGCCCAACTCTTCAAAAACAGAGCTTGGTACCATCAGGTACTTTACACTGCCTTTAACACGTTCGATAGCATTTAAAACATCAGTGCCGAAGTCCAGGCTTTTCAGCCAGCCTTCAACATCGTGTTTGATTTTGTTATAGGTTTCACCTGTACGCAGATCGCACAAATACTGTGACATCGCGCCGACATTTTTAGAAATAGACATTTCGTTGTCGTTTAAAATAACGATCATTTTTTTATGCAGATCGCCGGCATTATTCAAAGCTTCAAAAGACATACCGCCAGTCATCGAACCATCACCGATAACGGCAATAACATTATTATCTTCACCTTTAAGATCGCGTGCTACAGCCATCCCCAAAGCAGCTGAGATGGATGTGCTGGAATGTCCTGTACCAAAAGCATCGTGCTCGCTTTCTTTACGCTTCGGGAATCCTGACAGGCCTTTATATTGCCGCAGCGTCGGAAACTGGTCCTTACGCCCCGTCAGTATTTTATGGATGTATGACTGATGGCCTACGTCCCAGATAATTTTATCCTTCGGTGTCGTAAATACTTTATGCAAAGCCAAAGTCAGTTCTACCACACCTAAATTAGGAGCTAAATGGCCGCCGTTTTTAGAAACGACATCAATGATCAGCTGCCTGATCTCGCCTGCTAAAAGCTTCATTTCATCCAGAGTCAGCATTTTCAGATCTGCGGGAGAATTTATTTTTTGCAATAATTGCTCATTTTGCATTCAGCAATCCGCCTTTCTTCTCAATAACAAATAACTTAGCTTTTACGCCCGCACATCATTTTTGTAATCTCACGCAGAGCTTCGGCATTTTCTCCAAATATTTCCAGACAGCCCAGCGCCTCGTCAACAGTTTTCTGAGCCAGCGCTTTGGCGCCTTCCAGAGTATATAAGGTCACATAAGTGGACTTATGCTTTTTCTCATCACTATGCGCTGCCTTGCCCATCTGAGCAGCATCACCCTCGACATCAAGGATATCGTCTGTGATCTGGAAAGCAAGCCCCAAAAGATCGGCAAATTTTGTCAAAGCCAGCAGTTCATCACTGGCAGCACCAGACAATCGCGCACCACTGCGAACTGCCGCAATGAAAAGTGCTCCTGTTTTGCCTGCATGCAGCTTACGCAGTTCTTCTTCACTGATCTGCCTGCCTTCGGAATCAAGATCAATGACCTGACCGCCGACCATACCGAAGTTTCCGGCACACATTGCCACTTCGCGCACAGTTTCGATCAAAGCTTCCGCCGGTACGTTTTTTTGTTCCAGCATCACTTCAAAGGCAAGGGTCAGTAAAGCGTCACCAGCCAAAAGCGCCAGCGCTTCCCCAAAAACCTTGTGGTTGGTCAAACGGCCGCGACGATATTCATCATCATCCATACAAGGCAGATCATCATGGATCAGCGAATAGGTGTGGATCATTTCTAAACCACAGGCTACCGGCAGAAAATTATAACCGCTGACACCCAAAGCATCGGCTGTTGCCATTAAAATTATGGGACGGATACGCTTGCCACCTGCCAGCAGGCTGTAAGCCATTGCTTCATCGACACGCGAGATGCCCTTTTTTTCCAAACGTTTTTCCAGAAAAGTATTGACCAGCTTCTGCCTGTCTTCGTAATACTTATTAAAATCCATGTCAATCCTCCAGCTCTGCGAATGTTTCCAGTTCATATTCGTTATCGTCGTCAGCAGCAACGACGATTTTTTCTACTTCCTGCTGCACCGTATTGAGTTTAGTCATGCATACCTTACTCAAAGCAACGCCCTGCTGAAACGCTGCCAGCGCTTCTTCCAGCGGCAGTTCTCCACTTTCCAGCAGCTGTACCTGCTGTTCCAGCTCGGCCAACGCTTCTTCAAACTTTATGTTTTTGGCGATTTTTTTCATCGTCATTGTTTTTCACGCCTTTCTACCTGCTGCACAACCGATATCACATCACCGTCAGCAACCTGAGTCCTGAGTTCTTCTCCCCAGCGCACATCTGCGATGCTGCGCAAAGCCCTGCCTGAGTCTGTCTTGGTTATCGAATAACCTCTGGCAAGTACCGTCAGCGGTGATAAAGCATCAAGCCGCGCTGCCAGCAGTCCAAACTTGTGCTGCCGTTTCTGCAGAATACTTTCCATCCTGCCCTGCAGCTGCCGCATCGCCATATCCGTACGCTGCTGCAATGGCTCCAGCCAGCGTTCCGGCTTGGCTAAAGCCCATGATCCCTGAAGACGCTGCAGCTTATGCTGCGCCTGTTCCAGTTGATGCACAAGCACCCGCTCGCCGCGTGCTGTCAGTTCCTCAACATAGCGCAGATACGAATCAGCATCTGCAACAACCAGCTCAGCAGCCTGTGAAGGAGTAGCTGCCCTGCGGTCAGCAGCAAAATCTGACAATGTAAAATCAGTTTCGTGCCCTACTGCTGAAACTACTGGTATTTCAGACGCAGCAATAGCACGCACAACAGGCTCTTCATTAAAAGCCCACAATTCTTCTATGGAACCGCCGCCGCGTCCCACGATCAGGACGTCAGCCAAACGGTGTTTATTCATAAACCGGATCGCCCTGACAATTTCAGCAGCAGAACCATCTCCCTGCACCTTGACAGGAAACAGCAACAGCTTGATGCCGCGATTGCGCCGCCGCGCGACAGTAATCATATCACGTACAGCAGCACCGGAAGGCGATGTTATCATTCCAACTGTTTTAGGGTTCAGCGGCAGTTCACGTTTACGTTCACTGTCAAACAACCCCTCCTCAGTAAGTTTTTTCTTTAATTCTTCATAAGCCAGCATCAGATCTCCAGCACCTAACGGCAGCAGCAGGTCTGTATAAAGCTGATAAACGCCATCGCGCTCGTACACTCCGACACGCCCGATAGCAACAACAGTATCACCGTTTTGCGGTTCAAATCGCAGACTGCGCGCCTGATTGCGAAACATAACTGCTTTCAGTACGCCGCCGGCATCTTTCAAGGTAAAATAACAATGCCCTGAAGAATAACGTTTAAAATTAGAGATTTCACCCTGGATCTGGATATTAGTAAAAGTACGATCGCCCTCCAGCAGGCTTTTGATCATCAAATTCAATTCACTTACGGAATAAATTACTTCATTCATAACTGCTTTCTCCCTGCCTGAACGCATAAGCAGCGCAGCCGGCAGCATTATCGGGGCTAAACCGGCTTTCGGGTATCCAGACCCTGATCCTGCGTTTAGCAAGCTTTTCTATCATATGACGGCGGATATAAGCATTAGAAACCACACCGCCAACCAGCAAAACATCAAAAATTTCTTTCTGCGCTGCCACGTTACGGATCATCCTGACAAAGGTTTCTGCCAGGGCATATTGCACACCTGCCGCCAAAGCTGCAAGATCAGCGCCAGCCTCGATTTTACGCAAAGCAGCAGTAGCAGGCCCGGATAAACTGACGTCACCCTGACGTACTGCTACCGGCAATTCGATGCAATCGGCCGCAGTTGCCGCCAGTTGTTCTAAAGCGGCTCCTGCCGGAAACTGCAGTCCCAACGCAACACCTACTCTATCAACAAACTGACCGGCATGCAGATCTTTGCTGCCGCCTGCCTGTGTCAGTGCATAAGTGCTGTCAGTTTGTTTTTCCGCTAATAATAAGTCAGTAGTACCGCCGGAAGCATGTAAAAGCAGAAAACGGTCGGCATCAGGCCCCTGCGCTGACCACAATCCGGCTTCCAAATGATTTTCCTGATGGCTGATCTGCCATAACGGAATTTCGTTTACAGCCGCTAAAGAGCGCGCCAGACCCAACCCAACCAAAAATGCTGGCATATACGAATCTTCCAAGGGCCGTGGACGGGCAGAAACACCGATACCGATGACTTTCAGCGGCTTTTTTAAAACCTCTTCCAGCAAAATCGGCAGGTTACGCGTATGCTGAAACACCATCTCCGACTGCTGCAGACCTCTGCAGCCCGGTTTCACTTGTAAAATCCTGCGGGCCTCACCTACCAGTCCGCCTTCTCTGCCGATCAGTGCGACCGACGTTGTATAGCAGCTGGTATCAATGCCCAGATAGACCTCATTTTTAGACATCACTGCGAACCATTTTGCCTAGAACTCCGTTGATAAACCGCGGAGTATCATCTGTTCCATAAATTTTCGCTATTTCCACAGCTTCGTTGATTGCCACATTAGGCACCAGCTTTTCTGCTGCAAAAAACATTTCATAAACGGCGACCCGCAAAATATTACGGTCGACAGCCGGCATACGCTCCAAGGTCCAGTCAATAGCATACTCACTGATCCTGGCATCTATCGCTTCACTATTAGCCAAAACACCATTTAAAACATCCTGTGCATACTCTTTGGCTTTTTCAGCACTTTTATCAGACCGTTCTTCAACAGCAGCATTCAACGCTGCCTCACAGTCGACCTGAGCAAAATCTATCTGAAACAAACTTTGTAAAACCAATTCCCTTGCAATCCTGCGAATCATATTAGCCCTCTCTTGTCTGAAATTTATTTATGATAGCCTGGCGGCAGCAGTCTGTCCAGCCATTCCATCAGGTCTTCTTTTTTGTCCAGCTTATTGCCGAGGAAGAACCCGGCAGTAATACATATGAGCAGAAAAATCGTCTGCAGAAAGCCTAAGATCAAAAACATTACGCCGATAAACAGACCAAATATAGACCCCAGCAGCCGGCCACGGTAATTCTTCCAAAGATCACTGAAAATTTCGTTAAGCATGCCGTCTACCTCCTCAGCCTTTCGCTTTGATCTGCTTGAAGAACAGATCTATGTCCTTGATCTCCATACCCAAGACCTTTTTGATCGTATCACGTACATTATATTTAATTTCATCTGTAGTTTCAGGAATATTTATACCAGGCTCTATCGACGCATTGATGCGAATACTGATATGTTCTTCGCCCATTTTTGCCTCGACCTTAACGCCATAAACACCATAAACCTCTTTAGCGATCTCCGCTACATAATCTTCAATAGCGCTTTTACCGACAGATACTTTACCGGAATCGGCACTGCTGATCGTCAGCGAAGTCATTCCAGTCGCGCCAATACCTGCAATAAGCAGGCGGATACTTACCAGCAGAATGATGATCCCGCCCACCGCATACTCCCAGTTGCCGGGAATAGTAGCAAAGAAAGCAGTGATAGCAGTCTGGCCGATAACGCCCAAGCTGCAAAGCACTACCAAAACGGCCACTACTGCCATCAAAAAAGTGTATAAAGTTAAAATTATTCTATCAGGTATTCCCAAAATAACTCACTCCTCACCAAAGAAATTTTCATGGGCGGCGTCCATTTTTTCCAGGCTCTCTTCCAATTCGCTCTTGGGTCGGCGCGCCACGCCCTGTATATGCACATCGACGAATTTGACTTCATAACCGGTCATGTTCTCGATTGCTTCTTTAACCTTTTCCTGTATTTCCAAAGCTATTTCAGGGATACATGAACCATATTCAACATTAACATAAACTGCGGCTGTCACAACATGCCCATCGACGGTGATCCGTACACCCTTGGCAAAACTTTTCTTACCTAAAAATTCATTCAGGCCTTCGGCAAAACTGCCGCTCATACCAATAACACCGTTAACTTCCTGCGCAGCCAGTCCTGCAACGATACTGATTACTTCGTCGGCAACTTTCACATCACCGATTTCGTCAGGCAGCTGTTCTTCTGCCTCAGCTGCATCGTCTGCATTCACAAACTCCCCTGTACCGGTTTCCAATTCTTTATCTTCAGAATCTGATTTCAACTACCATGCCACCTCCTGTCTGTGCGGCAACAGAATATACTTACCCTATTTTGCTTTTAATTATACCATAACTACTGCGTGAATACTATGTATAAATGCATAAAAAAACAGCGGCGAAAGTAAATTCACCGCTGTTTAAACAGTCGCTTTTAATTATGCACGTTCGATATATTCGCCGGTTCTGGTATCGATACGAAGAACATCACCTTCGTTGATGAACAGAGGAACTTTTACAACATAGCCGGTATCCATTTTAGCCGGTTTGCTGCCGCCGGTAGCGGTATCGCCGCGGATGCCGGGATCGGTTTCAACTACGGTCAGTTCAACAGTATTCGGCAGGTCAACACCGAGGATACGGCCTTCGTAAACCATGATTTTAACATCCATATTTTCTTTCAGGAAGTTCAAAGCATTACCCAACTGCTCTTTTGTCAATTCGGTCTGCTCATAGTTTTCGTTATCCATAAAAACATATTGTCCGTCAGATTCATATAAATATTGCATTTCACGACGGTCAACACGTGCTTTCGGCAGACGTTCGCCTGCATTAAAGGTACGTTCAACAACAGAACCAGTACACATGTTACGCATTTTAGCGCGGACAAAAGCTGCACCCTTACCAGGCTTTACATGCTGGAACTCAACGACTTGCCAGGCATCGCCGTCAATAGTAACAGTCACATTAGTTTTAAATTCGTTAGTAGAAATCATAAATAGTCCTCCTATATAAAAAATTAAACAATTTCCATCAGCTGTTTTTTAACCCCGGTCAGCACTTTTGCGCCTTCGTCGGTCAACACAACCGTGTCTTCTATACGTACACCGCCCTTGCCGGGGATGTAAATACCAGGTTCAACAGTAAATGTCATACCGGGCTGCAAAATTACATTCTGACCGCGTTTGTTGATATTCGGCATTTCATGGATCTCAAGACCGATACCATGTCCCAGCCCATGCACATAGTTTTCGCCATACCCCCGGGAAGTTATATAATCCCTGACAACAGCGTCCAGCTCTGCACCGGTAATACCGGGTTTAGCATTTTTCAAACCGCGCCACTGGGCTTCTTCAACAATGGTATAAATTTCTTTATGCCACGAGTTGGCCATCCCCAAGACAACGGTACGGGTCATATCAGAATGATAGCCGTCATAAACGGCACCGAAATCAAAAGTAATAAAGTCGCCGATCTCCACTTCTTTATCGGAAGCGATACCATGCGGCAGCGCAGAACGTTCACCCGAAGCTACGATAGTTTCAAAAGCGAGTTTTTCTGCTCCCAGGCTGCGCATATAGTATTCCAGGCGGCCAGCCAGAGTTTTTTCAGTCATGCCGGGCTGTAATTCATCCAGCAACCGCAAATACGCCTCGTCGGCAATTTTTACAGCGCGCCACATCAATTCCAGCTCGCGTTTATCTTTGACCATACGGATATATTTCAGGTCAATGACCTTCAGTTCTTTGCCGCATAGAAGCTCCTGCAAAGTATTGAAGTCATTATAAGTGAAATAATCGCCGTCAAAACCAACTATTTTAGCATCCTGCGCCAATTCGGCAACTGTATGCCAGATGTTTTCCGCATATTCGACGATATGGCAGCATTTTGCTTCTGCCCTTGCTTGATACAAGTATCTGCCATCAGTGACAAGGACAGCCCGACGGTCATCGGCATAAAGAATGCTCGAATCACCTCTGAAGCCGGTCAAATAGCGAATTGTATTAACGTCTTTAATAACGACGCAATCCAAATGTTCTTTTTCCAGAAAATCAAAGATTTTACCGATACGCGGCATAAATCCTTACCTCACTTTTTTTATAAAATAATACGATACCCAAATATTTTATCACACTTTTGACAATTTGCCTACAAAGCTTCATTAAAACTTTCAAGAATTTCTACTGAAAACGGCATATTTTCAACAATTTCTAAAACATCATTATAGGTATCAGGCGTACCACGCAAAAGAATGATGCCTTCCTGATGATCAATCGTGCTGACTAAGGCCAGATGCTCATAGCCCTCCATGATCCAGTTTACGTCTGCTATACGCTCAGGCGCCACCTTCGCGTAGATGGTACTTCGGTCTTCTAACATATTACCTTCCTCCGCAGCAGCGAATCAGGCATCAAAGCCCTGTCGCTGACGATAGAAAATTTTTGTTGAGCATGCGGTGCACAGTCGATACTTTCTCCGTCTGCATTACGCATATCCTCTAAAGTTAGCGGGAACAGTTCCCCGTCCGGCATCAGCAGTTCCAATACCTCGCCGTTTTTCACATTGTTGCGCTGTTCGATATAAGCGCGTTTAGCGTCAGCATCATATTCAAGCACGATACCGACAAAATCATGTGTCTGTTCATAACTGGAGGTCGTATAGACCTGTCCGTCACTGCCTGGTTTGCCAAAAGCAAACCCTTTCGTATACGGCCGGTGAGAAACTTTTTCCAATTCCTGACGCCATTCATCCGTGACCTGATATTTTTTGGGATCGTTCCAGTAAGCGTCGATCGCTTTACGGTATACGCTGACCACAGTCGCTACATAATGGATACTTTTCATACGCCCTTCGATTTTCAGGCTGCAAATGCCTGCCTCTATCAAATCAGGAATATGATCGATCAGACACAGATCCTTTGAATTCATTACATAAGTACCGCGTTCATCCTCTTCAATATCAAAGCCTTCATCAGGACGGTTCTTTTCGATAAGGCTGTATTCCCAGCGGCAGGCCTGCGCACAGGCACCACGGTTGCCGTCGCGTCCAGTCAGATAACTGCTGAGCAGACAGCGGCCGGAATATGAGATACACATTGCTCCATGCACAAAGGCTTCCAGCTCAACACCAGTCCTTGCACCGATTTCCCGGATTTCCTCCAGTGACAGCTCGCGTGCCAGTACGACACGTTCAGCTCCCAGTGCCTTCCATGCCTGCACTGCTGCCCAGTTACTTGTATTAGCCTGCGTACTTACATGCAGCGGCATTTCCGGTACAGTCTGACGTGCCACGTTCCAAACACCCAGATCAGAAATAAGCAAAGCGTCAACTCCGGCCTGCTGCAATTCCAGCAGATAGTCCGGCAGTCTGGCCAAATCTTCGTTATGGGCAAAAATATTAACCGTCACATAGACCTTTTTGCCAAGTCCGTGCGCGTAAGCAGCCGCTTCTGCAATTTCTTCAATACTGAAATTATTGGCAAAAGCCCGCAGCCCAAACATCTTACCGCCCAAATAAACGGCATCAGCGCCATAACGCAAAGCTATTTTACATTTTTCCATATTTCCTGCCGGCGCCAAAAGCTCCGGCTTATTTTTCATTCTCGTCATATTACTTCCTTATTGTGGTCCATGAATATCTTCGATTGCCTTCAAATGCTCGGCATAAGTTTTCGTAAAACGGTGATGTCCGTCTTTTTCAGCAACAAAGTATAAATACTCCGTTTTTTCAGGATTTAAAACAGCCTTGATCGCACTCATCCCAGGACTGGAAATCGGTCCCGGCGGCAAACCTGGATTTTGATAAGTGTTATAAGGGTTTTGGATCCTGGTATCTGCAATTGTAATTTCTTCTTTTTGAGTCCCCAAAATATACTGAATAGTAGTATCTGACTGAATCGGCATATAAATCTCTAAACGACGCAGAAAAACTCCGGCAATGCGCGGCTGTTCTTCTTTAAAAACAGCTTCCATCTCTACCAGGGCAGCCATATTTACCAGATCTCTGATCGACATTTTCTGTTTTTCTGCTTCTTCCGGAATATTTTCTTTGTTCATCTGCGTATTGAATTCCTTGACCATCATGGCCAGCATATCTTTTTCATTCATACCGATGTCAAACATATAGGTAGAGGGAAAAATAAATCCTTCCGCCTTATAAATAACATTGGGATCACTGGTTTCCATATAGGGATATGGAGTATAATTACGCGCGGCTTCGATGAACTTTTCAGCAGAACCAAGACCTTCAGCCTCAATTTTTTTCGCAGTTTTAACTACGGTAAAGCCTTCTGGAACCGTAAACCTCACCCGCTGCACCTGTCCCTTTGACAGAACTTCAACGATCTCACTGTTAGACATCCCGGCTGTTATTTCATAACGCCCGGCCTGCAGATCGCGTTCCAATCCACGGAATTTGGCTTCCAGTCGAAACGCTTCCGGAGTTTTCACCAATTTCTGCTTATGCAGAAGATTTGCGATATCCGCAGTAGTCATCCCCGGCTCAACCGTAATCAGATACGGGCTTCCAGTCGCCAGATCTTTATTGCTGCCAGTGTAGTTCAATACCCAGTAAGCACCTACTACAACTACCAGAAAGATGCCTAAAAAAAATGGCAGTACCTTCCTCATTTTTCCATTCCCTTCACACCAGAGATAATAAAGCTCAAAAAGTGCCGGACAGTATGTCCGGCACTAGCAGTTGTTATTCTTCGTCCCAGTCTTCCATGAGTTTTTCGTAAGCAGCTTTTACTTCATCAAACTCTTCGTCTGTAGGAGCTAAATAAACTTCTTCACCGTTTTCATCAAACTCAATACGGGCGATAATCACATTTTCTTCTTCGTCTTCCTCATGTTCATGGCAGTGACAATCTTCATCTTCACATTCGCAGTCTTCCAAATTGATCTGCGCTAAAATAGCGAAATTTTTCTTGCCTACAGGTACTACCATTTCTTCACGAAAATATAATTCGTTGCCTTCGTCGTCAGTAATAACTACGATTTGTTCTTCTTCCATAGCTTCCATATTTTCTTTATTTTCTGTTTGGTCCATTACGACACCTCGTTTCTAAATTATATACATTTTATATCATTTACAGTAATGCTGTCAATTTATCATTTTTCACCAAGCTGTGCAGCTAAAAAACCTTTATCCAGATCAAATCCAAGCTTACCGTTATCTTTAACTATGATATTAGTATCAAAGCTGCCGACAGCGGTAGCGATCTTGATATTGGAAAAAGCAAATTTTCCCTGCTGTCTGGTGATCGAACCTTTGATGGAACGGAACGGCAGCATCATGTACTTGCCTTCCTCGATGCGGAAGCTGCCCGCACCTGTGGCACTGCCTGCATCAGCAGTTCCTATCGCCAGCATTTTAAATGACAGCGGACCGTCGACCTGCGTTTCCGTAACTACGGAGCTGTCGAGGTCTATACCCTGTACTTCCAGTTTAAAGTCTTTGGTTTTTGTATCAATCTGACCATTGACATTGACCTGACCAGCATAAACATTACCGATAGCATCACCGATATTAAGCTTTCCGTCTTTATACAGAAACTTGCCGCTGAGCGCGGTAATATAAAGCGGATCGTAGGCCAGCTTATCAAGTCCAAAGGTGCCTTCAGCCTCAGGTTTGTCGATAGTACCCTTGACCTTGCCCAAAGCGGTAACAGCATCCTTCAAGCCCAGGCCCGGACTCAAAGCTTCTATCACAAAGCTCGGCGCATTAACAGTCAAAGCATATGTCTGTTTTGCCTCCGGCTTTTCAGCATAATAAACATTGCCGTCTATGACCACCGTCTGTCCGGCAACCTCCAGATTCAGTCCGGCAAACTTCAAAGCCTCGGTATCAGCCGAAAACTTGCCGCTGCCTTTCGTTACAGGATAATTGATCAAAGAACCTTTCAAACCGTCGATCGTACCGTCGATATTCAAAGTCCATTTATCATCGGCTTTATCAGCCCTGATTTTTACGTCAGGCAGATTGCCTTCAGTGATCACCACATCAGCAGCCTGCGGCAAAACATTCAGGATATTCTGCAGCGGCATTTTCTTTACCTCTGCCACAACTGCCGTCGTGCCTGAATCATTTTGGATGTCAGCGATAATATCGCTTTTACCGTCTTTAACACGCAGACCGTATTTGATTTTTGGATATTGTTTAAAATTTCCCTGGAACTGTACTTTATCAAAATCCAGCGGCTTGTTCTCCAGCAGCAGATTCACCTTCGCGTCCTTGATTTCCATCAAACCGCGGAACTGCGTTGCTGCAGCCGCCTTTTTTACAGTCAGCAGCTCATTGTTCTTCTGCTCTTCTTCAACCTGAAAATTGATATAATTAACAATGTTCAAACCGTCTTTTTTATTATAAGACACAAAAAAACTGGGCTTATCGATCACCACATCACCAACAGAAGCTCCGGTACCGCCTTTCAGCAAAGCGTCAAATAAATTGACAGATACCGTAGCCAGAGGTATTTCGGCAATCGTTTTGCCATCCGGCCCTACCCAGACGACATTTTTGAAAATAACATCACCCGACCAGTTAGCCTGAATCTCTTCGGCTTTTAAAGTCCCATGCAGCGCAGTCTGCTCTGCCAGAAGCTTTTTAGTGAGCTCTTCGGCAGCACGGCCTCCGAACTGGAACAGCAGCACGAAAGCAACCAGAACCAGCGCAACAAAGCCGATAAATATTTTTTTCGCCATACTTTCATTCCGTCCTTTTACTTTGTGGACTATCCAGATAATTTTGCAGAATCACCACAGCCGCCATCATGTCGATAACTTTTTTGCGTTTGCTGCGGCGCAGGTCGGCATCTATCAAAACTTTTTCAGCGGCAATTGTCGAAAGACGCTCGTCCCATAAGACGATTTTAAGCTGCGGGAACCTTTCGCCAATCACTCTGGCAAAATCCTCGCAGCTCTGCGCACGTTCGCCTACACTGCCGTTCATATTCTTAGGATAACCTACCACCATCGTATCTACTTCATATTCAGCGATAAGCTCGCCGATACGCTGCAGATCACGTTCTTCACTGGTACGACGGATTGTTTCCACCCCGTTGGCGATCATCCCCATCAGATCACTGGCGGCTACGCCGATAGTCCGCGTGCCGACATCCAGAGACATACTTCTCATGTAAGCAGCTCTCCCCGTCTTATTTTGTGTTTTTTTCCAAATATTTTACTACCAGTTCTTCAATAAGCTCATAACGTTCAAAACGGCGCAGCTTCGTGCGTGCGTCATCATGACTGGTAATATATGTAGGATCGCCGCTGAGCAGATAACCTACGAGCTGGTCAATAGGATTATAGCCTTTTTCTTCCAGCGCTTTGCACACCTCGCTGATTGTTTGCGAGACGTCTTTATTTTCATTGTTGCGCTTGAACATCATTGTTTCCTGCGATACCTGAGTCATCGTTGATCCCTCCTTGATACAAAATTCCCTTGTTGAACAACCGTTTGATATAGATACACTACTATTGTAGCATACCTTGAGACAAAAAAATATAAAATAACTGTGAACTTGTATAAATAAAGGCCGAGAATACTCTCGGCCTTTAAATTTTTTTACACAATTTATTATTTTACCTGTGTTTCGATAACGCCCCAGGCTGCTTCCAACGCTTCACCTAATTTAGAAGCATCTTTACCGCCTGCCTGTGCCATATCAGGACGTCCGCCGCCGCCGCCGCCGCAGATCCTGGCAACCTCTTTAACAATGTTGCCGGCATGGATACCTTTAGCGACAGCATCTTTCGTAGCCATAGTCAGAATACTGATCTTGCCGTCGGCAAATACTGAAGCCAGCACAACGACGCCGCCGACCTTATCACGCATCTGGTCACCCAGATTACGCAGTGCTTCGATATCATCGACACTGACCTGCTGCACTAAAGCTTTGATACCTTTGATGTCGCGAATCTGACTGTCAACGTCACTGACCTGAGCTTTAGCGATCTTATCGGCCAGCTCGGCAGCTTTTTGCTCAACAGCTTTCAGTTCGCCCTGCAGAGCTGTCAAACGTGCAGGCACATCAGTTACACGGCATTTCAAGCTTGCAGCCAGGCCTTTTACCATAGCTTCCATTTCGTTGACATGAGCCACAGCACCATGCCCTGTCACAGCTTCGATACGGCGAACGCCAGCACCGGTGCTGGACTCGGAAATTATTTTAAACATACCGATCTGAGCGGTATTATTCACATGAACGCCGCCGCAGAATTCCATAGAGAAACCCGGTACAGTAACGACACGCACGATATCGCCATATTTTTCGCCAAACAGCGCCATCGCACCACGTTTTTTAGCTTCTTCAATCGGCAGTTCTTCAATGGTCACACCCTTGGCTGCCAAAATCTCTTCATTAACAATAGCTTCGACGCGGCTCAGTTCTTCTTCTGTTACCGGCGAGAAATGCGAAAAGTCGAAACGCAGACGGTCCGGACCTACATAACTGCCTGCCTGATTGACATGACCGCCTAAGACAGATTTCAAAGCTGCGTGCAGCAAATGCGTTGCCGTATGATTACGGGCAATATCGCTTTTGCGGCAGCTGTTTACTTCGTAAGTTACCGCATCGCCCACATTGACCGTACCTTCAACTACACGCCCAATCTGGATCGTAGCGCCGTCCGGCAGTTTTTTGGTATTTTCAACTTCAATCACACCTGTAGGAGCAGTGATACGGCCCAAATCACCTAACTGGCCGCCGCCTTCAGCATGAAAGGCAGTAACGTCAAGAATAACGGCAACGTCTTTACCATCTTCTGCATTTTCGATCGGCTGTGCATCATGCGCAGGGTACAGCATAACGATTTTACCTGTATCTGCAGCTTCATCAACCTTTAAGGAAGCAATATCAATACCGCGGGTATTATAAATAACCGGACGGCCTGCTTTATCATCACGGGCTTCACGCGCCATTTTACGCTGAACCTCCAGCGCAGCGTCAAAACCAGCTTTATCCATCGTCATTCCGTTTTCTTCCAAGATTTCAGCAGTCAGTTCCCACGGAAAGCCAAATGTATCGTTCAGTTTAAAAGCTGTAGCTCCATCCAGTATCGTAGCGCCTGCCGCCTCTAATTTAGCTATCTCGTCGCTCAGCAGTTCACTGCCCTGACGCAGAGTACGCAGGAAGCTTGTTTCTTCCATTTCGATAACTTTTTGGATATATTCGCGTTTTTCGACCAAGTTTGGATAAACATGACCGTACATTTCAATAACCACATCCACAGCACCGGCCAAAAACATTTTGTCGATGCCGATCAAACGTCCGTGACGTACAGCACGGCGCAGAATGCGACGTAAAACATAACCACGGCCTTCATTGGAAGGCAGGATACCGTCGGCGATCATAAAAGTCATACTGCGGGCATGGTCGGCAATTACCTTCAAAGAAATATCGGTTTTTCTTTCTCTGCCATATTCTACAGCCGCTACTTCAGATGCATATTCAATGATCGGGAAAATCAGATCCGTTTCAAAATTAGACGGTTTGCCCTGCAGCACGGAAGCCAAACGTTCGAGACCGGCACCGGTATCAATATTTTTGTTAGCCAGCGGCGTATAAGTACCATCTTCATTTTGATTATATTGAGTGAATACCAGATTCCAGATTTCCAGGAAACGGTCACAATCGCAGCCTACAGCACAAGTCGGTTTGCCGCAGCCGCGTTCTTCACCCAGATCGACATGAATCTCGGAGCAGGGACCGCAGGGGCCGCTGCCGATCTCCCAAAAATTCTCTTCCAACCGTACGATGCGTTCTTCAGGCAATCCAACGACATTATGCCAGATATCAAAAGCTTCATCATCTTCGGTATGGATAGTAATCCACAGCTTATCAGCAGGAATCCCCAACTCTTTGGTAACAAATTCCCAGCTCCAGGGAATGATCTCTTTTTTAAAATAATCGCCGAAAGAGAAATTACCAAGCATTTCAAAATAAGTATGGTGGCGGGCAGTACGGCCGACATTCTCAATATCGCCTGTACGCACGCATTTTTGGCAGGTCGCAATACGAGGAGAAGGCGGTTTCATTTTACCTGTAAAAAAAGGTTTGAAAGGAGCCATACCGGCGCCAATCAAAAGCAGCGTCGGATCATCCTGAGGAATGAGTGACGCGCTGGGCAGGATCAAATGTCCTCTATCTTCGAAGAATTTTAAAAATTTCTCACGAATTTCATTACCAGTCATGTACTTCATAATCGTTTTATCGCTCCTTTAAAGTCGAAACATCATAATAAAAAATTATATAAAAATTAACGGCTAAAGTCAATTAAACTGACAAAGTATACACTATTTTCCTGACACTAAACTTTTCTTTATATAAAAAAGCCGTAAGCAAAAACTTACGGCTCCACGCCAAGTATTTCAGGAGGACACCCAAAACTTTCGGCACTATCAATTATAGATATGTTTTTACACAAAGTCAATATTCTTTTTCATTTTTCTCGTTTAATGTAATTTTCTGTTTTTGGTTATTGTGAAAACAGCCTGGCTATTTTTCCCCGGTAATTCGGATTATTTCCGTTACCCAGCGAGCGCAGTCGTACAAATCACACTCACGCAGGCACTCTTCTGTAGTATGTACCTTGTTCATACCTGTAGCTAGAAGTACGCAGGGCAAACCATATCCGCAGAGGAAATTGCCGTCACTGCAGCCACCTGTTTTCGTCAGTTCAAAAGGCAGCTGCAGATTATCGGCTGCCTGCTTAGCCAGCAATACCGCCGTATGGTCTTCCGCTACATGAACAGCAGGACAGCCTTCTACCGGATCAACCTCTAAAATACCGCCGCCGGCTTCAACCACTTCTCTGATACACCTGATCGTTTCATTCTTCAGCCGCTCCAGCTTATCAGGGTCCATACAGCGCATATCGATCACGAATTTAGCCTGCTCCGCAACGATGTTTGTTGCAGCACCGCCTTCGATCTGTCCTATATTTAATGTAGTTTCTTCATCAAGACGTCCGTAAGCAGGCAGCGCCGTCAAAGCTTTCGCCGCCAGCATAATGGCATTGATACCTTTTTCCGGCTCGATACCTGCATGAGCCGACTTACCTTTGACTGTAAAATAAATATCGAACAGCCGCGGCGCAGAGTTCGTAACGATACCGGGCGCACCACCGATATCCAGGCAATAACCGAGATCAGCCCTGATATCCTTCGGATCAAGATTGACCACTCCCAGACAACCGATCTCTTCGGCAATCGTAAAACACAGCTGGATATCGCCATGCGGGATATTCTGCTCCTGCACGGCCCGCACTGCTTCCAGCACAGCCGCTATACCAACTTTATCATCACCGCCTAAAGTAGTAGTTCCGTCAGAATAAAGGACTCCGTCCCTGCGCACGACCTTCGTTCCCGTTGTCGGCGGCACAGAATCCATATGTGCTTCAAAAAACAGTCCGGCTGCACCCTCTACATTGCCCGGTAAAAATGCCCACACATTGCCTGTTGTCCCGCCGATCTTCCTGCCGGCATCGTCCACTTTTACTTCCAGTCCCATTGCCTGCAGCTTCTGTACCAGCAGATCGGCTTCGGCCTTTTCGTCCTTACTAGGACAGGGCACACTGACCAGTTCTATAAATTCATTTAAAATACGTGTTTCATTAATCATCATTATTACCTCACAATTTACAGGATATTATCTATTATAGCACCGACCTGCTCCGGCAGCTACTTTTATAAATTGCCAAATAAAAAAGAGCAGGGAATCTATCCTTGCTCCTGATCAATATATTTTTTTATGATATCTGCGGCTTCTTCCGGCATAATATCATTACATAAGTCAGTGTCATTCAAAATCGCCTGCAGGCTTCTGCTCTGCTGATAATCAAAATACTGCCATTTTAAACTGCGGCTGCTCCACATTTCCAAACCCTCTTTTAAATCACCATAACGCAGTAGAAAGAACCATTTATGATCACGGGAAGTTACTTTTTTATAAAACATATTCTCCCTCCGTTCCCCTCTGTCCTTATTATAGCACAAGAGTACCCCCCCACAAGACATACAAGAACTTTTTATCTTCGCCTGACGCAACGTTTTTGCTCAAACGTTTTGATAATCGTCCAGTTCCCAAAAATATCTCCTTTATCTGATAAATAGCTTGGCAAATAACAAAAATATGGTACAATAATAGCGATAAATCCCGCAGACCGGACCGCTCACTCTTTTCATCCTGGCCGATACTGCAGAAGGAGCAAAAAATGAATCGTAAAGAAAAATTCAAACAGGCTAATCGGGAAGCAAATGCCACCTGGTTAGCCCTTCTTATTGTCATCGTCTTTTGGTGCGTCGCAGGCTTTGGTCTTGCTGACGTTAAGGTAGAATTTTTCCAGACGCCCCTGTGGGTCTGGGCAGGCTGCATCGGCACCTGGCTGTTTGCCATCGTCGTTTCTGTAGTTCTTGCCAATTGCATCTTTAAAGATATGGACTTGGACGACAAGGAGGATGAAATCAATGGGTAATTTCTTCCACCTCTGGCCTGTTCTTTTATTCCTTGCCTTTATGCTTGGCGTCAGCTTTTGGGTGCAGCGAGCTTCCCGCGGCGACCGCCAGCAGAACTTTGCTAAAGATTATTTTATCGGCGGCCGCAGTCTGGGCGGTTTTGTCCTGGCTATGACTACCGTTGCGACCTACAGCTCAGTCAGCACCTTTGTCGGTGGTCCCGGTATGGCCTGGGCCATCGGTTATGGCTGGCTTTATATGGCGATCGTACAAGTCGTAGTCATCTTCCTCGTTTTAGGTATTTTCGGCAAAAAGATCGCTATGGTTTCACGCAAAATTGACGCTGTTACAGTAGTCGATGTTATCCGCAGCCGCTATCAATCCGATTTGCTTGCCAATATTTCCGCGCTGGTGATCGTTGCCTTCTTCTGTGCGACGATGGTCGCCCAGTTCGTGGGAGCTGCCAAGCTCTTTGAAGCTGTTACAGGCTTCTCCTATGTCACTGGACTGACATTATTTGGCCTGATCGTTGTCTTTTATACTACTGTTGGCGGCTTCAAAGGCGTTGCCATTACTGACGCTATCTGTGCCGTCGCTATGATCATCGGCCTTTTTATCCTGTTCTTCTCAATGCTGGAAACAGGAGGCGGTTATGAAAAAATCATGACCCATATCCAAACCAATCATCCCGATATGCTGGAACCGCTTTCCCGCGGCAAAATGCCGATCTCGCTCTATATCAGCCAGTGGCTGCTTGTTGGTGTCTGTACACTGGCACTACCGCAATCAGTAGTCCGCGGCATCAGTTACAAAAACACCAAAGCCCTGCATAACGCTATGATTATCGGCACCGTCGTTATCGGCGCCATGACTCTGATCGCTACCTGGATCGGCGTCCTTTCCAAGGGCGTGCTTACCGATACCCTGCAGGCTTACGGCGGCAGCGTCGATAACATCACCCCGCTTACTATCATTGGCACCATGGACCCCTTCTGGGCCGGCATCACCATCATCGGTCCTATCGCAGCAACTATTTCTACCGTGTCTTCCCTGCTGCTGGCCTCCTCTTCCGCTATCATCAAAGACGTATATATGCACGAATGCTCCAAACGCCATAAAACAGTTTCCAATAATACGATACGTCTGTTCAGCATGGGTGCTACCGTTATCCTTGGCCTTGGAGTTTACTTTATTGCCATTGCCCCGCCCAGCGTTATCTGGAAAATAAATATGTTCGCTTTCGGAGGCCTGGAAACAGCATTCTTCTGGGTCCTGATCTTCGGGCTGTTCTGGAAAAAAGCCAACCGCACCGGCGCCGTTTTCGCTATGGCTGGTGGCGTACTCGCCTACTGCACTACTATGGCGCTGCAAATCAAATTCTTTGATCTGCACCAGATAGTTATCGGCATCGGCGCTTCGTTGATTTTCTTCCTTATCGGCAACGCCCTTGGCAAAGAACACGACGAACATATTCTGCGTATTTTCTTTCCCGAAAAGTATCGCGATTAAAAATGTTATAAAAAAGCTTCGCAGCATAAAATTACCCGCTGCGAAGCTTTTTTTGTATTTTATTTATGCAGCTCTGCTGCCTCGTCCCAGTAAGCCTCCGGCTTCCAGCCGTCAGCAAGCAATTTTACCAGCAGCTTGCCGGTATTGGCAGCATCGTCATAAGCAGTATGCCACAAACCGCCTGTATCAACGTTTTGTTCTTCTGTTGCCTTCTTCAGCCCGGTCGTATACGTATCGCCTTTCAGCAGCTTATAAGCTGCCGCCAGATCAAGATAGTCTTCAGGTAAAACAGGATTTTCCAATTTATGCCGTCTGCAGCCTTCCGCCACCACCTTATAATCCTCATCACCCCAGGCCACAAAATAAGTCTGCCCCGGTACATATAAAGCTTTGATCTGTTCAAGCATCTCTCCAAATTCTATTGCTGATCCCATATCCTTTTCAGTGATCATACAAAAATCCATTCCCTCTTTAGCCTGCTTCGGATAAAAATGCGGATGGACAAAATTTTGGATCTTACCTGTGACCGCAAGGGAATTTCCATCTATTTTCACCGCGCCGATCTCAATTATTTCTGAAAAAAATCCTCGTGGACGTCCCATTCTTTTGGTATATTGAGAAAACTCAAAATCTGCCACAAAAAAGTCCCTGCTCATCAATCTGCCACCATCTTTTCTAAATATTTACATTAATTATAACACCATCTGCCATTAATGCACTATCTGCTGAATTTTCCGAATTATAAAATTTTGCCTAATTACTTAAACTTTCCCTAAAATAATGCTAAAATATAAAAGTTCATACTTTTATAAACAACAGGAGTGTTATAGATGCAGCAACATCAATTAAAAGGCAGCCTGATGCTGTTTTTCTGCGCCCTGATCTGGGGACTGGCCTTTGTCGCACAAAGCGTCGGAGCCGACCACGTAGGCGCATTTACCTTCAATGGTCTCCGCTCATTGATCGGCGCAGTTTTTCTGATCCCCTGCGTCGCCTTTTTTGACCGGCTTGCAGGCAGACCTTTTTCTATTTGGGGTACTGATAACAAAACAGAACAGCAGGACCTTATTACCGGCGGCATCGTCTGCGGTATCGTGCTGACTATCGCCAGTACTCTGCAGCAGATCGGTATCGGTCATACCACTGTCGGCAAAGCCGGTTTTATTACTACGCTCTATATCGTTATCGTGCCCCTTTTTGGGCTTATTGTACACAAAACCGTTACCAAACTGCAATGGCTCAGCGTTTTTATTGCCGCTGTCGGTATGTATTTTATCTGTATTACCGAAAATTTCAGCGTCAATTACGGCGATATGATCATTTTGGCCTGCGCCTGCTTTTTCGCACTGCATATCATCACTATCGAACGTTTTTCCGTATTGGTAGACGGTGTGCGGATGTCGCTGCTGCAATTTGCCGTCTGCGGTATTTTAAGTCTGCCTGCCATCTTCTTTTATGAAACGCCGTCCTGGGAAGCGCTTGACCAGGCCTGGCTGCCTATCTTATACGCCGGCATCATGTCCTGCGGCATCGCCTATACCCTGCAGATCCTTGGTCAAAAATACGTCAATGTTATTTTAGCTTCCATCATTTTAAGTATGGAATCCGTCTTTTCGGTTTTCGCAGGCTGGCTGCTGCTGGACGAACAGCTTTCCCTGCGTGAAATAGGAGGCTGCGTACTGGTCTTTGCCGCGATCCTGCTGGCACAAATGCCTCCCAAACAACAATAAAATAAAAACTTGCAGCATAAACAAAACCCGTTTCTATACAAAATATAGAAGCGGGTTTTTATCTTAACCACTGCAAAATATACGCCTGCTGCTTTAACCAACGCTGCCGCATCTGATAATCAGGTAAAACACTGGCTACACGCTGCCAAAAACGGCGGCTGTGATTCATATTGCCAATATGGCTCAGCTCATGCACCACAACATAATCTAAAACTGCCAGCGGATAAAATACCAGCCGCCACGAAAAATTCAAATTTCCCTTTATACTGCACGAACCCCAGCGTTTCGCCGCTGAAGACAGCTTCACACTCTGATAAACAACACCCATCAACTCCGCATAATGTGCTGTCCGTTCCTGCAAAACTGCTAAAGCCTGCTGCCGCAGCCATTTTTCCAGTGCCTGCTGCGGTTTGAACTGTGGACACAACAGCACTGTACCGTTTACCTGCACCTGCCCAACCTCCGTCAGACGCAGCGTATAGCTGTTATCCAATACAGACAACTGCATCCCATCGGTCAATATCAGCTGCCGCTTCTTCTGCACTGCGGCATAATGCTGCTGTTTCTGCTCTATCCACCCGGTCTTTGCCTGCACAAAATGTTCTATATCGCTCAAACGGGCCTGCAACGGTGCCCGCACCCTGCACTTGCCCTCGCTGTCGATCACAATAGCAATCGTCCTGCGTTTACTTCGTATCAGCTCATAAGCTACTGTCATTCCTGTCTCCATATCTTTATGCTGTTTTTAAAATTCTGCCTAACCGCACACACGCACGATCATTTCCTTATTTTTCAAACCCGCCAGCCATTCGTGCGGAATATTGTCATAACCATAGTACAAACCTGCCAGACTGCCGGCAACGGCAGCAACTGTATCGGCATCCTCACCCAAATTTACAGCCCACAACAGACATTCGCGGTATGAATTCGTATTGGCCAGACACCACAACGCCGCTTCCAGCGTATCTACAACATAACCGCTGCTCTCGATTTCATCTGCCGGCAATTCATACACACTGCGGTCAATAATACGGCTGTAATAATGCAGCTCACGGTTATCATCTGCATCAGCCACCTGCCGCAGATCATCTACAGCCCTGATAACACCCCGCACAAGTAAAGTTGCCAGCTTAAAACGCTCCCGGTGCTGAATGATCTCACCGGCAACAGCACAATACAAAAAACATCCCAAAGTGCAGCAAATATGCGCATGGGTCAGCGCCGAAACATTACGAATGATTTCATATCGTCCTGCTGCCGGCTGTACCTGCAAATAAAACTCTACCGGCAAAATCCGCATCAGCGAACCATTACCGCAGTTCCATTCGTTGCGCGGTGCGCAGCACTCCAGAGGTACTCCGTTCAAATAATTCAGCAGCGCCTGCTTCGTTGTTGCGCCAATATCAAAGGCCGCGCCTTCAGGCGTCAGATAGCCATATTCCAGCCACTTGGCAAAACGCCGCAGCAAATCATGATAATCAAGCCGCCAGTCATTTTCGCGCAGGCTTGCTAAAGTACACAGGGTCAGACTGGTATCGTCCGACCACAGACCCTGCTTCATCTCAAGTACCGGGCTGAACTTCAGACTTTCGCATGTTTTTCCCTGCGCCGGCTGCCCCAACGCATCGCCCACCGCCAAGCCTAAAACGCCGTTTAAAATATAATCAGTCATATTCTTCCTCGGTCAGCTCAAAACGATATTGCTGCTTCACCTCGGGATACTTTTCACGATCCACCTCAGAAGCAAACATCGCGTAAGGCCGCACATAATAAGCAAAATCATCATACAAAGCCTGATAAACAACGCACTGCTCACCTGTTTCAGTATGCTGTGCCACAACTAACACCTTATAGTCCTTCCCTTTAAAATGCCGATAGACCCTGCCTGCCAAAATCTTACGCATAACAATTACCTCATTCAATATTTAAAATTCATTCTCACAGCTGTTTTTAAAACTCGCGTTCCAGCCCTTCATGCGCCAGCTCCATATTCTCTATCGCATTTTCATTACTTTCGGCGTTAAACCCCGGAACACAATGTTTAACAGGCCAAGCGTTAACAAGCTGCCAGCGTGCCATTACTTTTTGGCAATCGTCCAAAAGCTCGATCGTCACATTTTTCCGCTCAAACTCTCCACGCTCAACACTTTCAAACCAATCCGTTAAATACCGCGAAACAGATGTGCCCCATCTCAGTGTTGCGTTACCATACTTTTTTAAGCCCGGCATTTTCACAGGCGTGCCTGCCTGATGATCACCTGCCCGGTATTCTATGGGCTCGTCAGCCATCTCAGGTGCTGAAACTTCTGAAAAATACCCTACTGCTTTACCATCTATCAAAACATTAAAATTATATTTTTTAAAAGGATAGCCTGTTGCCATTTGCTCTCACTCCTTTATAATTGCCGCCCGATATTCTCATGCAGCCTGTATCTATATTTTACCCTATTTCATCTTCAAGTTACCAGCGAAATAATTATGAACTTCAAATAAAAAACAGCCTGCAGCAGTTATCATAAGCTACAGACTGTCTAAAGTACAGTTCTTTAATATTTTTATCGGCTCAGCTACATAAAATCTAAAATCGTTACCGGCAACAACTGCATCCCGAAGGCTGGTAAAATGACCAGCAGAACATCGGCAACCAGTAAAATCACCGTGCTCCAGAACAACAGCTTACTTAAAATATGTTCATCCCGTTCTTCTTCAGTAAGATTGCGCAGAATAACATTTTCGACGAGAAAGCTGGCAGCGCCATAATAAAGCCCTATCACCGCCAAGCTCATAACTGCCGTTCCCAGCTCACCGCTTACTTTGATCCTCATAAATTTCATCCCCTATCTTATGTATGTTTTTTACTTTGCCAACCGTTTTTTTACCTGCTGCATTTTTACTTTCAAATCAGTAAAATTAAAACTGCTGAGCTGCGTCCACAAGTCATTTTTACCCTGAATGGAAACAGTCGTATATTTTAGTACCGGAAAAACACCAAATAATCTGTATGTCGTATCTTCGATATCGATACTCTCAATATCCTTATACAAATATACTCCGGCTCTTGTTAATACCCCGCCAAAAATTTCCAGCCCGTTTTCATAAATATCTACTCTGTAGCTGCCGGCCTGCCAAAAAAATACAGTAGCCGTCCCCACTGCGCAAGTTGCTAAAATCAGCGGAATCATACTTATTCCACCGTCAATTACTGCCATAACCGCCATCAGCAGAAGAAATCCTATCACCCCTGTCGACATCAGCCTGTTCGACTTCACCACATCAAGCAGCCCCCGCAGTCCAGTACTGTTTGCATCCATCCAAACACCTCACCCATAGTTTTGCTTAACAATATAGCATATATTATTTGCAAAGTCACTATCCAGATTAAAAGTTAACAATCAGCTAAATCTAAACAGCCCGGCGCCTATCCTTTGAAAAATAACAAAACATTGCCAGCAATGACTATCTGTGTTATAATTTCACTTGATATTGATGAGCCGATATCTTTTGCTCCGCCTGGAGCACAAAGCACCTGCGTTTTCACGCAGGTGCTTTTGACTTTTATGCTTCAGCATATCCGCAACTTTGACAGCAATGCCGTAATAAATAATAAAAAACAAACCCTATAGCTTCTGACGAAGTTATAGGGTTACTTTTCAATCTGGTGGAACTAACTGGACTCGAACCAGTGACCCCCTCGATGTCAACGAGGTACTCTAACCAACTGAGCTATAGTTCCGCAACGATGTTATTTTAGCGCAGAATCACCTTTTTGTCAAGCTGTGACAGCGTAAAAATCAATGTCCCCAGGCTGTCCGGCAGTTTATTCCCGTATCGTAACTTTAGTACCGACCTCGACATATGGCAGAAGCTCCAGCATCTCGCCGTTACGCATCCGCACACAACCTTCAGAAACCATCGTACCAATGGATTCCGGCGCATGTGTACCATGAATACCAATCCCGTCCCAGCCTGTTACCAGAGAAATGAAATTAGGCCCGTAAGCCCCTTTAATCTCACCTTTGCCGTCGCCGAAATCATGCGTCCAATACGATGCGTCTAAAATCTCGTCCACCTCAAAATTACCTGTCGGCGTAGTCATATCGCCGGCACGCTGCTTTTGACCCGGTTTTGCCCCAACAGCAACGCCCCATTGCTTAATTACTTCGTTATCCTTCAGCACATACAGCTTGTACTCACTTTTATCTATCAATATCGTATAAGCAGGTTTAACAGCTTCCGGCTGCTTTTGCTCCTCTTTAGGAGGCTCTGCAGCAGGAGTTTCCGGCTTGACCTCCTGCCCTGGCTGCTCAGCAGTCTGCACCGACTGCTGCTGAGATGTCTGCTGCGGCACCTGCTGTTCTTTACTCAGCCCGTCTAGATACCATATAGCAGCCGAAACCAGCACACCGATCAAAATTATTACAGCGGCGATCTGTTTCTGCTGACGCTGCCGGCGCCTGACACTTTCTTCCTTAAACTGGTCTTTATAAGATTTGCTCACAGTAACATCTCCTTTATGTTTTTATGGTATAACCGCCGCCAGTTTTTGTCAATCGCTGTAAAAATATTTACTAGCAGGTGCAGCCGTGTTAAAATATAAATAACTATTAACCTTTGATGACGGAGGCCCATATGGAAAACCTGACTGTAAACTTTCAGCTGCCTGCCGCTGCAGTTTTTGTCCCGCTGCTGCTGGACGACGGACACGGCGATTATAACCGCAGCTACGAACAATACGAAAACAACGACATAGATTATGCAGATTATTCGACCGACCACCGCGATAACAACTATCGTAATTTTGAAAAGAAAAAACGTAAAAAGACACAAAAAGAAATCGTCGCCGATATTTTAAAACGCTGGGATTAAGCACAACAAAACCACTCAACTATAAAAGCTGAGTGGTTTTTATATTGCCAGCTTAACCTGTTACCTGCTTTATAACAACATGCAAAAGCAGCTTGCAATTTCTGCCCGCTGCTTTCACAAGCCTGCACCCCTCACTTATACATTGCTAATATTCCCCTATAACAATGCAAAGTTATCAAAACGTCCATCTGGCGCCGATGTTCCACTGCCAGTCTTTAGTAAAATCACTGCCTGAGCTGCGTTCCACATCCAGATAAACATGACTGTTTTTACCTGCGGCAAAAGCGGCGCCAACACCATATTCAAACCAGGTATCGTTAAAGGTATCGCCAACCTTAACTCCATCCCTGCCGTCATACATCGTTACATCATAACCGCCGCCGAACTCATGCAGCAGATTGGCCTTAGCATAAACGACGCCTTTGCTGCCGACCTCTTTGCCGATATTGAATCCGATACGTCCGACAGCGCTTTTGATCCCGCTCTGGCTTACTTCGATACCATTACTGGTAGTATAACTGTCACCGCCCAGATAACCTAAAGTAAACTGGGCCTGCGGCTCGATATACCAGCCGTTGTGCAAGACATTTTTCCGGCCGTATTCAGCACTCAGCGATACGCCGGTATTGTTAAAATCACCGGTGATCTTATTATTTTTCGTATCGTACACCTTAAAATCATTCTCCAGATTACTGACTTTAAACACCACATCCAAATAATGCCCTTTACTGCCGATTTCCGTATTATAGAAACTGATCGCCTTGCTGCTGTTGTCGCCGCTGCCACGATTGTAACTGCTGTCGCCGTCAACATAGCTTACCGCCGCCCCCTGATAACGTATCTTGTCGTCAGTATTTTTAGTTATGTTATCGTAACCCAGCTCGTAAGAAGTATACTTGTTTTCAAAATCAAATTTTCCGTCACGGCCGATTTTTGTTCCCCGCAGCCGGAACCAGGCCCCCTGGGCTTCTTCGCCATTATGCCGCAGCTCACCCATACGCTGCAGCAGCTTGTCGTTTTCTGTCCGCCACGTGTGATAGTTCAGCGCATTGGCTGCAAGGATCGTATCCGTACTGGTAGTAGGCTGATCAATATTCGTTACCTGCTTCAAATACCAGTCCTTAGTATAATTACCACTCGTATCGGCAGTATCCTGCTGATCCAGCTCATAACGCTTCCAGTACAGCGTCCCCTCACCATCTACAGCGGCAAAACTGCCGTTATGGTTATTAACAGTCGCCAGCACCGTACCGACGCCTTCTTCCCCTACAGGCGTATAACCATTGACCTCGTACAAATCAATATACTGCGTCCCGGTCAACGTATCGGTAACATACAGCTTGTCGCTGTTCAACGAATTCTGACTGGCATCGATATCCATTTTGATAACGCCGTTCTCACCGCTGAGATTATCTACCGTCAAAGTGCTGAAAGTATTACTGTCGTGAGTCATATCCACTATCGAATTATCGTTATGCAAATGCGTCAGGTTAGAATTACCAGTCACCTTCCAATAGGAACCCTCCTCCAGCGAAATATTAGTTTCAGCTGTACTGGCAGTGCTTACCCAGCCCTCGATAAACGATCCGCTATTAGCAGTAAGATCAACTATGCCGCCACTGTTATTAAGGATATTGCCGTAAATATTATATTTGCCCGCATTACCCACCACGCTGCCGTTATTATAAGTATAAATAGCATAACTCGCAGTACCGCCCTCAGTCGCACTGATAACAGCTCCATTTAATACAGCCTCGCTGCCAGTGCCTTGCGCCAACACACCTGCTGCCCATTGGCTTCCATCATCCGCACTGACGTTAATAACAAGATCCTTAGCTGCCTCAAACTTCCCTTTATTAAATACAAATACTCCCAACGCCACGCCATCCCTGCTGTTAGCAATGATAGAAGCATTTTCCCCCAAAGTAACCTTAGCGTCGTTAAAACCAACCTCGACTCCTCTGGTATCCTTTCCGCCTGTAACAAATAACCTCACCCCATCACCAACAGAAATAGTAGCTCCGTCATAAGAATCGATACCATAAGTCCAGCCAGTTCCCGCATTGATAACATTCAACTCTAAATTATCGCCAACTTCAATAATACCTGAATCCATTGTCGCATTATCACCGGCATACATACCCTTCATCACATTAGGCTGATTATTGGAATCCAGACCGCTGACATTACCGGAAACAGTGATTTTAGAATCATCACCGATTTTTACAACTCCGGAAGCATATGTCTTAATACCATAAACATCCAGATTATGTACCGTTCCTGAAGTATCAATAAAATTCATCTCGATCTGCTTCAGGTCAATCGTGCTGTTATAGCCAAAAATACCAATAGAATCGTAGCCACTGTTTGTAGAGTTGGCAAAACCATTAATATCCAGCTTGATAGCACCGCTATTATAAATAAAATCATTACCACTGGCATAAATGCCCTTCGTAACATGGCTAATGCTGCTGGAGTCGATAGACGCTATTCCCCCAAGCGCCTCCAACTCACTTACTGTCGAAAATGGCTGATCGACACCTTCAGCAGCCCACACCACATTATTTAATGACATTGCTAAAACGCTTGCCAAGACTGCTTTTTTAATTACATCTTTTTTCCTTTTCATAGTTTAACCCTCTCCTTTACAATTGCTCTTGGTTTTTCATTCGCTTATGCAAATCAACTAAAACCATAGATACTTCGCTTATAGTATAATAAATTAACCGCTTTAACAAGTTATTCTCATCAGTTTATCACTTCATTTCTGAATTATCACAGCAATTTTTCTGTGATACAGATGCTTTAACCGTTCTTCACCTTTAATACTTTTCGTTTTTAACAAAATTATTACCACTAAAAGATTGTAAATATAACTGTTAAGTTATAATAAGTTACGCATAATAAAATAATTAAAAAAAGCACAGACCAATATAGTCTGTGCTTTTATAATCTTCTCAAATCTAAATACTGCAATAAAGAAACGATATCTTTATCAAAACCATAAATCAAAATTCAAACCTTACTCCTGCATTTACCTGCCATTTCTTTTGGATATCGGCGCCAAAGCTGCGTTCGATATCACTATATAAATGACTGCTGTTTCCCAGCTTGATATTACCACCCAAACCAAGCTCAAACCAGGTATCACCATAATCGTTGCTGCCTGTCAAAACCTCGCCATTAGCGGCACGCATACTGATGTCACGTTCACCGGCAAATTCATGCAAGGCCGATGCTTTGAAATAAATGTCACTGCCGTCATTGATTTTTTTGCCTGCCACAACTCCCAAACGTGCTATAGCGCTGTTCAT